>WNGL01008613.1_pt1 | contig 11894 bp, 13 predicted proteins | sample 5400591 | NCBI WGS metagenome assembly WNGL01 (sample SAMN13153377, study PRJNA577476) | soil metagenome | isolation source: 80 cm soil or saprolite under Garry oak tree replicate 1 | place: USA:California | collected 2016-06-15
CCGAGGAACTGGCGAGCGCTCTGCTGTGCGCTGGGGATGAGGGAAGCCTGGAACTGCCGAGGCAACTGGTCCATGGGGACTTCTGGGACAACAATGTGAAGTTCCAGAACGGTTCCCTGGTGGCAGTGTTGGACCTGGACTTCATGGAAGAGGGCACCCGGATCGACGATCTCGCGCTGGTCCTCTACTATGCCAAGTCCGGATCGACCTTAGCTTCCCTTCGTTCCCCAGTCGAACGCATGCAGGCTCTGCGCGAGCTCGTCGACGCCTACGATTCCGGTCTTGAGTGCCACCTCTCGGAGAAGGAGCGAGCGGCGCTCCCTCTGGCACTGGCTCGCACGCCGCTCAAGTACGCCAGGCATCTGTTGCTGCGCACAAGCGCTGCGGAACAGCGGGCCGTTGCGCTGGCCGAGGCGCCGGAGTTGGAGTGGGCGCTTTCCATCGCGAAGCTTCCTGGCCCCTGGCTGGCCGCCTTTCGATGAGTTTCGCTGCGCCTTCCGACACGTTTCCCCACCTCATGATGTGTCTGGAAGTGAGAGCCATGAAGCTCTCTTACGGTGATCAGGCCATGAGGGCTTTGTGCAGAGCCAGGCACACCGAATGTGTCCAAGCGCCCGCATATCTTTTCCAGTGAAATGCCTGAAAGCTCTCTAGAAAAGGGTCGGTGAGAGATTGTTGTCGAGGCACCCTGCCCTATACATTTTCCTGGCCATAGCGAGCCGTTTTTGTGAACAAAGTGCCGGCCTGGCAAAAGGAAAACACAATGTTTTCTGACTCATAACCATTTATGTAGCACTGTCAACGAGCTTCTGCTTTGGTATCGCCTCATGTGTGTCTTTTGCTTGTACTAATCACAGATGTGTTACGACAAAACTGGTGCCAGGGAAAGGAGAAGGCTGGTTGAACGTTCCACGTCCTATTCCCGTTTCCATGCTCCGCGCAAAAAGGGCAGTAGAGACGCAACGAACGGAGCGTTCAGAGCAGGAACATGCCCACCGTTGGGGACAATCCACAGATACGAGCGCGCAATCGCATGGTGCATATCTAGCGCGATGGAGACCGGGTAGAACGGGTCCCGGTCGCCAAAGATCAGCAGCGTGCGGGCAGTGATCGTTGAGAGATAGGGAGGCGTGAAGTTCATATCATCGTACTGCGAAGCTGTGGCGCGTCCCAGCCTGAACAGCTCCTGAATCTGCTCAGCACCGCGCGGATGGCGGTGCTGCAAGCGCTGGCGTTCCTCGTCGGAGACCTGCTCGAGCGTGTAGCTGCGCATGATCTTGCGCGCCTGTTGGGGATAGTAGCTGACGGCGCTCAGCAGTACCATCGCCTCGACGCGCTCTGGCTGCTGCGTCGCCAGGTGCAAGAGGATATTTCCCCCGCCACTGGCGCCAATCCCTTGAAAGCTCCCGATGCCAAGATGATCGAGCAAAGCCTGCACGTCACGCGCAGCCTGTCGCTGCGTATAGGCATCTGATGGATTGGTGGAGCGTCCATGTCCGCGCAGGTCAGGGATGATCAGGCGATACTGGCTGGCGAGTTCGTCAAAGCAGAAAGTCCAATCAGTGCTCGCCCCGGTGTAGCCATGCAGCAAGAGCAGTGGCTCACCCTCACCTGCATCAACATAGTACATCTGCATGTCATGAAGGGTCACGGTTTGTCCTGGAGGCAGTGATGTGCTCATGGAATATTCCTTTGTTTTGAGTTCTCTATAAACGAAGCAAGGATCGCAGGGGCGATGGGCGAGCCGCAGCACATGTGTGGACACCCTTTTGCTCGATGCTCGGTCGCTCACGTCGTTTGGGTTCAATCCAAGGCGCAGGGGCGAGTCGAAACAGGAGAACATCGGTGATGTTCCATACCCAATCGGTCAGCAAGGAACCATAAAAACCACAGGTGTGCAGGAGAGCATTTCATCTGTCCAATGAGAAACCTTGATTATCGGCTTACCTCCCTAAAGGTTGCCCATTTGAGCACAGAGAGAGCTTCGATCGTCACAAAGGGGTTCATATGTTGTGTACTCGTTCCTCCCCAATCTACTGCTGAGCAGCCATTGCTCATCTGCTCGACTACACGATAGTATTTTTTTTCAGCCGGATAACCTCCATCTGGCAGACATTTACCATCAAGTATCGAAAGCGCTTCGCGGCATCGTAGGTCATCGATGCGGCCTGCCTCTGCCAGCACTTTGAGACCGAACAGGATGTTGTAGTGCCAGTAGTAGGGATAGAACAGCTTGAGAAAATCATCGCTGATCACAGCACCATCGCTGAGACGTTTAAACAGCTGATGCTGAAGGAAGTACTCGGCTGCCCGTTCGCTGGCTGCTCGTGGTTCCTGATGCCCGGTTACTCGACTGTAAAGGCTAAGTGCACGCAGAGGAAGAATGGTTTCGGTAAAAGAGGAGACATGCGCCTGGCGGTTTTTATCGCAGTTCCAGCCACCGTCGGGCCACTGCCAGTCCAGCAGGCGCTGGGCGAGGCGGTCAATCCGCTCATCCGCCTCGCCCAGCTTCAGCAGAGCGAAAATGGCATTGCCTTCCATAGAAGCACACATACGCACTCGTCCTGCAATGGTGTAGTGCTTGATAGCACGCAGCCGTGAATCTGAGAAAAGCCACTCGTAGACCTGGTCTCTGAGAGGTAGCAGCGTCTCATCCCCTGGTGGATAGTCCAGGTCAGCGAGCGCCACCAGCACCCAGTGCGCGCCATACCATTTGCTATATGGATGTGAGGGAAGCCTGCCATGCTCATCGCGCCCGGCGAGAAGACAGCGAACCCGCTCGCTCGTTTTTATGGTGTCCTGTAGCTCCTGTATTACTGGTGTTGCCGTGTCTTCATCGAACAGATACACCCGCGTTTTGTAGCAAACCGCGGGCTCATCCGAGGTATACAGTCGCTCGATGAAGTTACTCATAGCTGTCTTTCCCCTCAATGGCTACTGATGAACCGCATACTCTTGGCTTGAGAGAATAGCGGATGCATCTAGCAGTCCAGATGCATCTTTCTCCCCTTCGTTTGACGAACCTGTTGTTCAGGGTGAGTTGTCCTCATCCTTCACCGATGGCATGCTTTGACTCTTCGTCCCGCGAGCCAGGAGGAATCCCAGCCGGAGAATGGCACAGCTACTGCTTCGGCAAGGAGCTGATCAAATTCAGGATCAGCAAGCATACAGACCCCCTTCGTGTTTGAGAACCGCTTGCTCTACGATACCAGAGGAGCCAGCGAAATGCGGGACAACCGTCTGGACGAAGCGCTCCAAGGACTCGGGGTCCAGGAACCTGAACATGAAATGTGTTACCCCTACGGCATGAAAGCGCTCCAGCTCGCGGATCACTTCTGCACTGCTTCCCGCTACGAAGTGCTTCTGTGGGCTGTGTACCACCTCAGCGGGGTTCTCCGAGACACTGGCCGTACCCAAGTAGGTCAGTTTGATCTCCGCCGGGTCTCTGCCCACACGAGCGCAGTGGCTTTTCAGCATGGCAAGCTTGTGCGTGTATTCTTCAATTGTGCATGAATTGAAATTCCACCAGTCCGCCCGGCGAGCGACTACCGCCAATGTTTTCTCTTCGCCTCCGCCACCGATGAGCAGCGGAATGGGGGGATGGGGACGCGGCTCACAGTAGGCGTCACGAATGCTGTAGTGTTTCCCTATGAAGGTGGCCGGGCGCGTGGACCACATGGCCTTCACGATGATCGCAGCTTCTTCTAACTGTTCCAGGCGCGTCTTCGTGTCTGGAAAGGCATACCCGTAGGCACGGTATTCGTCTTCCTTCCAGCCAGCCCCCAACCCCAGGATGAACCTTCCCCCGGAAAGCAACTGGAGGTTGGCGGCCATTTTTGCCGTCAGCGCCGGATTGCGGTACGACTGGCACAGCACGAGCGCTCCCACGCGCAACTGGGGAAATTCGCCGGCAAAATAACTCAAGGTGGTCAGGCACTCATGCGTCGCGGTTTCTCCCAAGTGCAGGTGATCCTCGACCCACAATGTGGTGAAGCCGGGCGTCACCGTTCGAATCAAGCGGCGATTATAGTCGAAGAGCTCGCTCCCTGGAAAGTGGAGGGGAAAGGGCTGAAGCATCAGGCCAAAATCGATGGCAGACATACACGAATGTTCCTTCTGTGGAGAGCTTACCGGCGCCGGGACCAGAACCGTTCAAGCACAATCGGGCCGACGACCGAAATGATAGTAAATGCTCCATAAGCCAGTGAAGCCCATCCGATGGTTTTGCGCATGGTCGATGTGTGATCTTTCATGATTCGCCTGCTTTTCCTCTCTGCTCCTCTTTTACTAAAGCCTAGATCGTCTGAGTTATTTGTACCATCTTCCCCGATCATTGCGCAAACTTGTGATCTTTTATTGTTTTCTACTTGTATCATGCAACTTGATTCTGCTTCATGAGTGGAGGAGATGGCGATGTTCTCTGTATTGGCTTGTGATGGCTACTTGGGATATCCGTTCCAAAATCAGGAAGTAAATAGTCATGCAGTAACCTTAACGATCACTATCTGGAACGTAGATTGGAAAGAAAAACACTGGTAGAGCTATGACTTAGCACGCTTTATTTGGAACGGATATACTAAGTAGCCAGTACAAGCATCCATTTGCTCCATTGTTAAAAGATGTCTTTGGTCCTGGTTATGAAGTTAGTGCAGTTGCCAATCTGCTTACTACCACATTTGATGTGAAGACTTTTGCACCGACAGAGCAGTCACTCGATGCAACCACAGTCAGTTGGATTTGGAATATTAAACCTATCTCCCCTGGTCCCCAAGTTATCGATGTTGCTATCGATTTTTTATGGAAACCATTAGGCCGTGGGCAAGTAATTCAACACCAGGTATGGCAAACACAGATACCTATTACAGTAACTCAACCTTTCCTAGATAAAGGACAACTTTCGATAGGCGAAGTATTATCAGGAATGCTTGGAACAGGAGGTCTCATAAGCAGCATTATTTTGGCAGCGTTCAACGCAAATCTTTCCCTTTTCACACTAAATAGAAATAAGAATAATGAGACGAAGGAGAACAAGGGAGTAGAGAACAGCCAAAAACCCGTAGACCGCGTAGGGCAGGCAGGGCAAGCTCTAACACCAACACAACAACGGAAATTTCCACCGGAGGTCAAAACGCAAGCCGTCCTTGACCTGTTGCAAAAAACCAAGACTGTAGCAGAGTTATGCCAAGAGCATCACATCGACCCGCAACTACTGAATAGCTGGAAGAACAAATTTCTGGAGAGGGCTCCCCTGCTCTTTGAGCAAGAAGCGACGCAGAGTCAGAAGCAAGATCGGTGAGGATTATTAGGGTCGAAAGGGATGAATTCTTTTCCTGCGAGCATTGCAAGCACGTGGGTCTGTTCTTGACTCAACACAATGCCTGCTGGCTGTCAAATTTGTCCATTGGCTAATTGCCTTATGGTAGAATGGAACAAAAAAAGTACTCTTCAACACGTCAGAGAGCATATTTTGTATCCATTGGGAGTCAGGCAGCTTGTTACGTTGCTATGATGGTTGCTGCTGGGAGAGTCGTCACCTGGTGGCCGGTGGTTCGGAGGAAGTCTGCCACTTTTTCTACGATTTGTTGCTGTCTGGGTAGTTGCGGTGGAATAATAAGTACACTACCGGTAGGGAGTCGTTTGGCAATGGCTGTGTATTTTGCCTTCTGCAAGAGCAGGGAGGCGGGGACAAGGGCAATATTGTCAAGCCTTGCTCGCTTCAGTCTGGAAGGAACGCGGGTCATGCGGTAGTGTGTTCCAAGTATCAGTCTCATAAGCTGGTAATCATCATCAGTTGTCGTGGATCTCGCGCCATATGCACATAGATAAAGGACGTCTCCGGCTTCTCATGACCCAGGAGCGCCTGAAGATCAGTTGGAGTATACCCTTTGCTCGCCTTGTATGTTGCACAGGTGTGTCGAAGGCTATGGCAGCTAAACTTCTTGGTGATCCCCGCAAGCATACCGTATTTCTCAACGATGTCACTCACACCCTGCACAGACAAGCCGCTCCCTTGATAGTTGAGAAAGACACGCTGAGAGACACTTGCCTGGCGGTCTTTGAGATATGATTTGAGCGCCTGGCTCGCTTTCTTTTCAAGGTAGATGGTACGCTGTTTGTTCCCTTTGCCGTTTATCAGCAAGGTTCCTGCCTCCAGGTCAATATCCGCGAGGGTAAGTTCGACCAATTCCGCGACCCGAATGCCCGTTTGGAGGAAGAGTTGTAAAATAGCATAGTCGCGGCTGTTGCCTGCGGCTGCGTTCAGAAGCCGCATGTATTCATCAACACGCAAGAATACTCGCTGTTTGCGCTCCTTCTTGGGTCGGACAATTTTCTCCGCAGGCGAGGAGGCTCTCAACATCAACCAGGTACTTCAGGTACTCGCGGATCACCGCCAGTTTGCGGACTCTTGTCACACCAGATCGTCCCAACCCTGAAAGGTAGGAGAGAAAGTCGCTGATGTGGGTTGTGGTGATCTTTCCAGGATGGTCAACATCGGTGATGGCGTTCTCTCGCAAATAGCTGAAGAATTGGGAAAGATCAGTCGAATAGGCAGTTGCGGTATGCGTACTGACGTTTCTGCCTGCCAAGTAGGTAAGGTAGCGGGTAAGTGATTGATCGAGTTCTGTGTGTGTATCCATACGCTTGTTCCTATCAGTTTGCCAGGTCTTCTGAGACGCTGCCAACTGGTTCGGTGGGTTTTGTTTTATGGTGAGAGTATGCCGGATTTTCCTCCATTGTGCAAACCTGAACGTTGGCAAAAACTGGTTTATATAACTATGTCAAAAAATCGTTATATTCAACCATAGTGTAGAGGAATTGAGCGGGGCTGTCAAGCGGGTGGTTGGTATAATCTCCCCAGCATGTTGAAAAACTCAACTGATGAGTATATTTACGGGTAGGTGAGCATGCCCCAGCTCTTCCTGTCACTGATGCCCAAATTAACCCAAAAGGATGCTTCGAGAGGCCAATGAAAGAGCATCAGGAAGCAAAAAAGCACGGAACATGCCGCATTGGCTGCTCCTTCGGGCCACGGGCGGCGTCCCCAGCCCCATTTCTTGAGCAGTCGCTTGAGATTTTGCCCCGCTGCTCTCATTAAGGCCTCACAGTTGACGCGCCAAAGTCGTCGGAGGCGAAAGCGCCGCATGCCATGCCAGTCCTTGCCCTCGGCGAATAACGGCTCAACCCAGACGCTGCGCTTGCGCATGGCTTTTTGATACGGCTCGATCGTATGGTAGGTGCGGACCCGCTCGAGGTACTCCTCCTCGAAGCTGCGTCTGAGGGATCGTCCCTGCTCACTTGTGGTGCAGTGCACTTTGAGAGGACAGGCATTGCACGTGGCCGCATCGGCTCGATACTGCTTGGTCCGTTCGGTGTAGCGGTTCGTTTCCAGCCGCAGCACGGCTCCATTTGGGCAGGTGTAGACGTCCTGTTTGGGATCATACTGGAACTCCCGCTGCCCGTAGAACGGAGTCCGTTGGTCAAAGTCGGGCAAGGGCACATAGGCACGGATGCGCTCTTGCTCAAGCGTCACGATATTGTCAACCGTGCCGTAGGTCGTGTCCCCGGTCGCCTGGCGCGGCCACAGTTTCCAGCGGAAGCGCGCGCGGAAGACGCGGACCCTCGCATCGGTTGGTTTTCCATGACTTCCGAGGGAGTCACCAACACGGCCATGATGATGCGTGCCTTGCCTCCATCCACTACATAGTGGGTGTGGTAGCCCAAATGCCGTCCCTCCCCTTTGGTGGGCATGACGGTGGCATCCGGGTCAGTCGTACTGACTACGAAGTCGGCCATGCGCCGATAGGTGCCCCGCATGACCTCCCGGTCTGGTTTTCCCACCCGCTCGATCCAGTCGTGACGCTGCTCATTGGTCTTGGCCAAGTCCTGCCGGGTAGTGTCTTCCAAGATGGGGGCAGCCTCAAGAGATTGAACCTCCTCTCTTCAAAAACGACCAGGACCGGGACCGTGATCCTCACTTATCAGCCGCGAAAGCCTTAGGGGCTAAGCAAAGAAGAAACTGAGGAACAAGAGGCCTCCCACGAGGGGGGATAAGTTGTGAATATTCGGCAAGTCTCATGCGCGCCAGTGGTCGAAATGGTTGACATTTAACAACTCTCACGCATGTGAAAAACAACTGGCTTTGGGCCGCGTTGGAGAATATTGGAATGGGCGACAGGGCGGTTTGAGGGGATTTAGCTTATAGTGTGTTCAATCCTCGACTATGCTCACTCACAAGGGCAGATGAGGATGTACGAAGCATGTAACGCATCGTAAAGTTTACTGATACTCACTGGTTCACTATTTGAGACAACGGTCTCAAACTGCCAAGACTCAACACTTTGAGCAGATGCAGATACCAGTCTGTTATTCTGCTCATAAGGAGGAGTAATCTTAATGATAAACGTGCCTCTTGCTCCTGTGGCGTTAGGTCTTTTGATGGCAATCCATTGGATAAATCCGTGATAGTCTGTGAGGTCGAAATCTTGTATAAATTTGCAAAAAGAGTTTCTGGAGGAAGATGGTATTCCGAGACTTCCTCTTAATCTTTCTAATTTCATTTGATCGGAACCACATGCGCGTAAGAGGGTTAAGAGTATTTTGCGCTCCTGAAATTCTTCTGTTATCTCCCCATCGATCTGTACGGCTTTGGTTATGATGTTCATCATTTCCTCAAATTGCTGCTGATACCCATACATGCAGGCTAGGTAAAGCAAGCCTTCTCCGTCCGATGTCGTCGTATCGAGAACATTCTCTCGTAGATAGTTGATGGCACTCGTTGTCAGCCGTACAATGTCATCGTGTTTCAATGTTCTATAACCAACCATTCCTCTACCTAAACCAGCTATTCGTATACCCATCTGTTTAATTGGATCATGGCCGTCAACCACTGCTGCGCTCATCTCGATGCCTAGCTGTCTGTACCTCTTCGCCTTATACTCAGGGCATAGCTCGACAGCTTGCTTGATAAGTCTCTCTCGTTCAAAGAGGTCAGAAGCAAATTTATCTGCTTCTAAAAGTAACCTATCGGCCTCAATACGCCTCTGCATCTCCTCTCGAAGCTTTGCCAGTGCTTCTGCACCGACTTCCTGAGTGATGCTTCCTTTTTGCTGTTGCTGGCTCGTTGGCGTCTGTAGCTCTGCTTCCTGTACTAATGTCGCTGATGAGGTGCCCAAAGGCTGCATGGCATTTTCCTCAATCACTTTTCGGATACCTTCAGCAATATCAAAGAACGCCTCATCCAAGTCATACCAATTCTGACTCTTGACCGGTTTTCCATCTGTTGGTAGTGCTTGCAGCTTACCCAGTGGTCCTCCTCGCCAGCAGACGTAACGAAGGATAATGGGAATGACACATACTTCTTCGCTATTATGCCGTTCTATCGCTCGCTGCATTTCGATACTGTAGCAGTAATCCGAGTTCATGAAATCTGAGCTGATTAAAAGCAGAATAATATGGGCTTCGTTTAGGTGCTTACTAATCTCCTGCTCCCATTCGGTCCCCGCGCTAATGTCGCGGTCATGCCATACGTCAATTAAACCCTGACGACGTAATGGACTTAGATGGCTCTTGAGTATATTCAGTAGCGGTTCATCTTCGTGGGCGTAACAGAAAAAGATTTTAACTGGCATGAGTACCCACCTCGCCAAGGGTATCTATGATTGCGATTTGTAGTCGTGCTTAATTATAAGCTAATTCAGCTTCTGTGACAATGAAAGTAAGAGTTGACGGAGGGTAGCTCATGTATGATATTTCCTGGTTCGCAGAAGGAAGTTAAGGCGACCCAAAGGACAAGAAAAAACTATCACTTCCCGAAGAAACGTTGCGTGAATGTCGCAATAAAGCTGATCTCGATAAACAAACCTACAACAGCCTCCAATGCAGCTAGTACGACTAATGGATTGTGCAGAGGGATCTTATCTCCAAGGCCAGGAAAGAACCCACGTCCGTGGAACGATGTGAGACTGAAGACGAAAGCGTCTGGAAACGGCGGGAGATGCCCAAATGCCCAGTAGAGAATAGCGAACCCGCAAATCATCACCAGATACCAGAACAAACTTCGTATGGGTCTATACCCGTAGCCTGCAAGCAAATCGAGAAACCCAGAGAAGAGATATGAGGTGAATTTTCTTTGCCTGCGTAGGACAACTCGTTGAAGTTTCTGCGCTCTATAAGCAAAGCGTGCGGCATCTTCATTGAGTCCTTGTGCCTGAAGCGCGGTAGCAAGTTGACGATTAGCCCGAACCGCTCTCTCATACTCCTCTACACGCATGTCCCTATTTTTCACCTTCCCATCCCAATTCATCTTCTGTCGTGCCTCATACTCTTCTCCTAGCATATCCACCTGGGACCACTTCACAACGGCAAGATTGACATCGCTCCAGTGAACATCGACGAGGGAAGCTATTCCCGATTTCTTGTTGCCAAGAACAATCGCATTCAGTTGAGTAGCTTGATCAAAAAAGGCATTACAGAGAAGAGCTCTTTCCAGATGAGCATTACCGAGGTATGCTCCCTCTAGGTGAGCAAATCTGAGATCGGCACTCTCCAAACGGGCTTCGGAGAGCCAGGCTCTTTCTAGATGAGCACCTCGAAAAATGGCTCTTTGCAGGGAGGCAGAGCTGAGGTCAGCGTTCTCTAGATGGGCGTAAGCAAGGAAGGCTCCCTCTAGGTGAGCATAGACAAGGCTAGTTCCTTCCAAATGGGCTAATGCTGCTTTGTGTTGGTCCTCAGTTGCATAACTCCAGTGGCGGCTTCCTGCATGCATTCCTGTTAAAGGCAATCTGCTCAAGTTCAATCGTCGTAGATCGGCACCACGCAAATCCAAACCTTTCCGTTTTCGTTGACGCTCATCATCCCAATCTACAGGTCCACGTCCCTCCTCGTGGGCTGCCACGAGCCATTCAACATCGGCACGACTGAGCTTTATATCTTTGAAGGGGTAAATACCCTGCTCAATTTCAGGGATAATAGTGCGACGCTCCGCAAGATACTCTTGACGCTTTGCGTCAATCTCTGGTTCGGTGCGCCACGGTTGACCCCGTGTCATCCAATATGCTTTCCATGCTCCTTTATCATCATTTGAGGGACGTTGCAGCGCTGTCTTTTGTGTTCCGTCTGGCTCACTCATTGGCACATCTTTCTTCCTGAAAGGACCATCAAACCTCAGCCTGAGTAATTATATTCCATATCAGAATAGACGTAGGAAGAGATGCGTCGCACAATAGACTAATGGAGAGATCGCACATGCGCCTGTCGAGTCTCGGTATGTCGTACCCCTGTCTTGGCTACTTCGTCTATCTGTTCCAAAACCAGGAAGGAAACGATCATACAGAAAATCTGATCACCATCTGTCTGATGCATGAACGGCGAAGAAAAGGAGCGGGTAGCGTCATCATAGGCACTCTTTTGGAACGGATGTCTCGAGTAGCCAGTACAGCCAGAAAACTCGACGTTTCAAGCCACGCGATACCAGCGCGACCAGGAGCAGCGGAGCGGTGAAGAACACTTCTGGCCTTTTGTACGGGGTCATTGGGACAACCTTATGCTATCCTTGTAGAAGGAAAGCCACAGCCAGTTTGCCAGCAACAGGCAATCTTCCGCCTTCCTTTGTAGATACTTGGCAGCAATCGAGTCGGAAAGGGGTACGTTGTGTTTCATGTCGTAGGTCTTGACCACGTTGCTTTGACTGTGAGAGATCCAATGCGTTCATTGGAATGGTATCAACGGGTACTGGGGATGGAACAGCGTTATCAGCATGTATGGAGCGGGCCGCATGACCCGATCATGGCGTGCTCAGGGGAAACCTGCCTGGCACTTTTTCCACCTGATACAACGAATCCTCTTCCTCCTCCAGATCATCACGTGATTGCTATGCGTCATTTCGCGCTGCGCCT
>WNGL01008615.1_pt1 | contig 11892 bp, 13 predicted proteins | sample 5400591 | NCBI WGS metagenome assembly WNGL01 (sample SAMN13153377, study PRJNA577476) | soil metagenome | isolation source: 80 cm soil or saprolite under Garry oak tree replicate 1 | place: USA:California | collected 2016-06-15
TGTTCCATTCCGGGTGGCATCCGACGCTGCGGCTGACGACGGTGGACGGGGCGGTGTTGACCGGGACGGCGAACCATCCGGTGCTGTGCCGGGTCGGTGACGGGCTGCGCTGGAGGCTGCTGGGCGAGCTGCGGCCGGGCGACCTGGTCGCCGGTACCGGCGGGGTGTCTCGGGGGGCGGGGGCGGCCGGCGAAGATCTCGACGGTCCGGGCCGGTGCCTGCCTTTCGGGGTGCCGGTGAGCGCGTTCGGCTACGCCGTTGTCGCGCAGGTTCGCCGCGCCGGTGTGCGGCCGGTCTACAGCCTGCGGGTGGACAGCGCCGACCACGCGTTCATCACCAACGGGTTCGTCAGCCACAACACCGAGTGCAAGCTCGACCCGCTGGCGATGGAGATGTTGCGGGATATCGACGAGGACACCGTCGATTTCGTGCCGAACTACGACGGCCGGGCGCAGGAGCCGACGATCCTGCCCTCGCGGGTGCCGAACCTGTTGATCAACGGCTCGGACGGTATCGCGGTGGGGATGGCCACCAAGATCCCGCCGCACAGCCTGCGGGAGATCGCCGCCGCGGTGCAGTGGTGCCTGGCCAACCCGGGCGCCGACGAGGCCGCCACGCTGGACCAGCTGATCGGGATCGTGAAGGGGCCGGACTTCCCGACGGCGGGGCTGATCGTGGGTACCACGGCGATCCAGGAGGCGTACCGGACCGGGCGCGGTTCGATCCGGATGCGCGCGGTCGTCGAGGTGGAGGAGGACGGCAAGGGCCGGACCAGCCTGGTGGTCACCGAGCTGCCGTACCAGGTCAACCCCGACAACCTGGCCGAGCGGGTCGCCGAGCTGGTCAAGGAGGGCAAGCTGTCGGGCATCGCGGACATCCGCGACGAGTCGTCGGGCCGGACCGGTATGCGGCTGATGCTGGTGCTCAAGCGCGACGCCGTGGCGAAGGTCGTGCTGAACAACCTGTACAAGCACACCCAGCTGCAGGAGACGTTCGGCGCCAACATGCTGGCGCTGGTCGACGGGGTACCCCGGACGCTGAACCTGGCCCAGTTCATCCGGCTGTACGTGGCGCACCAGATCGAGGTCGTGGTGCGCCGCACCCGGTACCGGCTGCGCAAGGCCGAGGAGCGGGCGCACATCCTGCGTGGCCTGGTCAAGGCGCTGGACATGCTCGATGAGGTGATCGCGTTGATCCGCCGCTCGGCGACGGTCGAGGACGCCCGGGTCGGCCTGATCCAGCTGTTGGACATCGACGAGGTCCAGGCCACCGCGATCCTGGACATGCAGCTGCGCCGGCTGGCCGCGCTGGAGCGGCAGAAGATCATCGACGAGCTGGCCAGGCTCGAGCTGGACATCGCCGAGCTGAAGGACATCCTGGCCAAGCCGCAGCGGCAGCGGCAGATCGTCTCGGAGGAGCTGGCGGAGATCGTCGGGAAGTGGGGCGACGAGCGGCGTACCCGGATCATTCCGTTCGACGGCGAGGTCTCGATGGAAGACCTCATCGCCCGCGAGGACGTGGTGGTCACGATCACCCGGACGGGGTACGCGAAGCGGACCCGCACCGACCTGTACCGCTCGCAGAAGCGGGGCGGCAAGGGCATCTCGGGGGCCACGCTGCGTCAGGACGACATCGTGAGCCATTTCTTCGTGTGCTCGACGCACGACTGGATCCTGTTCTTCACCAACAAGGGCCGGGTCTACCGGGCCAAGGCGTACGAGCTGCCGGAGGCCAGCCGGACCGCGCGCGGGCAGCACGTGGCCAACCTGCTGGCGTTCCAGCCCGACGAGCACATCGCCCAGGTCATCAAGATCTCCAACTACCAGGTCGCGCCGTACCTGGTCCTGGCGACCAGGAACGGCCTGGTCAAGAAGACCCGGCTGGACGAGTTCGACTCCAACCGCAGCGGGGGAATCATCGCCATCAACCTGCGCGACGACGACGAGCTGGTCGGCGCCGCGCTGATCGGCGCCGAGGATGATCTGTTGCTGGTGTCCAAGCACGCCCAGGCGATCCGGTTCAACGCGACCGACGAGACGCTGCGCCCGATGGGCCGGGCCACGTCCGGCGTCATCGGGATGCGCTTCACCGGCGGTGACGAGCTGCTCGCGATGGAGGTCGTCCGCGACGGGCTGGATGTGTTGGTCGCCACGAATGGTGGGTACGCCAAGCGGACGCCGATCGACGAGTACCCTGTTCAGGGTCGGGGTGGAAAGGGTGTGCTCACCGCGAAAATTACCGAGCGGCGTGGTGGACTGGTAGGTGCGATTGTGATCAGCCCGGACGACGAGTTGTTCGCGATCACGTCGAACGGGGGCGTCATCCGGACCCCGGTCAAGCCGGTACGCCGTACGCGCGACCGGAACACGATGGGCGTCAAGCTCATGGACCTTCCGGACGGCGTCACTTTGGTGGCCATTGCTCGCAACGCCGACGAGCCTGACGAACAGGACTAGTTGATGACGGAGACACGGGCGACGCCCGGAGCGGGAACCTCGACCTCCCCGGCTGACTCCGACGCTGCCGAGTCCCCTGACGGTGCCGGCGGACGCCCGGTCGTGGGCCGGGCGGCGGTGGGTGGCGAGGGTTCGCCGCCCAAGTTCACCCGGGCGCCGGGGATGCCAGCACCGCCGGACTCTCCCGAAGGCGGCGGGGCCGTTGCGCCGTCCTCGGCGCCGCCGGCCAGTGTCAGCACCGGACGGGCGGCGGTACCGGCGGGTGCCCGGCTGACCGCCGCATCCGCGGCCCGGACGACCCCGGTCGACTCGCCGACCGGCCCGATCTCCGGCGCGCCGGCGGGCGACGGGCCGCGTACCCGTGGGGTACAGCTGGGTGGTGGCAAGGTCGCCGAGGCGGTACGCAGCGCCCGGGCGGCGGTCTCCTCCGCGGCATCGCGCGGTCCGCGGCGGGCGCGGCTGTTCGTCAAGCGCATCGACCCGTGGTCGGTGATGAAGTTTTCCTTCGCGGTCTCGTTCGTGCTGTTCTTCGTCGCGATCGTCGCCACCGCCGTGCTCTACCTTGCGCTGGACGCGATGGGCGTGTTCGACAGCGTCAACAAGGCGCTCGCTGACATGATCGGCGCGGCCGGCGCGAAGAACGGCGGATTCAAGATCACGGCACTCGGCGTGATCGGCGTCGCCGGCGTCCTGGGCCTGGTCAACGTCGTGCTGTTCACCGCGCTCGCCACCCTCGGCGCGTTCATCTACAACGTCTGCGCCGACCTCGTCGGGGGCATTGAGGTGACCCTCTCCGAGCGGGAGTGACACACCGGATCCCGTTTGGGGAAGGCCCGACCGGTACGGTAACGTTGCTCGTCGCGCACGGGGCTATAGCTCAGTCGGTTAGAGCGCAGAGCTGATAACTCTGAGGTCGCTGGTTCGATTCCAGCTAGCCCCACTTCGTGCCGGGCGGCCAAGGGGCCGCGATCGGAGCTCAAGTAAGGGGGCCCACCCCAATGTGGAAGAAGCTGCTGATTCTGCTCAGCCTGCTCGGTGCCGCGGCGTACGTGGCGAAGAAGGTCAAGGACGCCAACGACGAACGTGCGCTGTGGCACGAGGCGACCAGCTCGCCGGACCTCCGGTGACCGGTCGCCCTCCGGGGGCGTAGCTCAACTGGCAGAGCACCGCCTTTGCAAGGCGGGGGTTAGGGGTTCAAGTCCCCTCGTCTCCACAACCCCACCCGATCTGACCAGCCGTTTTGAGTTGTCAAGATCGTCGGGCACAACCAGGGCACAACTCAGCTTTGATCTTCTCTCCTGCGTGGGTCACGTCGGGCGGCCCGTCGCGGTCAACACGGTTCCGACGACGCCCCGAGGCCGGATCCGCTTGGGCCACCAGTGCACATACGTCTCCAGCGTGATCCGCAGGGTCTTGTGGCGCAGCAGCCGTTGCACCTCCTGCGGCTCGACGTGGTTGGTGATCAACGTGGTGGCGAAGAATTGCCGCAGGGCATGGAACGTGCCGTGCTCCTTCGGCCAGCCGGCGGCATCCCGCCTTTCACCCACTCCCGCGACCACGTCTTGTCATTGATCGGGTTGCCATGCGTCGTGGTGAACAGCAGCGCGACCGGCCGGCGCACCGGGTCGCCGGACGTGATGTCCACCAGCTCGACCTCGACCGGCGGGAACTGCCGAACGTGTTCGGCCAGGTGTTCGGCGACCACCGGGTCGAGGTCAACGGTGCCGGAAGATCCGCTCCAGGTCTGTACGAGCCTCGCCCAGGCCGCCCGCGAGCAGCTGCTGGATCCGCTGATGGGACAGGCCGGCCAGGATCGCCAGCTCGCGCATGGACAGGTCGGCGTACTGGGCAGCGTCGGTCATCAAGTCGCGGGTCGCCTGCTGGGAGTGTCGCTCGGCGACGTAAGCAGCTCGCCGCCCCGCGCGGGCATCCCGGACGAGGCCGTCGAGCCGGCGGTGTCCGGTACGGAACTCGTAGTTCACCCAGTCGCCGCGGCGCAGCCCGAGGACGCCCCGGACCCATCCATCGACCCGGATCAAGGCCGCCGCCCGACATCCGACCTCAAGGTCAGCGATATCGGCGCGCCACCGGTCGCCGTCCCGGGTAACCACCACCCGCCCGGTCGGCTCCGCGTCGACAGCCTCCCGGGCACCGGACCGGTTCACACCCCGGTCCTGTCCTCGTCGGCGGCGGCGGGCTCACCGCTGATCGGGGTGGCCGGCACCCACACCGTGCCTGGCGCCGGCCGGCCCTGCTTGGCCCACGGCGCGAACAACCGGGCCACCGCCAGCCCATCCTCGGCGGCGATCACATCGGCCCGTTGCGCCCAGTCGGCCTGATAGCCGTCGCGGGCCACCAGGATCGGCGTCGCGTCGTCAACCTCGGCCCAGGCGGCGCGCAGCTCGCCCACGGTCAAAGCTGTGTCCTGGTTGCAGCATGCCGGAAGCCGTTGGTCGAGGTCGCGGGCGAACTCGCCCCGCCGCAGGCTCACGCCGCTGTCGGCCGGCGAGTCGCCGTCGTCACCGCAGCACCCGCCGGGCACCCCAACCCCTTCGTCATGCCGGATGAGTGCAAGGTGATAGCCGAGCCCGGCGGCGCACGGCACCACCCGGAACAACCCGGCGTACCGCTCAGCCAGCACGTGCGCCCTCGACCAGCTCGCTGGGCGGACCCGCGGCGAGCATCGCGGGCATCCCGGATTGCCCGAGCGCGGGTCAGGTGGGACGTCGAGCAGCATCGTCGACCACCTCCGTCAGCCTCGGCAGGTACAGGTACCAGCGCCCGTTCGCGTGTTCACACGCCTGGAACTGGCCGTCGGTCAACTCCAGGTACCCATGGGCGACCTCCCGCGACATCGGTCCGCCAACCACGGTGAGGCCGGCCGCCGGTGCGCTCGGCATGCGGTCCATCGCCTATCCCTCCCGGCCCTCGATGTCGACCGGGGCGGCATCGTCGGCGGGTGGCGTCGCTGGGCGCCACATCGGGTGCAGGGTCACCCGGTTGGGTAGCCGGATTACCTCACCGATCTCCGTGTAGCCCAACCGCGCGTAGAAGCCGACCAGCTCCGGGCCGGCCGCGTCCAGATACGCCGGGCGGCCAATCGCGTCCAGATGCTCGTGATAGGCGGCCAACAGCGCGGTGCCGCCGCCGCGGTGCTGCCGGTCCGGGTGCACCGCGAGCACGCTGAGCCGGTCGTGCGGCAGGTGCAGCAACGGGGCATGTGCCTCGTGCAGCATCTCGGCCAGACGCTGGAACCGGGGGTACCACCGCCCGACCAGCCGCCGAAGCTCGACCGCCGCCTGCGGATGCGGCTCATACGCCTGGCCCGGGTTGTGACGCAGCCACCCGGCCACCGCCATCCGGTCTGCGGTGCACCACACGATCCCACCGGCCAACGCAGGCCACAGGTAGACCAGCCTGGCCGCCTCAGCCGACACCCGGCGCCGGTCGTCTTCGTCGGGGATAAGGAACGCCGATACGGGCAGGTGGAACACCGCGGCCGCGACCACCCGGGCCAACCGGGCGACGTCACCGAACTCGGCACGGGTCACCGCCACCGCCGGCATCACAGACCCCCAGCCACAAACACACAGGCTGGGATCGGCGTCCACGATGGCACCTCGCGGGCCGAGAGCAGCACCGGATCAGGCGACTGTGCGCTAGCTGGCGTCGCGCGGCGGGAGATGAATGGCGCCGGGGCGAGCGGGCTCCCATACGTCCAGCACTCGTCCCGGCGCCGGCCCATCACGCCCGCACCGCCGTATCGCCAGTCCCGCGGCACTCCGGGCATGCCCGACGCCTCGCTACACCCGACAGCCCGCCCGACATCGCACCCACCCGCAGGTCCGCGCGCCGCGTCACGTACTTCCATCCGCGTCCTGCACATGAGCGGCAGGCCGGAACCGCCACCGCCACCGTCATAACTCGATCAAACAGCGCCGGCCGTCGATCCGAACCATGTGAAACCCCATGTGAATTACGGGAACGGCAAGGCAGTAGATGCGCCCGCATGGTCGTGCCCCGTAACCTGAGAGCAGTCGATGGGGAGGTCGTGATCAGGTGGGCCAACCGAACGATGCGCTGGCCGCGCTCGTCGAGGAGGCTAGGTTTTCCCTGGCTGGACTCGCTCGGCGGGTAGTGCAGCTAGGTAAGGCCATCGGCCTGCAACTGTCCTACGACTACACCGCCGTCCATCGCTGGATCAAGCAGGGCCAACAGCCTCGTACGCCGGGCGTCCCCTCCCTGATCGCTGAAGCGCTCGGCGAGAGACTTGGACGCCGGATCACCCCCAGCGACTTCGGTATGACCGACGAGGCCAGCCTGGCCGCCCGTGCATTGACCTACTCTCCCGACCTCGCGGCTACCGTGGAAACCGTCGTAGAACTGGGGAGGGCCGACGTGAAGCGCCGCAAAGTCATTGCAGCACCCTTTGTAGTTGCCGCCCTGGCCAGCCCAAGCCGGGACTGGCTGCTGAACAGCCTGGATGGCGCGGTGTCGGAGCGCGGGCCGCGGCGCATCGGAATGCGGCAGATCGACGGCATCCGCGAGATGTTCCGCCTGTTCCAGGAGATGGACGTCATGCGCGGGGGCGGTCACGCCAGGGTCGCGCTCGTCGAGTACATGAACAGCTACGTTCTACCGTTGGTGCGCCGCGAACACGCCCACGACGTACAGCTTGCCCTATACGAGGCCGCCGCCGAACAGACGTACCTGCTGGGCTGGATGGGCTACGACGACGGACAACACGGTCTCGGACAGAGGTGGCTCATACAGTCGCTACGCCTAGCGGAGGCCTCGGGCAACCGCGCGCTCGGCGCCCATGTCCTTGCCGGCATGTCCGACCAGGCCAACCTCCTGGGTTACCCCCGCGAGGCGCTGATGCTGGCTCGCGCCGGCCAGCGAGCCATCACACTCGACGACTCGCCCGCGTGCATGGCCGACCTGCATGTCCTCGAAGCCCGTGCGCTGGCATCCCTGGGCAACGGCCATGAACAGGATGCGGTCAAAGCCGTTGTCCGTGCTGAGCAGGCGTTTCAACAGGTCGTGCCGGACAACGAGCCGGAGTGGGCGAGGTTCATCGACCAGGCGTACCTGTTCGGCGAGGCGGCACACGCCTTCCGGGATCTCGGCGACGCCACTCAAATCGAACGCTTCGCGGGAGAATCCTCCGCCGAGGCCAGCCGTCAGAAACGCGCACGCCGCGGAGCACTGAGCCAGGCAGCACTCGCGGTCGGCGACCTTCATCGGGGCGAGGTAGAAGCAGCCGCCGCCCGGGCTACGAAGGTCGTCGGCCTGGCCGGCACTGTCAGTTCGTCCCGCTGCGTTGAGACCGTCCGCGACCTGTCCAAGAAGCTCGGCCCGTACGACGACACACCGCTTGTGCAGGAATTCCAGCACAGGGCGAGAGCGTTCCTCCAAGCCGCGTAGGTACAGCCGGCACTCGGCCTCGTCACGAGGCAGTAGGCAGTGGACTTGGCGCGCCGTTCTGACCCGTGCCAGAGGTCCGCTGGGGATCGACGACTCGGACGGGCAGTTATGCAGCTGGCGCAACGGGTCCAGCGGCTGGCACGGCAGTCTCGACGCCCAGTAGCCGGGGTCCAGCGGGTCACCGGAGGTGCTTGGCGAAGGGGAGGGGATCGGCCGGCGGTCGGCCGGGTTGCAGACCACGACGTCGCGGCAGATGTTCGGGGTGTCGACCTGGCAGACCTGCCAGCCGTCCCGGTGCACGAGATGGAATGTCCACCGACCCGCGTCGATCGGGAACCGTCTGGTCGATCGTTCTCGTCACGGGTCAGGTACACGGGGTAGACGTGCGGCGTCACCGTCGCCCGGTTCCCGTTGTCTACCTCGGAGTTCACCGTGTCTTCAGGCTCGGCCTGGTAGTACCTGGTCTTGGTATCGGCGATCACCCCATCCATGGTCTGGCGGATCTGCTGCGCCTGGTGGCGCAGCTGGGTACGCCGCTCGGCGCACAGCAGCTCGTCGAACTTCCACGGGTCTGCAGTGAGCCCGAGGCCGAGCGGCCCGTCCCCGAAGTAGTCCAGCACCGCGCAGCCGGGACAGTCGGCGCCTTGCGGTCGGTGGGACACGGCGAACGTCTAGATCTAGAACCAGCCGGCGGGTACACAGCACAGCACCACCATGGCGACGGCCAGCGAGGACAGCAGGGTAATCCGGCGCCGTGGTCGCTGGTCGGCCAGCACCACCAGCGTGGCACCTGCTCCGACCAGGGCCAGCCACAGGCCGACCACGAACGCGGCGGAAGCACGCAGGCCGCCCGATGGGGGAAGCAGCCAGGTCCACACCCCACCCGAGATGGCGGCAAGCAATCCGGCGGTGACTGCGATGGCGATCAGCCGCAACCTGCGGCGCTTCACGATGTCGCAAACCCGGGTCCACAGCTCGGCGCCGTGCCGTGCAGCGCGGTCGGTAACAGGCTCGGGGCTTGCCGGCGAAGGCGCAGGGTGTTCGCCCTGGGATGGGGCCGGTGGCTGCGCGGCGGGTGTGAGCTTCGTTGGTTCTTCGCCCCCGTGCGAAGGGATCACGGGCCTAGCGTGACACGGGTCGATGGTTGGTGACCACGCTGTTTGCGACCAGTCTGCCGCCGGACTTGCCGCGTTTGGCCCGCGACGTACAGGGTTTTCCGCGCGAATCTCGTCTAGCACGTGTGTACGATCGGGGAACTATGGCCGGTCCTGACAACACCGAACCCGCTGGCGACAAGACGCTACGCGAACTCGCGTCGCTCACGCCCGCGCAGCTCGCTACCGAGATCCGCGCCGACACCGCCGAGGTTCACCGACGCGCCTAGGCATGGCGCCACTCGACACGGTGGCGACACGAGGTGACAAGCACGACATCAAGGCCCTCGAAATGATCGCCGCTGTGATCGGTGAACTAGCCGCCATGCCAGACCCGAGTACCCATCACGACGTGACGCGGTACGTCAAGGCCGTTAGCCTCATCCTCAACCGATGGTGGGCCGACCCGGGCCCCGAGCACGACCTTGTGCAGGCTGTTGACCGCCTGCGCCGCACAGCGATGCATCGGGTCGGCTGGGCCTCTGACGCCCGACGCATCCTCGGCTACGAATAGACCCGGCACATCACAAGTCGGCACGCCAGCTGTCCGGCCTCACGGCTTTAGCGCCCAGACTTAATCGCGTTGTCCCGGATGCAGACGATGAAGAGATCTGCCGCGATGATTGTCGAGATGATCCGGTGTGATGAATTCCTGTACGGGTATCAAGCCGGCCCTCACGGGCCGGACGCGCCGCCTCAAGGGGCCGGGCCAAGGCCCGCCGCCGGGCGCCTCTGGTTCCCGGCGGCGCCCGGCGGTGCTAGCCCCCCGGCGGCGCGAGGACGGGAGGTGGCAAGAAGGTTGGCGGTCACCGAGAAGCAATCGGACAGCAGGGATCACGTCGCCACCGGCGGAGTGTTCGGGGTCCGTGATGGCGACATCCCGCCCGCCGACGACCTGGGCAAGCCGAGCAGACCGGCCGCGGGACCGGCAGCGCATGCGATCATCACAACCACGGGGTATGACGGCCCCTGGTGCCGGCGGCCCGCTCCCTGACGGGTGGGTCGATGGCAATGGGATGAAGCCTGAGGGCAGACTTACGAGAACGCAGATCACACCACAGAGTGTTGCCCGTGGCCCAGCTCGTGCAATGCTGGCGCAAGCGGCTCATGGTTTCGTATCGCTGCTTTGGCGGGGAGGGAGTTCGCCCTATGCCCCAGGCCCGGATGCCCGGTAACCGCACGGGTGTAAGCCAGAAAAACACGAAGACAACTCACACTTCGTCGGATCAGGACCGAACTAAAACCAGGGCTGATTTGGTAAACCGCCTAATAGCCGAAGGTTTGGTGGCTGCAATAGCACCGGAAAAGACAATTAAGGTCACGCAGCATGCGACCCCACGACAACATGTCATTGTATGGCTCGTAGGTGCCGTTTTGGCTTCACTCTTGCCGTTCCTCTTCCTGTACGTACACGGGCTTGATAAGAACCGTCCACCAGGAATCTATGAGCTACTCGGTCGGGGAGACTTACTACTGATATCGCTCGTCGTAACGATCGGTGGCATTACCGAAGTGGTCCTTGTACTGAACAAGATCGACCAAAGGCAAATGCTCCCCGTTGCGTTGTATTTACTCGGGGGAGTCCTTGCTGTGGTAGCGGAGGCCGCCTGGTACGCCGACATTACGGCTCGACTTCTCGACGGACAACCAGCAACTGTACCCGAGCCAGTGACTGCAGGTTCGCTCATCCTCTTCGGCCTATCAGCCCTGTGCAGCTCGGCGTGCGTCAGAGTCGCGGCAGGTGCGAGATGATTGAAGAGCTTGTGCTGGCATTGGCGGCGAGCAGCGCCGTTTCCACAGCGGTTGGCGCGATAACGAGCTGGCTTCGGCGTCGGTCACGGCATGATTCTGAAGTAGACGTTACCATAACTAACAGTCTCGGCGAGTCGGTGACCATTGAGTCAAGACGTATGAACCATCTGAGCCACGAGGAATTGGTTAAGTTGGTAGAGACACTACAGTCCAAATTGGAAGAGAAACCGGCGGAACAGCAGTAGCCGTGCTCTAGTACGGCAGCCGCCAGTTGCTAGTTGACCAGGGCGTAGTCCCGGTCCAGTCGTGCGCGTTGGTGGAACCAGCGTGCGCGGGCCTGGTGACGGCGTCGCCAGTTGCGCCAGTGTGTGTCGTGGTCGGGCGGATTCGGGTGCTGGAGGACGCCGGCGAGGAGTCGTTTGATCTCGGGGACGGTCAGCGGAATCATCCCGGGCTCGGGCGGCGGTGGCTGGTCGGGCGTGTTCGGTTGCGGCGCCTGGGTGTCGGTCCGGTCTTTGAGGTGGGCGGCGGTGACCGCGCACACTGCCAGGGCGGCCATGACCAGCACGGTGTGGCGCGCGATCGCGGTGTAGAGCCGGGCCTGGCACTGGTCCAGGCCGAAACTGTCCTTGCTGAACTCGAAGTCTTCCTCGACCGGCCAGCGCAGCCCGGCAGCGCGGATCAGCCTCGTCTTGGTCAGTGCCTGCCCCTCGGGCACGTAGCAGTAGTGAAACGCCAGCTCACCGCTGCGCAGGTGACGGCGGACCAGCAGATGGTGACGCGGCGGTGGCGATCCACGCCCAGGCGTACCAGCGTTGCCCTTTCGAGCCCGTGCCGGCCGAGCGGACCTCCCACCGGCGCTTGTCCCTGGCCAGCAGTTTGACGGCCTGCGCGCAGGTCAACCGTGTTCCCACGGCCAACCCGACCATGAACGTGGAGGCGACCCGCAACACGTACGCCTGCCCGTGCTGCTCGAAGAACTCCCGCAACTGGGTGCAGTTGCCGTACACCTCGTCCCCGCAGGCGAAGTCGAACACCAAGCCGTCGGTGTACGCCTCAGCGCAGATGTCGATCGCCAGCTGCCCCTTGGTGCGAAACTCCAG
>WNGL01008616.1_pt1 | contig 11892 bp, 8 predicted proteins | sample 5400591 | NCBI WGS metagenome assembly WNGL01 (sample SAMN13153377, study PRJNA577476) | soil metagenome | isolation source: 80 cm soil or saprolite under Garry oak tree replicate 1 | place: USA:California | collected 2016-06-15
CGGCACGACGCGCGAGGCCGGTCAGGTCGTCCTTTCCAGGATCGGCCGCAATGATTCGCGCGGTCCCTCCTTCGGTGAGGAAGACGTCGGCCAGCGTCGTGGCTACGCTCGTGTCATGGCCAGCGCCGGCCCGTACGTTGAGAATGACATCGACTGTCCCTCCCGCAGTCATCTGAGGGAGGATAGTCCATCGCGATGAAGACCGTCCGGGCGTGGCGCTACGCCCCGCGCGACGCGTGTCGGAAGGTGGACGATTCGCGAACTGCTGACGACCGCATGAATTGGGCGTAGACTGGGCCGGGTGTGAACCGGTTGCGTGGCTGGCGAACGGAGATCGCACGCGAGGAGTTCATTGCCCTCATCAGGCCCTCCGCAACACGGAAGGACACAGGTGACGCATGCCAATCATTCTGATCATCGTGTTGGTGGTGCTGCTCTTGGGCGGCGGCGGGGCATATTACGGCCCGCGTGCTGGATGGGGCGCCCCTCATTACGGCGGCGGACTACTCGGACTCGTGCTGCTGATTCTGTTGGTCCTCTGGTTCACCGGCAACCTTGGGGGGTCAGCCATCCGCTAAACGTCGGCAGAGCTAGCCATTCAGAAGGCGAACGGAGAGCGGTTTTGGAGCAGACTCGAAGCGCTGAAGCATAGCTGACGGTGACCTGCCCCCTACATCCGATCCGCGGATAGTAAGAGGTCCTCGGTTTTCCGTTCGTCATGAGGGCGAGCCGGCAGCAGCCGGCGAGCCCCCGCTGTGATCCTGGCAAAGTGGTCGGGCGTGGCCTGGTCGAGCGAGCTGTGCGGCCGGACGGTGTTGTAGTCCACTCGCCAGCGTTCGATCTCGGTCGTCGCATCGACCAAGTTCAGAAACCAGTGCTCGTTCAAACACTCGTCGCGGAATTTGCCGTTGAAGCTTTCGACGTACGCGTTTTCGATCGGCTTGCCGGGACGAATGATACGGAGCGTGACGCCGTGCGCGTACGCCCACGCATCCAGTGCGCGGCCGGCAAACTCCGGTCCGTTGTCGACGACAATCGCGGCGGGCAGCCCGATGGTCCCGTGCAGTCGATCGAGGACGCGCGTGACGCGGAGCCCGGGCAGCGATCGATCGACTTCGATCGCGACGCATTCCCGCGTGAAATCGTCGACGATGTTCAGCGTGCGAAACGCGCGGCCGTCGGCCAGTGTGTCGAGCGTGACATCCATCGACCAGCGTTCGCCGCGCTGCGTCGGGACGGGCAGCGGCACGCGCTCCCCGCGCGTGAGCCGCTTCCGCCGTCGACGGGGCACCTGGAGGCCCGCCGCGCGATAGAGGCGATACAGCCGTTTGTGATTCACGCCCAGGCCGTCGCGCCCGACGAGGATGTGCAGGACTTCGAGACGCTCCTCGCGAAGTGCGACGAGTTTTCGACGAAGGGGATTTACGGCGAGGGTAATCGCACACGGCTCAAGGCGATGCTCCTGCTGCTGCGCTACTCGGGTCTTCGCATTCGGGACGCGGCGACGCTACACGCCAAACGGCCGGCTCACGCCCCGAGCGTGAGCCGGCCGTTCGCGTATCAGGCTGTTTCTTCTTGTTCGACCTGTTGTCGGCGCGCCACTTGGGCCACCGCTTCTTCGCCGCGTCCGCGATGCGTTTGCGCCGGGTAGCGCTCATCTTCCGGGCGCCGCTTCGGAGCACAGTACTTAGGCGCTCCTTCAGCGGAAGACGCGATACTTCGCGTAGAAGGGCACACTCACAGTTTCGCCGTCGTGCGCAGGCGCCTTGTCCGGACGTCCAGCGTGCGTCTCGATCATCTGAACGAACTGGACTCCGGCGAGCATACCCGTTTCCGCGAGGCGAGTGACCCGGAACAGAGTCCACGGGATGTCGCGCTGCCAAGGCGCGGTCGCCGTTTTCGCGACCACCGTCGAAACACGACTTCCGTCGCCCGCCGTCCAGACCCATCCGCGATCCAACCGTACCGCCGGCTCACGATGATCCGGTGGGGATGCCTCGCCGTCCTCAGCCCTCACGAGAGTGGCCGTGGTCCCCTCCAGGTTCCAGACGAGCTTCCCGCCCGTTTGCTTCGCGCGCCAGATCCGCGTTCCGTTGCCTTCGAGCTCGAATGAGAAACGGACTCCATCCGGCGGCGACGAGAACCGTCTTGCCCGCTCGGGGAGTATGGTCAATAGGGCCTCGTTCTCGAACTTGCGACTAAGAGGCCACTGACGGCGCAGCGCATCCAACTGGGTCGCCGAGTGGCATCTCAGGCATGTGGGGCTTGGCGGGGCGGGACACAACGGGCCCGGTTGAGTCGGTGTCCAAGAGGTTCTTGAGGCGGCCCCCAGTCTAAACGCCGCCATCCGGCCAACGACTGTCTTTCCGTCGTCGCCCAACCGCGGAGCGGATACGAAGACAGCACCGTCCGCGATCGTCGGCGGGCTCCAATGCGGCGAGAGGCCGATGTCCCCGTCCCATAGCGGGTTCAGGTTGGAGGCGTTGAATGCGTAGAGCCGCGCCTGAACGATTCCACCGAGCTGATTCGTTTGCGGCAGAGTCGCCCAGAGCACTCCGCTGCGCTCATCTCCGCCGGTCGCGGATAGCGACGCCATGCCGCCCGGCATCGGCAATTCGAGCGCGCGAACGGCTCCCGAGTGAATCTCGGGTTCTGCGAACCGGCCAGCTATCGGCACCCAGACGAATTGCCGCAGTTTGTCCTTCTCCGCCCACGTGTACAGGTACATGTGTGCGTCCGTGCGCCAGAGCGTCGGCGAACCGTGCAAGTGTGGTCCTTCTTTCCACCCCTGCCACCTGGCGTCCGGCGTGCACAGGTTGGTTGCGGCAGTAAGGCGTTGTTGCAGCGCCATCGTGCCGCGATTCAGGAGATACATCCACCCGCTCTTGCCGCCCCCGATGACGAACGGCGTTCCAGGAACGACCAGCGCGCCGCCGGAGCCAAGGTCGGCGTCGAACTGCTCGAGCTGGTCGGGATCCGGATCGATCGGCGGGCCCGGTGTAAACGTTTGCGGGACCAGCGAGCCGCCCGATGGCATCAGCTTAATGACCGCGTCGGCGTAGTTTCCGTTTTCAGGCTCGGAGCGGCCGTTGCCGGTGAGAAAGAACACGTTTCCGTCCGGATCGGCAGCAAGCCCACCCCCTCCCTCCCACACCCCACCGCCCCAAGCCTGCATCTTGAGCTGTGGGTCGAACTTGTTGGGCCGATGAAGCGGGTTGGGGGTAGTAGAGAAAACGGCCTGTCGCGCGAGATCCGAGGCGCGATACTGGAAGACCCATCCATGGTAATCGAGGTAGGCGTTGTCGGCTTCCGCGCCCGCGTCCGAGCCGAAGGCGACGTAGATCGATCCGTGGTCGAGCAACAGGGCCGGGTGCCCAACCTGCATATTGGGCAGAAACGTCCGATGTTTCCCTTGGGTCGTGTACACCCAGCCCGAAACCTGCGTGCGCCCGACCTCGTTCAGCGTCCGGATGTCCAGTGCGACGAGCCAGTACGATTTGTCCATGCCGGGGAACTTGAAATCCGGAATTCCGGGATCGTGGGAGTCGTTGAACACCGTCGCCGCGCCGAACAGGACGTAAATCAGGTTCGTCGCCAAATCGATGACTGGCGTCGTCTCGATGCCGCGCGGCGTTGGGCGAATGCCGTCCTTGAGTTCGACGCTCTTGAGGACAGCCATGGTGGACGCATTGATGGCGTAAACCCGGTTCAACGTCGTGCCAACGTAGACAATGTTGGCCCCGCCGCTTTCAAACGGGACCTCCCGAACGTAAAGAGGCTGGGTGATGACGTTGTCCCAATTCCCCAATTCGACGAACTTCGGATCCATACCGCTGCGGAGCACCGCGTCTGGCGTCAACGTCCTTTCGTTCAGGTACGCGCCCGTTCGGAAATTGTCGTTATGTTGGGTGAGGACGTTGAAGTCGCCCCCGCACCCGACCTTTACCTCGTTCGACGGGCCGCTCAGGGTCGTTCCGATCGACTGCCGCGCAAAAACCACGTCTCCTCGATTGAGCGATAGACCATCGGCTAAATGGAGGTCTAGCGTTCCCGGCATAGCGCCCTGATAGCCGATCTGTATCGCGGATCCGCCTCCGGCGGGGCGCCGGAAAAGCATCACGTTCGCGCCTGGTGCGGTGTTGTAGACGGCGACGACTCGCGCGCCCTCGCAGATGCCCGTGCCAAGCGAAGGCGGGTCAAGGCGGTTGGACGGCATCACCGGCGCCGAGAAATCGCTCCACGTGCAGAGCTTCTGGCGGGCGGTCACGGGCTTGCCGGTGGATATCGGTTTGTCGAGCGGGAACCAGTTGTCCGGGTAGTCGGCAAAACGTCCGGATGAGACAACGTCGGAACCCGCGCGGAATTCGATCTCGGCGCCGGGAAGCAAGCCGTGAGCGATGAGGACCTCGGAGCCGCTGACGAAACCCGGTTCAATGCTGGGAACCGGCATCTGCGGCGGGTTCGGCTTCACTTTCACTTGGGCCGAGTTCGGGCTGACCCTTTTCGCCGCATCGTCCGGACAGGCGATCTGGCGCGCCCTCAGAAAGTGGTCCCGCAGTAGGCTCGGTACAAAGACCGGAGCGACCTCGCCGGTGCTTTCGGCCGTACCAATGACGGCGGAAGCCGCGCTGACGTCGAACACTTCGACGTGTGTACTCGCGTCGACATTGTCCACACGCGCGATACGACCGCAGGCGTAGACCTCGTTAGTGACGACGGGCGTACTGAGGACCACTGGACAGTCTTCGACGAGAACCGGGTCCGATGGTACGCTCTCGACCGAAGCGACGGTTTGCGTCGCGGTGATGTGCTCGCCGAGTTTCAGCGCCCTCGTTAGCGGCAGATCCAATTCGCTCAACGCCGTCGAGTTCTGTTTCCCGACCTCTACGCCGTCGGCGAATACTCGAATGAGGGCCTTACCAATGAATCCCGAGACATGCACCGCGCGAGCGCAGTTATGGATCGGCCGTCCGACGCTGGGCGGAGAAATATTCCGCTCGTTGACTGGGAACTCCGGATGAATGTCGGCGCCGCCGAGGCGGGCGAGAATCGGCAGCGTCAGGCCGACAACCCCAAGCGATACAGCCCAGCGTGTGCGAACCATCGGCAGATGATACAGCCGTTACGTATCTGCGACGCTGGGTGCGGTAAACCGTTCTCGCCCGTACCAGCGAACGGCCAGCTCACGCCCGTCGCGTCGGCCGGCCGTTCGTGAGTATACGCTCGCCTGTCGAACCACAGCGAGGGTCTGTCGCACATCAACATCTGTCAGGCCGTGACGGACAAACCTGCGTTCCAATCGGATGATCGACCGAAAGCGCCATGGGACGAAACGGTCGAGCGGACGAGCGATCGCCTGACCTGCCCTCACTAAACACAGAACGTGGGCTCAGCAGCGATCGATCCTCGACTATCCGCGAGCTGCCCGACAGACTGCCGCTGGACCGCCACCCTGATGTCACCGGCCGCGAACATCACCTCACCCTTCCTTCGGGCCAAGACCGCGAGTCGGTCCGCGATGCGGCACGCGACTAGGCGTCACCGGAGGGTGAACGTCAGTTCATCTCTAACGACGTCGGCAGTGTCAAGACACACCTTCTCCGTTCAGGCCGCCGGAGCCGGCTCTGACAAGCCAACGAGAAGACTCGGAACTCATCGTCCCTTCCCGTCATCGCCGCGCTTCGGGTGGCACTGGCAAGCGCCGAATGGTGCAGCATGCTTGTCGCAGCAGGGACGAGACCGTGCCTTTGGAGGAAGGCGCTGACGTCAGGTCAGCCGCTCAGGAGCGTGATACCGCAAACGGCGAATCACCCGACTATAGACTACTGGGAAGACGACCGTGCCCGCGCTGATGCCCAAGATCAGCGGTGGCAGTTGTGGTGCGTCCCGGCGCCTACCGTGTACGCTTTGTCGATGGGTGGGCGCGGAGCGTAATCGCTGGCTCGACGGGCGTGGCGCGCCGGGACGTAGACCGCCATGAGCGCGACGACGATCAGGGCCGCCGACGTCACTCCGCCTTGAGCGCCAGGATCGGATCGACTCTCGTGACCCGCCGCGCCGGCCACCAGGACGCGAGGATTGCGATTGCCACGAGGATCATCGGGACGCCCGCGAACACCGCCGAGTCGACGGGCACCGTCAGGATATCCACGACGCCGGCAAACGCAAGAAGCCATCCGGCGAGCGCCCCCACGCCGATGACGATCAGGTGCTCGCCGACGAATTGCGCGACCAGCCGGTTTGCGGTCGCGCCGAGCGCAAGCCGTATCCCGATCTCGGTGGTCCGCAGCGTGACGGCATAGGCGACCACCGCGTAGATGCCGATCGCCGCGATCAGCAACAGGAGCGGTCCGAGAACCATGAACATGCGCGCGGGAATCCGCCTGAAGATCAGGTTCGCCTCGATGTGCTCCGACAGCGTCCGGATGTCGCAGAGCGGCAGCTCCGGGTCGATCTCGCGCACGACCCGACGGAGATCGGACACGATGCTTGTTTCGAAACCGGGACGCGCACGCACATGCAGCTCGGCGTATGGAGACGGACGATCGCGCAGCGAGAAGTACAGGATCGGCGTCGGAGGCTCGCCGAAGGCGTTATAGAGCGACGTGCGCACCACTCCAATGATCATGTACAGGCGTCCTCGGATTTTTACCCGGCGTCCCAGGGCGTCGGCGCCGCCCAGGTACCGCCGGATGAAGGCGTCGTTGACCACGACCTGAGGGGGCGCGGCGGCGTCCCGCAGATCGGCGAAGTCCGTGCCCGCGAGGATCGGCAGCCCCATGACGGCGAAGTATCCCGGCGTCACGGTGTTGGCGAGCGCCGAGTCCTGGGCATCGTCGGTCCGCGGCCGACCCTCGATCTCGAACAACCGGGTCGGCATTCCGTGAATGTCCAGCGGCACCGACGTCGCCAGCGCCGATCCCTGGAGACCGGGCAGCGCCCGCACGCGATCCAACAGGTTCGCCGTGAAGGCGCGCACCGACGCCTCGTCGACGTTGCGTCCGGACAGATCGTACGCGGCGAGCAGCACGCCGTCGCGCTTGAATCCGGGGTCTTCGTTCCGCGTCTGCATGAAGCCCCGCAGGAAGATGCCGGCCGCCAGGAGCACGATGACCGCCAGCGCGACTTCCACGGCCATCAGCGTGTTCCGCAGCCGGCTGCGCGGCGGCGTGCTCGCGCCCGTGCGAAGCGTGAGCTGCGGGTCGAGGCGCGCCAGTTGCAGCGCGGGAGCCAGCCCGAAGATCAGGCCGCAGGCGAGGCCGAGCGCCATCGCGAAGAGGAACGACCGCGCATCGACATGCGTCTCGAACGAAATCGGGATGCCGCGCACGCGCAGCGGCGGCATCGCGCTCAACAGCGTCGTGCCCCATATCGCCATCGCGCCTCCAAAGACCGCGCCGGCGAGCGCGAGCAGGACGTTCTCCGCCAGCAGGAGTCTCGCCACACGCCAGGGTCCGGCGCCGAGCGCGAGCCGCACGCCCATTTCACGCTGGCGCGAACTGCCCCGCGCCAGCATGAGATTCGCGGTGTTGCCGCACACCGCGAGCAGCAGCAGCAGCATCAGCACCTGAAGGACGGCAAGGGACGTCGCCATCAGCCTCTGCGGACCGCGCGGCGATTGCCAGAAGGGCAGCACATCGGCCTGCACGTTCCGGTTGGTCTGGGGATACGCCTGCGCGAGGTACCGCATCACGACGTCTACCTCGCTCTGCGCCTGCGCGCCGCCCACCACGGCCGCCCGTGTGCCGGTCACTGTGTAGCCGCGGATGCTGCGATCGTCCAGCTCCTGCGAGCCAGGCGTCAGCACGGGCGCCATTGTCGCCGGCAGCCAGAAATCAAAGGTCAGCATCAGGATGGTGCCCCTGAACCCGCGCGGCGCGACGCCGACGACGGTGACGTCGGAGCCGTTGACGCGCACGCTCTGACCGAGGACGCTCGCGGCCCCGCCGAAACGCGTCTGCCAGTAGTCGTACGAGATCACGACGACGGGCGCAGTACCAGGCTTCTCCACTTCGTCGGCCCTGGGGAAGCGGCCGAGCGCCGGGGTCAGCCCGAGGGACTGGAAATAGTTGCCGGACACGAGGAGGGCGTTCGACCGTTCCACGCGGCCTGGCTCGCCGACGTAGAGCGGAATCATCCGGAACGCGATCAACCTGTCGAACCGGCGTAGCCGTTCCCGCAAGTCGCGGTACTCCGGCCACGACACACCGAGGTACACGCCGGCGTCGGACTTCGGCTCGATCAGCTGAAAGTCGGAGGCCAGGCGAACGCCGGCGATCGGATTGAACACGACCGCCTGGATCCATGAAAAGACGACGGTGTTCGCCCCGATGCCGACGCCCAGAGAGGCGATGACGACCGCAGCGAGCGCCGGCATCCGGAGAATCATCCGGGATCCGTGCCGCAGATCGCCGATGATCTGCCTGATCACGTTCATCTCCCGTGAAGCGCCGGCATCCATTTGGCCAGCATCCGGTGTCCGCCGCCGTGCATCGCTAACACCAGTGCGATGAACAGGGCCGCGGACGCCAGCACGATGACGAGGGTTCTAGAACGCATAAGGTCTCCTCTCACTCCTGAATGGAGAGCCTACAGAGAAGAAGCTGAATGGATGTTGAACGCGCTGTTCAGGTGCCGTTCAGGTTCAGGTGGGCTATAACCAGAGCGTGCGGATCCTCGTCATCGAAGACGAAGCGCGAATTTCGGCGCAGCTCGCCACATCGCTCGACCAAGCCGGATACGCCGTCGACTGTGCGGCCGACGGCGCGCGTGGGGATTTCCTTGTGCAGACCGAGCGGTACGACGCGATCGTGCTCGATCTCGGTCTGCCGAGAATCGATGGCCTCACACTCCTCCGCCGCTGGCGCGACGCCGGGCTGACGATGCCGGTCCTGGTGCTGACCGCGAGTGGCAGCTGGCACGAGAAGGTGCACGGAATCGACGGCGGGGCGGATGACTACGTGGCGAAACCGTTCCGGATGGAAGAGGTCCTCGCTCGGCTCCGCGCCCTCATACGCCGGGCGAGCGGACAGGTCGCCGCCGACATCCGCTGCGGACCGGTGGTGCTCGATCCCCGCGCCGCCAAAGTGACGGTGAACGGCCAGGCCGTGCGACTGACCAGCCATGAATTCCGCGTTCTCGGTTATCTCATGCACCATCGCGGGCGCCTGATCTCGCAGGGCGAGCTGAGCGAGCACATTTACGCGGAGAACCTGGACCGCGACTCCAACACCGTCGAAGTCTTCATCGCGCGGCTGCGCCGAAAGCTCGGGCCATCGCTCATCGTGACCGTTCGCGGGCTCGGCTACCGCATGAACTGCGACGGCACACCCGGATGAGATCGCTCCGCGGCAACGTCATGCTCGGCGCTGCCCTGTGGACTATCGGCCTGCTCGCCGTGTGGGCGACCGCCCTGACGCTGTCCGGCAGGCTCCGCCATTCAATCATGGTCGTCCACTCCTACCCACACTCGCTCATGGTCATAGCGATTGCTTCAATGCTGGCGGGGTTCGCCATCGTCCGCGGCGGTCTCAAACCGCTGAACGATCTGCGCCGCCGGCTGGCGGACGTGCAGAAGGGGACCGCGGGCAGGATCGAAGGCCGCTACCCGGCGGAGGTCCAACCGGTCGTCAGCGATCTGAATGCGCTGCTTGCCCTCCAGGAGCAGGCCGTGAGCCGTGCGATCGCCAAGGCCGGCGATCTCGCCCACGGCCTCAAAACCCCGCTCGCCGTCCTGTCGAACGAGGCGGAACGCGCGGCGGCGGCCGGGCACGACGATCTCGCTGACGCGATGCGGGACCAGGTCGAACGCATGCGGCGCCAGATCGAGTACCACCTCGCGCATGCGCGCGCGGCAGCCTCGGGGGCCACCACGGGCGCGCGCTCCTCGGTCGCCGAATCCGCGGCCGGCCTGTCGCGCACGCTGTTCCGCCTGCACGCCGATCGCGGGATCGCCATCGACGCCGACACGCCGGCGGACCATGTCGTCCGGTGCCGGCGCGAGGACCTCGACGAGATGCTCGGCAACCTGCTCGACAACGGGTGCAAATGGGCGAAGTCGCGGGTGACGGTGACGTCGTCTCGTCTTGATCCCGCCGTCGTGGTCACCGTCGACGACGACGGACCTGGGCTCGATCCGTCGATGCGCGAGGCCATGCTGCAGCGCGGCGTCCGCGCGGACGAATCTGCCTCGGGCTCCGGGTTCGGCCTCGCCATCGTCCGGGAGCTTGCGGGCCTGTATGGCGGATCCATCGCGCTCGACCGGGCGCCGGTCGGCGGACTGCGCGCCACCCTGCGCCTTCCCGGCGCTCCCCGCTGAGGGCGCGGAATACGCGGCACACGCGGCGTTGCGCGATTAGGAGCACATTCGACGCTGGCGCTGCGGGATTCGTAACGCCATCAAGGCCAGGGACTCGCGTTTCGCCGGTTACCGGCCGGCTCGGGCGGCGAGGGTATCCGTCATGGAGGAAAATCTCAGTGATGTCTTCCATACTTCGGTCAGCGCGTTCGCATCGGCGGCTACTGCGGCGTAGTCTCGAAATGTGGACTGACTGCCGACGCGATACGAACCGCCGGCGAGATCGATGCGAATGACCACATTGTCCGCGACGTTGATGAAGAGTGTGTTGGCGCGGCTGAAGTAGTACTTCGCCTTCTCGTTCCACCAGATCGAAGACGTCGACATCCGCTCGCGCGCGATCCTTTCCAGCGTGGGATGCGTGAACAACTGATCGCCCGACCAGTCGGCGACCAGCCGACCGTGCCGATCGTACACCACGATTGCGTGCGCCTTTCCCGTACCGCCCCAGTTGTTCAGCGTCACCAGCCACCCGTCCATCGAGACGATCGCTTCGACTGGCATTCGTTCGTTCGCGAGCTGCGCCTTCCATGTCAGCTGAGGTGTGACGTCCCAGCGCGTGCCGGGATATCCGAGCTCATAGAAGTAGCACAGCGCACGCGATCCGGAGTTCTGGCGCGAGGCAGGCGGAAAGATTTCGGCGACGCGCGACATGCCGCGCGCGTGGAAGCTCGCAGGTTCGGGAAGCATCCAGTCGTCAGCGGACAGCGGGGACATCCCGGGTCGGCCTGAAGCGAATGAGACCGCCAAGACGATCGCTACGGAGCGTACGCGCATGAGCTTCATTCGATTGTCCCATGAACAGGAGTCGCTGAGATGCGAGCGCGCTAGGAGCGCGAACCGCGCGCGTGATTACGACACCCGACCGCAGAGTATCGTCCAAGCAGGATGACGCGGTCTTCACTCGCCGCCGTGCTTCGCCAGATCGATCTCCGCCTGGAGCTGCGGGAGCCGTTCGGGCGCCTCGGTTTCGCAGAGGTGTACTGGGCCAAGATCTCATGGTTTTTGATGGGATCAGCGGACCGTCGCTTGGATGAGACTCCTCAGCCGACAGTCTCAATCACCACTCTGCAATCGCCAATCGACAATCGACCCGTGTGATAATCGGGCGAGATGTCGCTCGACGACCTACAGGCGCAACTGCGCGGCGCGCTGGATCAGCAGTTCGCGGCCCTCAAGACTCACTACGAACAGGCAATCGCCGACGCCAGGCGTCAGGCCCAGGCCGACGCCGAGCGCGAGCTGCAGCAGAAGCTCGACGCCGCGCGTGCCGAGTGGGAAGTCGACCTGCGCGCCCAGCTGGACGCGGCGCGCGGGGAATGGGAAAGGGAGCTGCGCACGCAGGTCGATGCCGCGCGCGCCGAGGCCGAGCAGGTCGTGGCCGCCGCCGCCGCGCAGGAACGTCAGGCGCTCGAGGAGGCCGTGGAGTCGGCGCGGCGATCCGTGGAACTGGAGCTCGAATCGGAGCGGCGGCGCGCGCAGAAGGATCTGAGCCGGCAGCGCGAGCAAGCGAGTGCGGCGCTCCAGGCGGAGCG
>WNGL01022547.1_pt1 | contig 11889 bp, 11 predicted proteins | sample 5400591 | NCBI WGS metagenome assembly WNGL01 (sample SAMN13153377, study PRJNA577476) | soil metagenome | isolation source: 80 cm soil or saprolite under Garry oak tree replicate 1 | place: USA:California | collected 2016-06-15
GACCACCCGCCGCCCCCATGGGATCTACGCTGCTGCTTTGTATTGTTGGCATCAGGTCGGCATCGCCGGCTGGGGAAGCTCGCTATTGGCCTGCATGCGCGCGACGATCAGGTGCAGCAGGCGGAATCCGAATTGAGGGTTTTGGAAGTACAGCTGCTTGAACTGATCATAGGCGATCTTCGCGGCCTCGACGTCGGTCTTGCAGCGCACCGTCATGGTGCGCCTGCCATTGGGCGTGAACAGTCCGATCTCGCCCAGCAAGGTCCCCTTGCCATGGGTCTGGTTGATTTCGACGAGCTCGACTTCGCCGGCAACGACATAGAACGCTTCGGTCGCGTATTCCCCCCGCTCCATCATGACGTCACCGGCCTTGAAATGCTTCGGCCGCATATAGGGCAACAGCCAATCGACGTTCATGTCGCTCTTGGTCGCGGCATCGATGTCGCGGATCAGTCCCAGCATCGAGTGCAGCCGCCAGGCATTGAGCGGCAGCAGAACCGCGTTGAGCATGAAGGTCGGATAGGTGCCGTGCAGGAAGCTGTAGGCCATCGCCAAACCATTCGCGACGATCGCGGCCACGCGCAGCGGGATGATGGTCTTGGCATGGGCCGCATAGAGGCTCGCGGCCGCGGCCGCGATCCCGATCAATTCCGCGAACTGAGGTTCCATGGCGCATGACCTCCCGGAGTTGAGCAACGTAGCAGCACAGGGTGGGCAAAGGCGCATCTTCGCGCCTTTGCCCCTGCGGATCGCCATGTTGGGACTCGGTGCCGGAAGCTTCCAGTCCAGAGCGACGATAGCGTGGGCACCGGCGAAGCCGCCGTTGCCCACTCTAAGATCGCGCCAGTGAGCCAACCGCTCAGCGACCCGGCTCCATCCCCCGCTGCTTGTAGACTGCCGCAGCCTCGGGCCCGGAGAGATAGCTCACGAGCGCCTTCGCGGCCGCGGGCTCCTTCGACTGCGCAGACACGAAGCCGACGAGGCTGGTCGGGGTCGAAATCTCCCGCGGCAGCCGGCCGACGACCTCGACGCCGGGCTCGGTGATGATTTCGCTGATGAAGGTCAGGCCGATGTCGACCTCGCCCTTGGCGAGGAGCTCCATGGCGCCGCGGCCGCCCTGGGCGATTCTGATCTTCGGCTTCATCTCCTCGGCGATGCCGAGCTTCTGCAGCGTCTCGTTGAAGCTCGCGCCCGCGGCCGCGCCGCTCGCGGCATTGGGATAGGAGATGGCTTTTGCGGCGATGAGCATCCGCTTGACCGCGTCCGGCGTCGAAATGTCGGGCTTCGCCGCGCCGGACTTCACGGCCACTCCGACCCACACGGTCGCGAGCGGCGTTTCGCTCGCGGCGACGACGTGACCGGAGGCGATCACGGGAGCCAAGGGCGGCTGCACGATCGGCACGTCGAACGGCTCGCCTTTGACGACCCGGTCCTTGGTGCCGCCGCCGGAGCCGAATGTCGCCTTGACCTTGTGTCCCGACTGGCGCTCGAACGCGGGGAGCATCTGCTCCACCGCCGCCCTGATGCCCCCGGGCGCGATCAGAGTGACCTCGGCCGCGCCCGCGCCGCAGGGGCTCCCCACGGCCAGCGCGACCACGGCTGACGACAGCAGATGTTTCATGGCACTCCTTCCCTATGGACCCGTTCATCGCAACGATCATACTCGCGCTAAGCGTCATCGACCAGTTCAGCTCGGAACCTTTTGGCCGCGTCGACGTTTACTCTCACTCCTTAATTATCGCGTGAGGTGATGTCATGCGGAAAGCTCTGACCGTCCTCGCCGCGGCGGCGATTGCCGGCGCGGCGATCGCCACCCCGACCACCGCCGATGCCCGCTGGGGACGTGGCGGCGCCTTCTTCGGAGGACTCGCTGCCGGCGCCATCATCGGCGGCGCGCTCGCGGCGCCTTACTATTACTCGTCGCCCTCCTATTCCTATGGTTACTACCCGCGGTCCTACTATGGCGGCTATGGCGGGTATGGCGGCTATGGCGGCCCGGCCTTCTACGATCCCGGACCCTATTCCTGCGTGCGCCGGGTCTGGAACGGCTACAGGTATGTCCGCGCTTACGTGTGCTGAGCGCGCTGGCTCGTTAAGCATGGCGAGCTAACAGGCTTGGCCTGTTGACGGAAACGATCCTGACGTCCGGCCGGGACGTGAGGATTTTTCGTGCCCGCGCAAGGATTTCTTCACCAAAATTCCGACAAATTGGTTCGGCCTTATCGAGGCGCTTCAATTCGGGGCTGGTTTGCCAAATGGGGGCAATGGTCCCGCGGCTCGGCGCTCGCCGAGGCACCTAAGGAGATCACCATGAAGAAGACCATGACTGCCCTTGTCGCGGCCGCGACCATTGCCGGAACCCTGGCGATGAGCGCGACCGACGCATCCGCCCAACGCCGAGGCTGGGGCTGGGGCCCTGGATTGGCCGCCGGCATCATCGGCGGCGCCATCATCACCGGCGCGATCCTCGCCTCGCGGCCGCGCGGCTATGTCGTTTACGAGGGCTATGGACAGCCGGTCTACGGGCGCGGCTGCTATTGGGCCTCCCAACCGGTCTACGATCGCTGGGGCAACGTGGTCGGCTATGGCTCTTTCCGCGCCCTATACCAGTTTGCGGCCCATGACCGAGCCCCGCACTCCCCCTCCCCCGCGTGCGGGGGAGGGTAGGGAGGGGGCCTCGGGCCGCACACCAGGTGTCACTGCAGAACTGAGAAAGCCTACCTGGCGCGTGTCGAGTTTCAGTTCTTCCCGTATTTTCCCTGCATGTGGGCGAGCACTGCGGCGGTCGGCCAGCAATCGACCTTGAGGCTGTTCGCCTTCTGATAGGCGCCGAGCGCCGAGCGCGTGAGCATGCCGGCCTTGCCGTCGATCTTGTCCTGGTAGATGCCGATCCTGGTGAGGGTGCGCTGCATCGCCTCGACCTGATCGGTGCGCAACTGCGTCCCCTTGCTCCACGGCGTCTCGAACGGGCGCGGGTCGCCGAGGCGGTCGCTCAGATGGCCGACGAACAGCACGTAGAGGTCGGAGAAATTGTATTCCTTGATCACGTAATAGTTCTTGAGCGTGAGGAAGGCCGGGCCATAGGTGCCCTCGGGCAGCAGCAGGGAAGCGGGCGCGGAGAGCTCCATTGCGCTCGGCTTGCGGCCATAGGCGGGCGCGTATCCCCGCTTCACCCATTCGCCGACCGGCTGGGTGACCTCCGGAACGCCGAGCGTGCAGTCGACGTCGCTTGGCGGGTGCACCTCGTAGGCCCAGCGGATGCCGCGCTGCCAGCCCTTGCCGACGAGCTGCTGCGCCGCCGAGGCGAGCGCGTCGGGTACCGAATTCCAGATGTCCTTGCGTCCGTCGCCGTCGAAGTCGACCGCGTATTTGTAGAACTCGGACGGCAGGAACTGGGTGAGGCCCATGGCGCCGCCCCAGGAGCTGCGCATGTCGGCGAGCTTGACGTGGCCCTCTTCCAGCATCTTGAGGGCAAAGATCAGCTCCTGGCGGAACAAATCCTTGCGCCGTCCGTAATAGGCCTGGGTCGCGAGCACGGTGATGGCGTTCTTCGGCAGCCGGTAGCCGCCGAAGGCGGTCTCGCGGCCCCAGATCGCCAGTAGAACATTGGGCGGCACGCCGAATTTCTGCTCGATCGCCGCGAGGGTCGAGCGATGCTCGGCCGCGAGCTTGCGCCCCTGCTCGGCGAGCCGGGCGATGGTCGCTTCCCGCACATAGTCGGCCGGGGTCTGGATGAACTCGGCCTGCCCGCGCGGCGGCGTTCCCGACCTTGCGGGCAGGTCGAGGTCGGGCAGCGACAGGTCGGGCTCGAGCCCGCGCGTCGCCGCCTCGAAAGTCGTGCGAGACACGCCCATGCTTTGCGCCGCCGGCCACAACCCTGCGAGCCAATTCTGGAACGCCGCCTCGGCGGCCGAGGCCGCCGGCGCTCCCCACGCCACGAGCCAAGCCGTGCCCGCGCCGGCTAGGGCGAGCCTGAACCTTTGGATGATCGCGCAGTCGTTCATGCGAATTTTCGGCATTTTGGAAACGGAACGAAGCTGCTATCTCGTCTCCGACAAATGATTCGACAAATGATTCGTTTGATTCGTTGCATTTTGGTTCGTGTCCCGGATGCGGTGCAGCGCGACGCCGAGGACACACGGGGCGAAACAACCGTTGGTGTCAGAACCCCAGCAGCGGTCGGGCCGGTTCCCGATCGTTCTCCTGCAACGATTCGCCTTGGCCGGGAGTTAACGACATGCGGGAAAAGCGTCGAAGATAAGGAGGCGCGACCATGGAGGTGTTCGAAATCGCCTTTCACAATATCGAGAGTTCCCAATGGGCAGAACAGGAAATCCGCTCTCGCGTCGCCGATCTCGAATGCATCTATGAACGGCTGATCTCCTGCCGGGTCCGCGTCGACCAGCGCGCCACCAATCCGAGCGGCACGATCCCGCCGGTCGTGCATATCGAGCTCGGCATTCCCGGCCGCAAGGAGATCGTGGTCAGCCACGAGCCCGAGCATCTGCTGCGCAAATTCCAGCGCCCCGACCTCCACAACGCCATCAACGAGGCCTTCCGCATCGCCGAGCGGCGGCTGCTCGATTTGAAGGAGCAGCGCGGCGACCGCACCAAGGCCGGCGTGCATGACGCCGAGAACCAGGCGCTCGGCCAGGTGGCGGAGACCGACCCCGCCGGCGAGTTCGGATTCCTGATCACCAGGGAAGGCGGCCTGCTCTACTTCCATCGCAATTCTTTGCTGTCGGGCGATTTCGAGGAGCTCCACCGCGGCGACGAGGTCTATTACGTCGAGGAAGCCGGCGACACCGGCCCGACCGCCGCCAAGGTGCGGGTCAAGCGCAATGCCGCCAGCGCGGCCAATTCCGGCAATTTCTGACCGGTGTCCCGGGCGCAGCGCAGCGGCGCAGCAAGCGTAGGGTGGGCAACGGCGGCTTCGCCGTTGCCGAGGCGGACCACGCACGGTTGGCGGGTCCGGCGCGGCGGCAATCTTCGACCGCGTGGGCAAAGGCGCGGGATGCGTTATCGCAACGCGGGGGTACGTTGCGCGCCTTTGCCCACCCTACGACTGACTGGGGCCCGCGAAAACGATTGCAGCACTGGCCTCTACCTCACCGCGACGATGAACAGCCGCGGGAATCGCAGCAGCACTCGCCCGTCGAAGCGTGCCGGATAGGCCTCGGCGATCCGTGCCGTATAGGCGGCAAGAAAGCTCGCGCGCGCATCGGCATCGAGCGAGGTCAGGAAGGGACGCAGCGCCGAGCCCTTGAACCATTCGACGATCGCTTCCGGCCCGGCCAGCACGTGATTGTAGACCGTGTGCCAAATGTCGAGATGGGCGCATTCAGGCTTGAGCAGGTCGTAATAGGCGCCTGGCGTCGGCAAATCGGCGCGCGCGGCATGGTCGAGCGCGGAACGGCCGGCGAATGGCCCCGTGTCCGCCACCTCGCGCATGAGCGCAAGCGCAGGCTCGCTCGTGTTGTCGGGCATCTGCACCGCCAGCACCCCGCCTCCGGGCAAGGCCTGGACGAGCCTCCGCAACACCGCGGTGTGGTCCGGCACCCATTGCAGCACCGCATTGGCGAACAGGAGATCCGTGCGCTCGTCCGGGCTCCAGATCGCGAGCTCCGCCTGGGCGAAGGCGCAGCCCGGCAGCCGCCCGCGCGCCTGCCGCAGCATGTCGGGCGACGAATCGAGCCCGATCACCTCGGCATCGGGAAACCGTTCGACCAGCAGCTCGGTGGAGTTGCCCGGCCCGCAGCCGAGATCGACGACCCGCCGCGCATGCCGCAACGGCACCTGCGCCAGCAGCTCGCGCGGCGGCCGCGTGCGCTCGTCCTCGAACTTGAGATATTGGCGGGCGCTCCAGTCGTCGGCCATCAGCGGGAGAACTTCTTGTACTTGATCCGGTGCGGGATGGTCGAATCCGTCCCCAGCCGCCGCATCTTGTCCTGCTCGTAGTCCTGGAAGTTGCCCTCGAACCATTCGACGTGGCTGTCGCCCTCGAACGAGAGGATGTGGGTGGCGATGCGGTCGAGGAACCAGCGGTCGTGGCTGATGATCACCGCGCAGCCGGCGAAATCCTCCAAGGCCTCCTCGAGCGCGCGCAGCGTGTCGACGTCGAGATCGTTCGTGGGCTCGTCGAGGAGGAGCACGTTGGCGCCGGATTTGAGCATCTTGGCGAGGTGCACGCGGTTTCTCTCGCCGCCCGAGAGCTGGCCGACCTTCTTCTGCTGGTCGGCGCCCTTGAAGTTGAAGGCGGCGCAATAGGCGCGCGAGTTCACCTCGCGCTTGCCGAGCTGGAGCTGGTCGAGGCCGCCCGAGATTTCCTCCCAGACCGTCTTCTTGCCGTCGAGCGAATCGCGCGACTGGTCGACATAGCCGAGATGGACCGACTCGCCGACCTTGATCGTGCCCCGGTCCGGCTGGTCCTGCTGGGTGATCATGCGGAACAGCGTGGTCTTGCCCGCCCCATTGGGTCCGATCACGCCGACGATGCCGCCCGGCGGCAGCTTGAAGGTGAGGTCGTCGATCAGGAGGTTGTCGCCGAACCCCTTGGCGAGATGCTCGAAATCCACCACGTTCTGCCCCAGCCGCTCGGTCACCGGGATGACGATCTGGGCGGTCTGCGCCGTCCTCTCGGCCGCCTTCGCCAGCAGGTCCTCATAGCGCTGGTAGCGCGCCTTCGATTTCGCCTGCCGGGCGCGCGGGGAGGCCGCGATCCATTCCTGCTCGCGCGCCAGCGTGCGCTGGTGCGCCGCCTCCTCGCGGCCTTCCTGCGCGAGCCGCTTCTGCTTCTGCCCGAGCCAGGCGGAATAATTGCCCTGGTAGGGAATGCCCCGCCCGCGGTCGAGCTCGAGAATCCAGCCGGTGACATTGTCGAGGAAGTAGCGGTCGTGGGTGACGATGAGGATCGCGCCCGGATAGTTGCGCAGGTGGCCTTCGAGCCAGGACACCGATTCGGCATCGAGATGGTTGGTCGGCTCGTCGAGGAGGAGGAGCTCGGGCTGCTCGAGCAAGAGCCGGCAGAGCGCGACCCGGCGCCGCTCGCCGCCCGACAGCGTCTCCACCTCGGCCTCGTCGGGCGGGCAGCGCAAGGCATCCATCGCCTGGTCGACCTTGGAATCGAGATCCCACAGCCCCTTGGCCTCGATCTCGTCCTGCAGCTTGGTCATCTCGTCCGCGGTCGCGTCGGAGTAGTTGACGGCAAGCTCGTTGTAGCGGTCGAGGATCGCCTTCTGCGGGGCGACCCCTTCCATCACGTTCCCGCGCACGGATTTCGTCGGATCGAGCTGCGGCTCCTGGGGCAGGAACCCGACCCGCGCCCCCTCGGCCGCCCAGGCCTCGCCGGTGAACTCGGTGTCGAGCCCGGCCATGATGCGCAGCAGCGTCGACTTGCCCGCGCCATTGAGGCCGAGCACGCCGATCTTGGCGTCGGGGTAGAACGACAGGTTGATGTTCTCCAGGACCTTCCGGTTCCCCGGGTAGGTCTTTGAGAGGCCTTGCATGTGATAGATGAATTGACGGGCCATGCGACCGCTCTGCCCTCATGTGTTGGCCCACGCAGCCAAGTCGACGCAGGCCGCGCGGGCTTGGCTGGAGCGCCGGTTTAGGGGAATTCGACGCTGATGTAGCGAGGCCCGCCCGCAAGGGCAAGGTCGGCCAGCGGCCAGCGTCCCCTCATCGCAAAAACAAAAAAGTGTGCCGGCCATCACATCCATGGCTCCGCCGGCGCCGTAACTTTGCGGAAACGATGATCGCAATAAAGGACAGTACTGAGCCGAATTTGCACCAGTTTTTAATCACCTTGGGCCGAAACTCGCCGCCTGAACCTGGGCGCCCGCTGCCGCGACCAAGGGACGAGGCGGGGCAAGCCCAACGGGCTCGAAACGGAGCCGATGGGAGATTGTCATGGCCACGCTGAGTCAAGAAGGTCCGATGGTTGCAGGTCGCCGGCAGGCGGAGGGCCTCGCTGCCGATTTCGAGGACCTGATGCGGGCGATCAAGGCCCTGGTCGACCCCTACCGCCCCGAACTCCACTACATGCGCGGCCCCGGCCCCAAGTGGCACGCCAAGCACGACCCCGCGCCCAGTTCCGCCACCGACCATGCCATTCCGGGGCTGGCTGGCGTGAAGGCCTGACGGCAACGTCCACTTAATACTAAGCCGCAAAAACTCCGCCTGATCGGCAACCTCCTCCCTCTCCCGCTTGCAGCCGAACTCGGGTTTACCCGAGTTCGGCCACTCATTAAGCGGCCGAAGTCGGATAAATCCGACTTCGGCTGGAGGGATGGGGAGGGGGCCGCAACACACTCAGAGCAAGCGGAGAGAGCCCCCTCCCTGACCCTCCCCCGCAAGCGGGGGAGGGAATCGCGAGTGCCGCACCGTCCGTGCCAGCCGCCTTGCGGTGCTGCGCGGTTTCGCGTTTGTTAGGGCGGCGTTCGCCTTCCCGCCCGATCCGCCCCTGCGCCCGACCGGACCAATCCTGTGCCACAGCCCAAGAACCTCCATCGCTGCGCGATCCTCGACGACTACCAGGACGTCGCCCTCAAGATGGCCGACTGGCAGAGCCTCGCCGGCGAGGTCGAGTTCACCGTGTTCAACCGGCCGCTCGGCGGCGTCGAGGAGATCGCGAGCGCGCTTGCCGGCTTCGACATGATCGTGCTCACGCGCGAGCGGACCCGCTTTCCAAGGGAACTGATCGAGGCGCTGCCCGATCTGCGCCTGATCGTCTCGACCGGCGCGCGCAACTGGATGCTCGACATCATGGCGGCGCGCGAGCGCGGCATCGTCGCCTGCGGCACCCCCACCATCGGCAGCTCGACCACGACCATCGCCATCGGCCTGATGCTGGAACTCACCCGCCATATCGGCCAGGAGAGCGAGCGCATGAAGGGGGGCGCCTTCTGGCAGAGCACGCTCGGCCCCGACATCGAGGGCAAGACGCTCGGCGTGATCGGGCTCGGCAGGCTTGGCACCCGGGTGTCCAAGATCGCCAAGGCGATGGGCATGAAGGTCATCGCCTGGAGCCAGAACCTCACCGCCGAGCGCTGCAAGGAGGCCGGCGTCGATCAGGCCGGATCCAAGGAGGAGCTGCTCGGGGCGGCCGACATCGTGACCATCCACGTGGTCCTGGGGCCGCGCACACGCGGCCTGATCGGCTCGAAGGAGCTGGCGCTGATGAAGCCCACCGCTTATCTCGTCAACACCGCGCGCGGTCCGATCGTGGACGAGGCGGCGCTCGTCGCGGCGCTGCGCGAGAAGCGCATCGCGGGCGCGGGCCTCGACGTCTACGACACCGAGGCTACGGCGGCGTGGTCGAGGACATCCGCGCCTTTCTCGACGGCAAGCCGATCCGGCTGCTCGAGCCGGCATAAGGACGACACGACATGGCAAAGCATCGCTGCGCGATCCTCGACGACTACCAGAACGTGGCGCTCAAAATGGCCGACTGGTCGAAGGTTAAGGGCGACCTCGACATCAAGGTGTTCAACGAGCATATCGGCGGCCCCGACGCGGTCGTGCGGGCGCTCGCGGGCTTCTCCATCATCAGCGCCATGCGCGAGCGCACCGGATTCCCGCGCGCCGTCCTCGAGCAGTTGCCGGACCTCAAGCTCCTGATCACCACCGGGATGCGCAATGCCTCGATCGACATTGCCGCGGCGGCGGAGCGCGGCATCGTTGTCTGCGGTACGCCGTCGGTGGGCAATCCCACCTCCGGCATCGCCATCGGCCTGATGCTCGAACTCACCCGCCGCATCGGCTACGAGAACGCGCGGCTGAAGGCCGGCGTGCCCTGGCAGACCACGATCGGACCAGATCTCGATGGCATGACGCTTGGCGTCCTCGGCCTCGGCAAGCTCGGCGCCCGCACGGCCAGGATCGCGCAGGCCTTCGGCATGAAGGTCGTGGCCTGGAGCCAGAACCTCACGCCCGAGACGTGCAAGGAGGCGGGCGTCGACTATGTCAGCAAGGAGGATCTGTTCCGCCAGGCGGATGTCCTCACCATTCACCTCGTCCTGTCCCAACGCTCGCGCGCCCTGGTCGGCGCCAAGGATCTCGCTCTGATGAAGCCCTCCGCCTATATCATCAACACCTCGCGCGGACCGATCATCGAGGAGGCGGCGCTGCTCGCGGCGCTGCGCGGCCAGAAGATCGCGGGCGCCGGCCTCGACGTCTACGACAGCGAGCCGCTGCCGCTCGACCATCCCTTGCGCAAGCTCGACAATGTCGTGCTCACGCCCCACCTCGGCTATGTCTCGGAGCAGAACTACCGCGCCTATTTCGCCGGCGTGGTCGACGACATCCGCAGCTTCCTCGATGGTAAGCCGGTGCGGGTGATGACCAACTGACGACGGAGGACGGACGGCGGACGACAGACGACACATGACAGAGCGAAGCCACTTCTGTCCACCGTCGTCCGTCCTCCGTCGTCCACGTGAGCACCTATGCCAACCCGAAACATGCTCGACGGCGGCCAGGTCATCGTCGACTATCTCGTGCGCGAGCGCGTGCCCTACGTCTTCGGGCTCTGCGGGCACGGCAATATCGGCTTCATCGACGCGCTCTACGAGCGCGCGGGCGACATCAGGACCATCTCGGTCCACCACGAGACCGTGGCGGGGTTCATGGCCGACGTCTATTACCGCGTCATCGGCAGGCCGGTCGCGACCTTCACCTCCTGCGGCCCCGGCTCCGCCAATCTGCCGATCGCGCTCGGCAATGCATTCCTCGATTCGGTGCCGTTCCTCGCCATCACCGGCAATGTCCCGACCAGCCAGTTCAATCGCGGCGCCTTCCAGGAGCTTTATCGGCATTACCAGGCGGACTTTCCCTCGACCGTGCGCGCATATTGCAAGCGCGTGTTCCAGCCGACCCGCGGCGACATGGTGCCGCTCGCGGTGCGCCAGGCGTGGAAGACGATGGTGACCGGCCGCCCCGGCCCGGTGGTGCTCGATGTCCCCTTCGACATTTTCAAGGAGGCGGCCGCCGAGGAAACGCCGCGGCCTGAGGAGTGGAACGCCAACATCTCCTCGCGCTGCGGCGCCGACCCGGAGGGAGTGCGCAAGGCCGTCGACATGCTGCTCGCGGCTGAGCGGCCGGTCATCCTGGTCGGCCAGGGCGTGCGCTATGGCGGCGCGGCGGCCGATCTCGTCGCGCTCGCCGAGCGGCTGCAGATTCCGGTCGGCTCGTCGGCGAGCGGGCTCGGCGCGATCGACGCCGATCATCCGCTCGCGCTCGGTCTCGTCTCCCGCGGCGGGGTCTATCAGGCCAACCACGCGGCGCGGCAGGCGGATGTGCTGCTTGCGCTGGGGGTGCGATTCGACGATCGGACCTCGAGCTCGTGGCTGCCCGGCTATTCCTTCACCATTCCCCCGACCCGCCTTATCCATGTCGACATCGATCCGGACGAGATCGCGCGCAACTATCCGGTCGCGCTCGGGCTGATGGCCGATGTGCGCACCTTCCTGCGCCAGGTCCTGGCCGAGCTCGACACCCGCCAAGGCGTCGCCGAAAGCGCCCGCTCGCGCGCGAAATGGCTGCAGACGATCGATGGCTACCGCAAGGAATGGAACGCGCTCGTCGCGCCGGGATTCACCGACGACGCAACCCCGATCAACCCGCAACGCGCGGCGCACGAGATCGGCCGCGCGCTCCCCGCGGATGCCATTCTGGTCAGCGACATCGGCGTGCACCACAACTGGCTGCTGCAATTCTGCAAACCGAAGCGGCCGGATTCGCTGATCGGCTCCATGGGCTTCGGCCCGATGGGCTTTGGCGTCGCCGGCGTGCTCGGCGCCAAGCTCGCAGCGCCCGAGCGGCCTTGCGTCGCGGTGGTCGGCGACGGCGCCTTCTTCATGCATGCGAGTGTGCTCGGCACCGCGATCGAGT
>WNGL01009205.1_pt1 | contig 11887 bp, 11 predicted proteins | sample 5400591 | NCBI WGS metagenome assembly WNGL01 (sample SAMN13153377, study PRJNA577476) | soil metagenome | isolation source: 80 cm soil or saprolite under Garry oak tree replicate 1 | place: USA:California | collected 2016-06-15
CGCCGAGCGCAGCGCGCCGGCGAAGTTCTGCGTCCCGTCGTCCACCTTGGCCGGGCCGAGCAGGATCTCGCGCAGCGTGGCCTTCGTCCCGACGTGGATCCTCGTCCCGCGCGGGAGGTTCGGGTCTGGCGTCGCCATGCCCCAGTTGAAGCCCCTGGACGCCGACTCCTCCGCGCCCGCGAGCGGGGTCCCGATCATGACAGCGTCGGCGCCCGCCGCGAACGCCTTGCAAACGTCGGCGCCGATCCGCATGCCGCCGTCGGTGATGACCGCGACGCGCATCCCGCCCCGGCGCATGTACTCGTCACGCGCGGCTGCCACGTCGGCCGTCGCGGTCACCTGCGGCACTCCGACGCCGAGCACACCGCGCGTCGTGCATGCGGCGCCTGGCCCGACGCCCACCAGGATGCCGGCGATTCCGGTCTCCATCAGCTCGAGCGCGGCGTCGTACTGGACGCAGTTGCCGACGACCACGGGTATGTCGCACGCGCGCACGAGCTCGTCAAACGAGAGCTGGTGGTACGAGCGCGAGGAATGCCGCGCCGTGAGCACCGTGCCCTGGACGACGTAGACGTCAGCGCCGGCCTTCTGCACGACCTCGGCGCGCTCCTCAGCGCGCGCGGGCACCGTCGACACGGCGCACGGCACACCCGCGGCCTTGATGGCCTTGATCCGTTCCGCGATGAGCTTCGGCTTGACCGGCTCGCGGTAGGCCTCTTTGAGCACGGTGTTGACAGTCGAGCGATCGGCCTCGGCGATCTTCTGGATCACCGGCGCCGAGTCCTCGTAGCGCGTGTGCACGCCATCGAGGTTGAGCACCGCGACTCCGCCCAGCTTGCCCATCGCGATAGCGAAGTCGACGTCGACGACGCCATCCATCGCCGAGCCCCAGAACGGGAGCAGCAGCTTGAACCGCTCGCCCATCGAAAAGGTGATGTCGACCTCGTCGGGGTTGAGGGTGACGCCGCCCGGGACGAGGGCGATCTCGTCGAACCCGTAAGCGCGGCGTGCGCGGCGCCCGATCCCGATTTCGAGGCCAGACTGCTCCCGGGAAATCTGCTCTCGGGTTTCCAGTCGGGTCTCCTTCAGGGTGTGCTTACTCCATTGAATGGGGGCGGTTCGCCGAATTATACCCGACCACTATTCTGTTCACGGTGTACAGGACGCTCGAGTACCTGCCCGGGATCTCTGACGACGACGTCCGCCGCCTGCGCGCGGTCGGCATCCGGCACACCAACCAGTTTCTTCACCGGGCATCGCTGGACATCGACCGCAAACGTCTCTCCAGGAGGACGGGGATCACGAGCAACCGGCTGCTCGAGTTCGTGAACCAGTGCACTTTGCTCGAGGTCTCGGGCATGGACCGCTGGCTGCCGCTGGTGCGCCGGCTGGGCATCAACTCGATGCCCGACCTGCGCGCCCAGGACGCCCGGGCGCTGCACGCGAGGCTTTTGGGGGCGATCGGGCTGGCCGGCGCGCCGAGCATCTCCGATGTGCAGTACTGGATCAGCCAGGCCACTGCGCTCGACATCGTCGAGCCGCCGGAACCGGAGAAGGTGCTCCCGGTCATCAGCTGAAAAAAGAGAGGGCGGGCTCCCGCACCCGCCCTCCGGTCGTCAGCTCAGCTGCGCGCTGAAGACGTCAGTCGGATTGGTGTTCGAGGTCGGCGCGACGTTGCTGCTGGCGGCAGCACAGAGCGGGTTGGTCGTGGGGTAAGGGGCATCGCAGTTCGTCTTCACGAAAACCGCGAGGAACCCACCTCCACTCGGCTGCAATGCCTCGTAGTCGCCGAGGAAGAATCCGCGCGCGACAGGCGCGGTGCGCAGGTCGAAGGAGCCTGAGATGTGCTGCTCATTGCCGAACGTTGCTCCGCCGTCGGTCGAATACTCGACCCAGTAGTCGGTTGGCCAGTTGGCCGTCTCGCCGGGGAGAAGGTTGCGGCTGTCGTAGTAGCTGACCGCCACGCGGCCGCCGTTCACAGCCACCGTCGGGGTGAAGGTGGGCATGCCGTTGGCGAGCTTGTGGATGACCGTCGGACTGGACCATGTCGCGCCACCGTTGTCGGAGGTCACGAGCAAGATCTCGTCATCCCACGCCCCGCTTGACTGCTTCAGCTGCTTCTGGAAGTTCGACGAGCTCTCGTACACCGCGTACAGCTTGCCGTTGGAGGGATCGATTGCCATCTCCTCCAGACCATCGCCGACGCGCGCCCGCTCACCCGTGTTGGGGTCGAAGACGCCCAGGCTGTTGAACGGCGCGATCAGCTGCGGCTGCGTCCAGCTGGCGCCGCCGTCGGTCGACTTGACGAACGCAAGCTGGGCGTTGCTGCGCGTCCCCTGGAACGGTGTGTTGGGCGGCAGGATCAGGTCGGTGAAGTCGTAGAGCGTGTCGTTGCGCGGGTCGACGACGACGATGTTGCCGATCGTCTGCTGCCGGCTGCCGGTGTTGATGATGATCTGGGCCTGGCTCCACGTCTTGCCGCCGTCGGTCGTCTTGGAGAAGTAGGCCGGGCCGGTGAACGCCTGCGCGTGCGGGTTGTCGTCGGGGTTGTCCGTGGGCGCGATCAGGGTGTCCCACACCGTGTAGGCAGTCTTGTTCTTCGTCGGGTCGGCAGTAGTCGAGTTCTTGTCGGTGCTGTTCTCGGCGGTCTGGAAGATCCCGCCCGGGATCGGCTGGATGTGGTCCCAGGTCGCGCCGCCGTCGGTCGAGCGGGCCGCCACGACGGCGTTCGCGTTGTTGGGCACCGACAGGTTGAAGGAAAGCGCCGAGGCGTACGCGATCCCGTCCGGGCCGATGGATACCCAGGGGTCGGACGCTCGGAACATGTTGCTCAGCGCCGGCTGCGTGTTAGGGCTGCACGCGGTCAGCGCGATGGTGGTCTCGGTCCAGCTCGCACCGCCGTCCGTCGAGAAGCCGACGCCGATGCCGTGCGCGCCGCCGTTCGATTTGCGGTCCTGATGGAACATGGCGATCGCGTTGCTGCCGTGCACGGCCACCTGCGGCTCGACCTCCGCGTTGGGGAACGTCCTGCCGGTCAGCGAGTTGTCGGTGGACCCGCACGCCGCGTACGGCGAAGGTCCGCTGATGAGCACCGGCGTGATGGCGGCCACCGCGGTCGAGGAGGTGACCAGGGCCATGCCGCCGGCGAGCGCGCAGACGAAAGCGGCTTTACGAAGCAATTTCACAAACCCCCCATGTGAGCCTTATTACCTGCCGCGAACCCTCTGAACTTAGTCCCAGCCGGTCCGCTCGCGCAACCATGAGATCGTTTCCCTTCCCTGGGCCGCCTGGAACGCGCGCACGGTGGGAATGCCCGGTGGCGGCGGCTCGAGGGCTCGCACCACGAAGTAGCCGGCGATGCTGCAGACGACTGCGTCGAGTGCCTCGTGTGACACGCCTGAGAGGTCGAGCCTTTCCGCGAATCGCGCCGGCGCTGGGCCTCCCTGCATGGCCACGCTCGGCGCCATCGCGACCAGGTCGATCCAGGCGGCGCCGATCCGCGCCCACGGCCAGTCGAGGACCCAGACCTTGTCGCCGGCGATCAGCAGGTTGTCGGCGCGAACGTCGCAGTGAACGAGCGAGTCTCCTCCGACCAGGTCCGGCGTTGTGGACTCGAGGTCGGCGAGCCGGGCGAGGTTTCGCTTCAACCACGGGTCGAGCCGGTCCTCGGCCCGATCGAGCGCGATCTTCCAACCGTTGATGGTCCGAGCGAAGAATTCGGGCACGGTCTCATCGACCTCGAGGGGCGATGGCGTGAGATCCCGGGCCATCCCTTCCACTGCGGCGATGACCATGTCGAGGTCAGCCTCCGTCCATGGTTCGTCGGGGTGCCGGCCGTCGATGTCCTCCATGCACAGCGCAACCCAGCCGGCCTCGTCGTAGGTCCAGAGCAGCCGAGGAGAGGGAATCGATGCGGGAAGGGCTGCGAGGACGCGTGCCTCGCGGCGGTGGATGTCAGGTGTGTCCGGGTTTGCCGCCTCGCTGACAGCCTTGATGAAGACGCGACGCCCGTCTTCGAGCCGCAGCCGCGCGGCAAGCCCGGGTGAGAAGCCCGTCGGCTGCGTGACCGCGGCGACGACTCGGGAGCCCAACCTGTCTTCCAGCGACGCCCGCACATCCGACGGGACGTCTTCCCAGTGAACGCGGATCCCTCTCGCCGGGACGGGGCTAGAGAAAGACTCCCCTCCGGAGCTTGAGGTTGTCATAGATCCCCCGCTGGATCGTGTCTCGCACCTCGTCGGCCAGGCTCATGACGATGTGCTGGTCCTCGGCGGCGCTTGGCGGTAGGTCTGAGACGTCGACCGGCGCATGGAACTGGATCCGCCACTTGCTCGGCAGCGGGATCATGCCCAGCGGCCCGAGCCAGGGCCAGAACGGCGTCACGGGGAAGTACGGCAGGCCGAAGAACCGCGCCACGGGGCCGAAGTCGCCGATCATCGGATAGATCTCCTCGGAGCCGACCACCGAGATGGGGATGATCGGCGCCTGCGCCCGGATCGCGGTGGCGACGAAGCCGCCGCGGCCGAAACGGCGCAGCCGGTAGCGGTCCTTGAAGCTCTTGCCTGTGCCGCGCGTGCCTTCCGGGAAAACGAGCACGAGCTCGTCGCGCTCGAGCAGCCGCCGCGTGTCGTCGGGATGGCCGACCGCCTGGCCGGTGCGGCGCAAGAACCAGCTCATCACCGGCATACCCATGAACTGGCTGGCGACGAGAGCGCGCACGTGGCGCGGATGGGAATGCTCGCTGAAGACCGCGGTCTTGATCATCGTCCCGTCCCACGGCAATACGCCGGCGTGGTTGGCCACGAGCAGCGCGCGGCCGGCGGCTGGAACGTTCTCGACTCCCGTGCTCTCGACGCGCCAGTAGTCGCGATAGAGCGCCTTGAAGATGGTCAGAAACGATTCGGTCCACTGCGGGTCGAAGCCGAACTCGTCCACCGCGTAGTTGGGCCCGCGGCGCGCGAGCTCGCGCTGCTGGTACATGAACTGGACGACCTCCATGATCCGGCCCATGTCGATGACGTCGCGGCCGGTCAGGTCGCGAAGGCGGGTCGACAGCGAGCTCAGCCCCTGGATCGCGTACATGGGCGCCTGGCGCTGCAGCCTGCGCACCGGTTTGGGAAGGCGGAAGCCCTGGCGCGGCGCGACGATCTCCGCCTGCTGGCTGTTGCGCCGGCGCTCTCGCGGCGTGGTCTCGATCAATTGCTCAGCCTCAGCGCGCGGCGCCGCCGAGCCTGCAGGTATTTCTGCAGCTCGTACTCCTGCGGCGGCGACGGCGGCTCGATCACCTCGACCGTCTTGCCCAGCGCGAGAGCGTCCATTGTCTGCCGCGAGCTGTGGGCAGGCTTCCATCCGAACGCAGCCTCCAGGCGCGAGCAGTCCATCACCGACCCATTCGCAAGGAAGTCGGCGAGGTGCCGCGGGAGGTCGACGCGCGCGAGCGTCTTCAGTCCGAGCCGAGAGAACCACCGCCAGTACGGCGGCAGCACCGGCGCCGGGCGGCCGCCCATGATGTCGATCGCCTGGCTCAGCAGGACCACGCCGTCGCCGGCGACGTTGAACGCGCCGGGGGGTTGCCGGCCCACCGTCGCGCGGACGATCACCTCGGCGGCGTCGTCCTCGTGCAGGAACTGCAGGCGCGGGTCGAACCCCGCGAACACGGGGACGATGGGCAGCGAAAGGTACCGCGCGAGGCTGGTGTCTTCGCTGACGCGGTAGCCCAGCCGCAGGACGGTGACGTCGCACCCGTCTGTGCGCAGCGCGAACTCGCTGACGAGCTGCTCCATCTCCAGGAGGTCGCGCGTGATGCCCGACGCGAGCCTGTCCCAGTTGATCATCTCCTCGGAGAAGAAGGACGGATCGCCGCCGGCGGCGCCGTAGATCGCCTGGCTCGACTTGACCACGAGCTTGCGCACCGGGCTCGACGGGCCCGAGCACCCGACCAGCATGTTCATCGTCCCGATCACGTCCGTCTCGTGGATGGGCCGTTCGTCGTGCGGCGAGTCCACGAGCACCGCGAGGTGCACGACCGTGTCGATGCGCAGCTGGCGCACGAGCTTGCCGATAACTGAGAGACGTGTGTCGGCGTGGACGAAGTCCATCTCCTCGAGCGCGCTGACGGGATCGGCGACATCGCAGCCGAACAGGTAAGGAACCTGTGGCGCGAGCCGGCGCGCAACCTCCGCGCCAAGTGGGTTGGACACGCCCGTGATCAGTACGCGGCGGGGAATGTGGGGAGGCATCAGCCTCTCAATCTAAATGAGTGGAGCTGCAGCCCGGATCATTCCGCGGGGGGATCCTGATCCTCCCGCGCCTTTATGGATATATCCCCCGAACCGTCGTCGCGTTGGCCACACGCTGCACGGCGAGCGCGTACGCCGCCGCGCGCATGTCGACCCGCTTGTTCACCGAGGTGTGCAGGATCTCGTAGAACGCGCGCGTGATCACGTGGTGCAGCTTGGTGTTGATCTCCTCTTCCTCCCAGAAGAAGGCCTGCAGGTCCTGCACCCATTCGAAGTAGGAGACGATCACGCCGCCCGCGTTCGCGATGATGTCGGGGACGAGAAAGACCCCGCGCTCATGCAGGATCGGGTCAGCCTCGGGCGAGACGGCCGCGTTGGCGCCCTCCGTGATGAGCCGCGCGCGGATGCGTCCCGCGTTGTCCTCGGTGATCACGTCCTGAACCGCGGCTGGCACGAGCACAGTGACAGGCAGCTCGAGCAGCTCGGCGTTCGTGACCGTGTCCGCTTTCTTGAAACCACTTACCCCGCCGCGCACCTGGCGGTGCTCGTCCAGCGCCGCGAGGTCGAGACCGTTCGGGTTGTAGACGCCGCCCTTCGAGTCGCTGACGGCGACGATCCTCAGGCCGGCCTCTGAGAGCAGCCGCGTCGCCGAGCGACCAACCTGGCCGTAGCCCTGGATCGCGACGGTCGGCGTCTCCTCGTCGATGTGGAGGTACTTCAAGGCCTCGAGCGTCAGGTAGGTGGCGCCCCGGCCTGGCGCCTCCACGCGCCCCTCCGAGCCGCCGACGTCGACGGGCTTGCCGGTGACGGACGCGGTCACCGAGTGGCCCTGGTGCATGGAAACGGTGTCCATGATCCAGGCCATGATCTGCGGGCTGGTGCCCATGTCCGGCGCCGGGATGTCCCTCTCGGGCCCGATGAGCAGAGAGATCTCTGTCGCGTAACGGCGCGTCAGATGCTCGAGCTCGTTCTGCGAGAGCTTGCGTGGGTCGACCGCGACCGCCCCCTTCGAGCCGCCGTACGGGATGCCCACGGCGGCGCACTTCCAGGTCATCAGCATCGCCAGCGCCTTCACCATGTCGAGGTCGATGGCGGGGTGGTAGCGGATGCCGCCCTTCGCCGGCCCGCGGCTGATGTTGTGCTGCACGCGCCAGCCCGTGAACACGTGCACGGTGCCGTCGTCCATGTGGACCGGGAAGTGGACGGTGAGCTCTCGCTTCACCTCGCGCAGCCCGGCGCGAGCGTCGTCGGACAGGCCTATGACGTCGGCAGCGACGTCGAAACGGCGTTGAGCGGTCTCGAAAGCGGAGGTGCGGGTTTCGACCGCCATGTGGCGACTCCCGATAGTAGCGCCCGAGTAGACCAGAATTTGCGCTCATGTCGAGGCTTGCCGGCGTCGCGGTCGTCGCGCTGGTCGCCCTGGCCGTCGGGTTTGTCCTCGCGGGCCAGGTCCGGGCGCAGCTGCTGACGCCGTCCAACCAGGTGGCGCGCTACCAGGCCCTCGTCAGGAGCGTGCAGGAGCTCGAGGCGGCGAACGCCGACGACCGGCGCCAGATCGCCGACCTGCGCGCCCAGATCGACGCCCTCGAGTCGGACGCCGCGGCGCGCTCGGCGACGACGCAGGCGCTGAAGAACCAGGTCTCTGACCTGCGCGCGCACGCCGGCCTGGTGGCGTTGCACGGACCTGGCGTCGAGGTGGTTCTCCGCAACGGCGTTCCCGGGCCCGATTCCGGGTCCCGGGCCGGCTACCTGGTCAACTTCCAGGACGTCCAGGACGTCGTCAACCTCCTGTTCGCCCAGGGCGCCGAGGCCGTGGCCGTGAGCGGGCGGCGCATCACGCCGCTGAGCGCCTTCTCCGGCTCGGAGGGCCAGATCGTCATCGACCAGGGGCCACCCCTGGCCTCGCCGGTCAAGGTCGACGCGATCGGCGACCGCAACCGTATGGTCGCCGCGCTCGACGACCCCTCATCGCTCCCGGGCGTCCGCGCTCGCCAGGTCCAGTTCTCGCTCCATCTCACCGTCGCAGGGCTTCCGGACATCTCCGTGCCCGCGTCCGACTCCAGCCTTCAGGTTCCCCATGTCACGTCGTCCTAGGGCGCGCCGGCCGGTACGAGGCTTGAGCGTCTGGTTGATCGCGCTGCTGGTCGCGCTCGTCGCCACCATCCAGATCCGCAGCCAGGCCGAGGTCGAACGCAGCCTCGTCGGCGTCGACACGACATCGCTCGCGTTCCTGATCGACGACCTGCACAGCGCCAACGAGGCGCTCGCGTCGCAGAAGGCAGACCTGACCAGCCTCCGCGCGACGCTGCAGTCGGGGCAGGCGGGCGCGGCCGACCAGGTCCTGACTGACGAGGCGCAACGCCTGCGCGCGATCGACGGCCTGATTCCCGTGCAGGGCGCCGGTGTCGTGATGGAGGTCGATGCTCGTGGCTTGACCGCGCTCGACCTCGAGGACGCGCTGAACAACTTCATGGCCGCGCGAGCGGAGGCGATCGACGTCAACGATCACCGAGTGGTGATTGGCGTCGCGGTGGAGCAGAACGGCCCCAACGTGACGGTCGGCGGCGCGGTGGTGTCGCCGCCATGGACCATCTCGGTGATCGGCGACCCGGTAAAGCTCGCCGAGGTCGCGGACCTGATGACGCAGCAACTTCTCGCCGACCGGCGAGTGCGCGCTGCCGCCTACCGTAGCGTGAACGACATCGTCATCTCGTCGGTGGTCAGCGAGAAGCCTTTCGTCTACGCGATCCCGTCGTAGACCGCCCGTTCGCCATCCCGGCCTTCTTCAGTTGCGCCGAGATGCGGTCGAGACGCTCGTTGATGCGGTCGATGTCGCGCCGCGTCGGGATGCGGAGGCGGCGCAGCGCCTCTTCGATAGCGTCGTCGGCCATCGTCTCCACAGCCTCGCGCCGGCGCTCGACCTGGTTGCGCAGGTCGGACGGGACGTTGAGCGCGCTGCGCACGTAGTCGAGCAGGGCCTGGCCGCGATCGTGCAGCATCTCGCTGCCCGCGTCGACGATGCGCGCGGGCCCGCGCTTCTCCTCGGACAGCACGATCTGCGACAGCGTGACCTTGGTCAGATCGCTGCCGTTGTCGCGGTCGACGACCTTGATCTCGTGGCCGTCGCGCACAAGCTGCGCGATCTCATCGAGCGTTATGTAGCGGCTGGAGCGGGTGTCGTACAGCTTGCGGTTTGCGTACTTCTTGATAAGGTGTTTTTCAGGGGCTGCGGTCACTCGGATGGCCCATTCTAATGCGGTGCGTCAAGCGCGCCGCCCTGCATCGTTGTGGAGGTAAGGCATGGCAACAAGGAAGCGTGCGGGCAGGCGTTCTGGCATCGTCGGGCGCGCCGTCAGCGCCGGCCGGCGGGCGCTGCGCGAGGCGGAGAAGAGAGTCCCGCCCGACGTCCGCCGCCAGGTCGAGCGACGGCTGAAGGACGCCGACAAGACCGTCCGCGCCGCGATCAAGCAGCTCCAGACGCAGGCCAAGAAGGCGAGCACGCGAGCGGATGTCAACAGCGTCCTCAAGCGCATCGACGGGCTGACCAAGCAGGCGCGTCAGGTCGCGCGAGGCACCGGCGCGCGAGCCGCGACGACGCGCCGCCGCGCCGCGAGCACGACCAAGCGCGCGGCCACCAGAACGAGCAAGGCCGCGAGCACCGCCCGGCGCAAGGTCGCCTCGCCACGAAAGGCGGCGGCTTCGCGGTCCACGACCCGATCGACCACCCGTCGCGCGCCCGCGCCAAGGCGACGCACGGCGCCGCGGAAAGAGCCCGTCATGGTGACGCCGGTCACACCAATGGGAGAGATCGAGGTCATCGAGATCATCGAGCCCTAGAGAGAGCCGAAGACCTTCACTCCGCCCAGGAGCACAGCTCTTGGACGGAGTGAGTCCCAATCGACTTCCGCCTTGTCGGCCAGGGGATCGTCTCTGTAGACCTGCAGGTCGGCAAGCATCCCCGGTTCCAGCGTCCCTTTGACCCCCTCCTCGAAGCTCGTGTACGCGCCCGCCGAGGTGTAGGCGCGCAGGGCGGACAGGAGGCTGATGCCGTTGACCTGGTCCTCGACCGCGACACGAATCCCCGGCCAAGGGTTCGGGTCGATGGCGACTGGAAGGTCGGAGCTGAACGCGACCGGCACCCTGGCGCGCATCAGGCCGCGGTGCGGCGCCAGGTGCGTGCGGTCGCGCACCGGAAAGAAGATGGTCGAGGCGACACGGCCGAAGCGTGCGGCCATCGGCTGCATCACCGCGACCATGCCGAGAGCGGCCAGGCGCGACTGCAGGTCGGGCGGGCAGATGGTGCAGTGCTCGACGCGGTGGCGCAGGTGCTGGCCGTGCGCCGCCTCGACCGCGTCACACATGGCCTCGATCGCCGCGTCGCCGATCGCGTGGGCGGCGACCTGGAGGCCCGCCGCGGTCGCGCGGCCGACGAACTCGCGCAGCTCGTCGGGTGTCGTGCGCCAGACGCCGCCCCCGCCGCGCGTCGCCACGCGCTCCGCGCCTCCGTCGACGAAAACCTTGATCGGGCCCGCGCGAACCATGCCGCCGCCGAAGCCGGCCCGCACGCCGAGATTCGACGAGGCCTCCAGAAGCTCCCAGGACAGGAACTCGTTGACGCGCATGCGCAGCCGGCCGTCGCAGGCGAGCGTCTCGTAGGCGCGCAGGTCGTCCGCGAAGCCACGGTTGACGGCGGCGCCCACAGACGTGATGCCGCGCGACACCAGCAGGTCCTGCGCCTTGAGGACGCCTTCGATCCGGCGCTCCAGGGCGGGTGGAGGCTGCACGTCGGCGACCAGGCGCATCGCCGACTCGAGCAGCAGGCCGTTGGGCGCGCCGTTGAGGTCGCGGCCGATGCGGCCCCCGTGTGGGTTGGGAGTGTCGGAGACGATGCCCGCGGCGTTCAGGGCGGCGCTGTTCGCAACCCGCGCGTGGCCGCCGCGCTCGTCGATGAACGCCGGCCTGTCGCCGGTCGCCCGGTCGAGCTCGGTCCGGTGCGGCTGGCGACGCTCGGTCAGCTCGTCGGTCCGGTAGCCCATCCCCTGCAGCCAGTCGCCTGCTTTGAGCCTGGTGGCATGGTCCCGCAGGCGCTCGATGACGTCGTCGATCCCGCGCGACCCCGTCAGGTCGGCGGCGAAACGGGTGAGGCCGTAGTAGACGACGTGCGCGTGGGCGTCGTTGAACCCGGGGAGGACGGCGCCGCCGCCCAGGTCGACGACTCGTGTCCTGGGACCGGATACGCCCGCGCGCCAGGATCAGATCCGCTCGCGGCATCGGCCGTTAGATTAGTCGGGAGATGACGATCGACCTCCGCTCCGACACGGTCGCGATGCCCAGCCACGAGATGCGGCGGGCCATGGTCGAAGCGCCGCTGGGCGACGACGTCTTCGGCGACGACCCGACCACCAACCGTCTCCTCGAGGTCGCAGCCGAGAGGATGGGCAAGGCGGCGGCCACGTTCGTCCCCAGCGGAACCATGGGGAACCTGATCGGGGTCGCCGTGAACGCCCAGCGCGGCCAGGAACTGATCGCTGACGCCGACTCTCACGTCTTCTACTACGAGACGGCGGGGGCGGCGGCCGTGTGCGGCGTGCAGATCCGGCCGCTCCCCACCGAGGCCGGCGTGATGTCGCCGGCGCAGATCGTCGCCG
>WNGL01008622.1_pt1 | contig 11886 bp, 14 predicted proteins | sample 5400591 | NCBI WGS metagenome assembly WNGL01 (sample SAMN13153377, study PRJNA577476) | soil metagenome | isolation source: 80 cm soil or saprolite under Garry oak tree replicate 1 | place: USA:California | collected 2016-06-15
CAGACCTACGGTGCACCACTTTCGGGAATCTTGTTATGCAAACTTGATGACAGCGGCGCGGCCAGCGCGCGGGCTAGTGGGCGGTAGCTCCTGTCCATCCCATGATGATCGCCCCCGCCAGGAGGAAGGCAACGAGGTAGTAGGAGGCGTCGATCAGCCATTGCTGTTTCGGCTTCATCGAGAATATTGCGTTCGTGAAGCTTGTCGTCGCCACGAAGCCGAACCAGCAGAATAGCCCAAGCTTTACGCCCCGTATCGCCCACGAGACGGTCGAGATCGCTGCGCGCGGGACGAAGGCGTTGGCCAAAACTGCAATTGCCCAGGCGATGATGAGCCCGCAAATGAAAGCGCCGAGGTACATCACTGGCATGTTCGATTTTGCGGCGTCGGCCCGCACCTGCTCTTCCGTTCTCCCCTGAAGCGCGATCCATCTTTTCGAGAATAGAACCGGAGAGTACCAGAGTCCGCCGAGTAGAAAGATGACGATTGCGGCTGCGAATACTGCGAGGTAGTTCACTTCGGGCAACTGCATTTCAATGCCTCCGTGGAGCGGAAGAAGCCGGAAAGAATTTATGTTGGTTCGGCTAAACTCGCAGCAGTACAAATCAAACGGATGGCTGCTTTTGCTGCGGCGCCATCTGTATCGACGCTTGGGTCGTAGGCGGAAATTGTCACCGCAGCGACAGGTAGCGCACCGGCAACAGCCGAGAGAGCGTACTCGACATCCCGAATCCTCAAGCCTCCGGAGGCGGCGTATCGGTTCGCGGTAGCGACAGCGGCGTCGAGCACATCGAGATCCAGGTGCACGTACATCGTCTGAACGCGCTGTTTGATCGAAGCGAGAGTCGAGGAGAGATCTGTGCGCAGTTTCCTGGGCTCGATGACCTCGACGGCTGACTGGTCGAGCAGTCCGCCTTCGAGCGAGTCGATGTCCCGAGCTCCAATCAGACACACGCGATCGTCGGAAACCGGTTCGAATCCTGGCACTGTCGCCGCTAGCTGAGTCCAACAACGCCCGGTAATGATGGCCACCGCGGTCCCGTCCAGAAAACCGCTGGCAGTAGTTTCGGGAGTATTGAAATCAGCGTGGGCGTCGAACCAGGCAACGCCGGTGGATTGTGCACCGAGACCGGCAATGGTCCCGACTGCGGTGTTGCAGTTGCCGGCAAGTACGATGGGAAAGCGGCCGGAATCAACTGCGTCGCCCACTGCGGTCGAGAGCATCCGCATCAGCTCGAAGCTTGTCTGGATCTCCGCGTGCCACGAATTCGCCGGGAGCTCGGCGATCTTTGTATGAACGCGGTGGCCTTTCTCTCTCAGCGCGCGCTCGAGTCCCGCTTTTAGAAGCGCCTCGGGGCCGGCGCCCATGCGGACGCCACGGTTACCCGAGTCGTAAGGGACAGCGAGGAGCTGGATTTCCATCGCCCAAAAATTAGCGCGATTGGGTCAGACGAGTTGCCGCGTGCGACCTAACTTAGAACTGGCTCATACAAGAGAAAGGTGAAAAGTGCGACTGAACGGGTGCGAGGTGCGAGTGGGCAAGATCCCAGTTTCCGGTTCACGACGTCGGGACTTCACTAGGCGCCTTTTATGGCACAGGCAGTAACCATCACGCCACCGAGGTAAGTCAGGGCGTAGTGAACTCGCACCTGGCGTCTATGCTACTGACACCTCGCACCCGTTCAGTTGCAGTTCAGACCCCTGCTTCGGGAAGATGTCAGTCGCGGTAGCTATTAGAGAATTGTTTCTTCAGCGCCTCGACCTTCGGCTTGTCGTTGATCACGATGTAGAGCTGATTCGGGTGGTGCGCCAAATAATCCTGGTGGTACTCCTCGGCGGGATAAAATCCGCGCAGCTTATCGACCTGCGTCACGATGGGGCGCGAAAAAGTCTTCGCTGCGGTCAGCTGCTTGATATAGCTCTCCACAACCTGCTGCTGCTGCGCACTTCTGTAGAAAATTGCTGAGCGGTACTGAGTGCCGTGATCAGGTCCTTGGCGATTGAGTTGCGTCGGATCGTGCGCCACGGAGAAGAAGATCTGGAGAAGCTTGCCATACGATACCTGAGACGGATCGTAGATGACTTCAACGGATTCCGCGTGACCCGTATCGCCCGTGCTCACCTGTTCGTACGACGGATTCGCGACATCCCCGCCCGCGTACCCCGAGATCGCGCGCTTCACTCCTTTCACGTGATCGAATACAGCTTCGACGCCCCAAAAGCAGCCACCCGCAAACACGGCTGTGTCTTCGGTAGCGGTTCCGGGCGCCGCCGCATCGAAAGTGGGCGCGGCGACAGGCCCATCAGAGGAGCGCGACGCGCCACTCGTCAGCTTCGCGCCAAAAAGAACAAGGGCGACTGGAATGACTACCAAGGCAGCCAGAATGTTGGGCAGCGAACGATGCATTGTGATTCTCGGTGGGAGATACATATAAGACATCAAAATGTAGCGATTGTTCCCATACACATATGATTAATTACCAGCCGCATTTCAGTCATCAGCTTTGGTCCCAATCATTCTTGCGTCCATTCATTCCTATGTGAAGATTGGCTGCAGCCGCTGCTCACTCACCCTGCGGAAGGGATAGCTGTAAGCGAGTCGCTCCTCGAGCTCCGGGTCAGGAGCGTTCCGACCCTCGAGGAAGATCCATTCGATGTCGACGAACTCGCTGTTCTTCCACATCCCGATCCCCACCTGTCTCTCGAGGTCCAGCTCGTGCTTGGAGGCGACAGACAAACTTTGCAACGCGCCGAAGGCCCGGCCATGAAACTCGCGTGTAACCGGCAGAACGAGGAATCCGCACCCAGTGCGGGCGGAAGCCATTCGGTAAGGCAATTCGAATCTGTTGGCGCGCACTGCTTCCAACGCCTGGCGCAGCTGCTGCTTGAGTGCGCGCAGCTCGTACCGTCCGAGCAGAGCAAGCTCCGTCAGAATATCGTAACCGTCGGTGTCCGCATAGTCGCTTTCCTGCGCCGCAACTCTGCTCGCCAGAGTTTCCAGCACGAATGAGAACTCGCATGCTGTGGGTCCGCCGCGCGAGCGCGCCGCTCTCTCGAATCTCGAATCAGGAGGAGACGAGTAATCTTCCAGAAGATACTGCCCGATCAGCGCGTTTTCGCTCACCGCTGTCTCGGGAGAATCCCAATTGAGCAGGATGTCGCGCCGGAAGTTGAAGTAATCGAGGAGCTCGGCCGGTGTGACGAAGTGATGGCAGATCTCGAAGTACTCTGCGTCGCGCAGGATGTGGACGAAGCCGCCGGTTCGGTTTTTCTTGAATCTGCCTGCACGGAACGCGCGTGATTTGGCCGGGACGCGGTAGATGATCATGCTGACGAGCGAGTGCGGATCCTTTGCCGAAACGGTTATCCGGTGCCCAAAGTGATTCACTACTGACAGCGCCATGTAGCTGCCGAGCAAATCGCGCGTGTTCTGGATCTGCTTCATGCCTTTTCGCACGACGTAATTCGCAACCCACTTCTCGAGGTCGCCAGCCTTGGACGCGACCTTCGGTTCTCTCTCCCGCAGCTGAAAGATGAAGCCGATGTTGTCGAGAAGAAGCACCCCGTCGGCGAGTTCGACTTCCTTCTCGGGGCTGCCCGGAAGGGGGAGGGAGAAGGGGAGGGGGAGGGGGAGGGGGAGCTGGCTCGTGGAGAAAGAAAACGCTCTCGTGAATACGTTCGCGTGATGTTGGGCGACGAAATCGTGCAGGAGGCTGGCCGGTTCCCTGTCGCTCTCTTTCACGAAGGCTCGCTCAGAACCGTCTCGCTCGTCGCTCCCAGGCCAGCAGCAGCGCCGCGCCGACGAGACCGGTAATGACGCAAAAGAGGTAAAGCACGCGCAGACTCACCAGGCCGTAAAGCGGATTAGCGTCGCTGAACGGTCGCAAGGGACGCATGTCCCCGTGCATGATGCCATCGAGCACAGAGTGGAAGACGCCACCGAAGACTCCGCTCAGCACCGCAATTGGCATTCGGTACTCGGCCGCCAAAGCGTCGGGAATAAGGTCGCGTGGTCGGGCCCACCAGACACCAACGCGTGATACAATCAAACCGCACGCCAGCCCAATCAGTCCGCCCATTAGAAAGGTGTGGGCCTGCCGGTGGACCGGATAGCCGCCCTTGAGCATGTAGTAACCCGACTCGATGTCGATCACGATCTGCGCGACTGAGTACGCCGCCATCGAGAAATGTCGTGGGGCGACGGCCTTGATGAGCAGGCCCGGACCGAGATGAAAGGGAGTTGCGGGCATGGCGCTTCAGCCAATTTATGGTCGCGCCCTCTCACGAGCACTACTATTGGCCGATGAAAATCGGCCGGACGGCTTGGTGGTCCTCGATTGCGCTGCTCTGGCTGATGGCGTTCCCGCGGTTGGGGGCTCAGACCGACGAGATCCAGGTCTACACTGGCGAGGTCGAGACGCGGGGCAAGGCCAACCTTACCATTCACGCGAACTACACTCCGAGCGGCCGCACAGTCGCTGAGTTTCCTGGTGGCGTCGTGCCTCAGCGTTCGGTCAACGGTGCATTCGAGTGGGCGTACGGTGTTTCAGATTGGTTCGAAGCAGGAACATATCTTCCGGTTTACACGCTCACCCGCGATCGCAAGCTCGAGATCGATGGCGTGAAGTTGCGCGCGCTGTTCGCGGTGCCTCACGCGGAGACGAGAAGTTTTTTCTACGGCGTGAACTTCGAGCTGAGCTTCAATGCAAAGCGCTGGGACCAATCGCGAAATAGCGGGGAAATCCGCCCGATTGTCGGGACGCGAGCGGGTCGGTGGGATGTGATCGTCAACCCGATTCTCGACACATCGTTTGATGGCTTTTCCCGCCTCGATTTCGCACCGTCGCTGCGAGTCGCCTACAATGAGTCTCCCACCTTCGCGCTGGCATTGGAGCATTACGCCGATTTCGGCGCGCTGGGTCACATCGACAGTGGAGCGCAACAGGAGCAGAACCTCTTCGCGGTGGTCGACTTCGCGCGCAAGCTGTTCGACCTCGAGTCCGGAATTGGGTTCGGCTTGACCGACGCTTCCGACAAGCTGGTGCTCAAAACGATTTTCGCCCACACGTTCTAGGCGGCGATGTCGCTACTCGCGATGCGGGCTCACCGCGCGATCATTTGCGTGGCAAAAGACGCTGGGCAACGTACGTTGCCCACGTCGTGCCCCGACGCTGACCCGAGCTAGCTAACACGACCAGGATCGTTCCACTCGAAAGAACGCGCGCGATACTGCTATGACCGGCATCGCCATTTCCCGAATGCATCACTTCGGTAACGCGTCCATTTCGCACGTACACTCTGGCGCCATAGCCGTAGTGAATCTCAAACGGAGGGTCGCTCCGCACGTGCATTAGCGGCGACTCGAGCTCGAGCGTTTCCGCTCGCCCGAAAAGCCGCCCGTCGCGGATCGCCGTCAGCCAGTGGTAAATGTCCCGGGTAGTGCTGCGCATCCCGTCAGCGCCTTTGTGTCCCCAGTCTCCGCCCTGGAAGCTCGTAGAGCGCATGCGCGCGGGTCGGAGAAGTTCGGTCGTTATGTACTTTTCCCACGTCACTCCCGACGCCACCTCGATGATCGCCGCCAGCAGCTGATAGTCGTCGTCCATGTATCGGTAATGAGTGCCCGGCGGGTAATCGAGCGGCTGAGCAAGGATCGCGTTGACAGCACCCTCTCGGCGTACGATGCCAGCGCCCGCCGAGTGTCCGCGCAGTCCCGAGGTATGGGTGAGAAGATGGAAAACGGTAATACCGCGTTTTGACTCGGGAGCGTGCGGAAAAAATCGGGAGATGGGATCGCTGAAGGAAAGGCGACGCTGCGAGCGAAGTCTGAGGATGGCTGCTGCAGTGAATCCCTTGGTCATCGAGCCGATGTTGAACCTGCTCGAGACACTGAGCGGTTTGCCAGTCTGGGGCGAGTACGCCTTTTCCATCTCGACGGTGTTGTCTCGCGCCACGAGTATGACACCTGCGAAACCACTATCGGCTTGCGCTCGCGCGATTGCTTCAAGACCGACGGGGGACTGTGCCCCGATCGGTACCGCCCACGACACAAGTGCAGCGACTGCTAAGACAGTCCTGTTCACTCAGTGCTCACCGCAGGGAGCTCATTAGGTCTGTATAGAGTAAGGCACTCTCCTCGTCAAAAAGACAAGCCACTATGCGATCGAAATCCCCCTCGTATGCTCGCATTGCACCGATGGCGATTTCCGCGGCGCGTGGCTTTGGGAATCGGTACGCGCCTGTCGATATCGCGGGAAAGGCAATCGAGCGAATCGTTCTTTCCTCGTTGGCGAGCTGAAAGGATCGCTCGTACGCCCGGCGCAAAAGGTCCTCCTCGCCTCGTCTGCCGCCAGACCAGACTGGCCCGACTGCATGGATTACAAACCGGCATTGCAACCGAAAACCCGGAGTGATAACCGCATCGCCCGTCGGGCAGGGGCCGAGCGGGACTGCTGCCTCCGCGAGCGCCGGCCCGGCAGCTCGATGAATCGCTCCATCCACCCCTCCACCGCCGCCAAGCGAAGAGTTGGCGGCATTTACGATTGCATCGACGTTCAGCGTGGTGATATCAGCCTGGACGATTTCAATCATCGCCGGTCCCAGGCGGATCCATTGTGTCCGAAAGCTAAGGAATGAGAGCGAGCGCCGTGAGAATCGACGCCGTGATGACAGATTTGACGTAGACAGCCCGCGCCTGACGCTGAAGCTGCTGCAAGTCTGCGGCGTCGGAGATCTCCTGCGGGCCGGTGTCCAGGTCGCGCAGACCGCGCGACGCAAGCTTCACTCACGTTTTGTCGCGCGCCTGATAGAAGCCGAGCGCGCCAACGTAGAACGGGACGAAGAGAGGAAGGCGCCACACCAATGGCGCACGAACCGCGACCAGGAGGCCGGCAATGATCACGCCGACGCTCAACGCCACTATTCCTACAGCGAGTCTCTTGCGCCGTTCTCGCGGGCCTATGTTGATGGCGCGCGCCGCGGGAGTGTCCATTCGCGTCCTCGACGCCGTTACTGACGCTCTATTTTAGCTGCGCTGACTGCAGCCGGCCAAGGTCAGCTGCGACCAGGTTGCCGGGATGTGCAATTCCTGCCAATCTAACGCGATGGGCGACAAGCACCGACTGCGCGACAGATTGCGGGCGACTGAAGACGGTTCGCCTGCGTGTCTCAACTGCGGCGCGCCACTCGCTGGCGCGTTTTGCGCGGCCTGTGGCCAGCGCGATGTCCCTCCCTACCCGAGTGTCCGAGAGCTTGCAGCGGAGGCGATCTCGGAGTTCTCGGGATGGGACGGGAGGCTGGCATCGTCGGTGCGAGCGCTGATTCTGCGTCCCGGCCTGTTGACGCACGAATTTCTCGAGGGGCGGCGCGCCCGGTACATCTCACCTCTTCGATTGTACCTGACGGCCAGCTTGATCTACTTCGTTCTCGCGGCCGCTGCGCCCAACGTCAAGCTCGAGTCGGGCAGGAGTTTATTCCTCGGGGTTCAGGTTGGGGCAACGACCACGGATTCCAATCGGCCGCAATCAAGGCCCGAGCGGGTTGCGAACGCTGGGTCGGTGGGTGTAGGCTCACGACGCGCAGAAGTTCACGTGCTTCCCCTTCTCACGCGCTCGGGGCTTTCAACAGCTTTCTTGAGCCCGTCGAGCACCATCGTCCAGTTCTTCGTGTATTCCTGGCGATTCTCCGACGTCAGCGGTTCGGCGTCGTTCTGATTAGTCTGAGTCAGCACGGCTTCGGTGCCGTCTTTTGTCGGTCGGAGATCGAAGGTTACGATGTGGTAATTCTCGGGCCGATCCTCCATGCCGGAGAGCGGACTCCAGTGCGTAAAGGCCAACCGCTTCTCGGGCTCGAATGTCTGAATGCTGCCCTTGTCTTCGTAGGGCTTGCCCTTCCAGTTGCCCCTGAAATAGATCGGACTGCCAACCCGCCAATCAGTCGAGATATCGGATCCAAAAAAGAATTGCTTGAGCGTGCTCGCCGTGGTGAGCGCTTTCCAGACCGCTGAAGACGGCGCTTTCACCGTGGTCCGCACCTGCGACGCCTGAACTGCCATTGGAGTCTCCTCCGCTTAATGTGCCGGCCGCGCCGCTCATCGCGTGCTTCGCGCCGACTCGGGCAGAGGCAGACCTCGGCAAAATCTCAGCCTGCGTTATACGGCGGAGGGCTCGCGAGCGCCTCTTAAGTTCCTGACATGTCGCAACGCTAATGCGGCAGCGATGGCTGTCGCCAGCACGATGAGGGCGTTGACGGCGGCAGTCACGACGAAGGCTTGAGTGAACGCATCGCGAGCGGCTGACAGCAACTCAGCACCGATTGGATCGCCCAATCGGTGCGCGACTGCCGATGCACCCCCAAGCGTACCACGCGCAATTTCGGTCGCATCAGAGGGGACGCCGCTCGGCAGGGCGGTCGCCATTGCGGCTCGATAGACGGCCATCCCGATGCTGCCAAGAATTGCGACGCCCAGCGCTCCGCCAAGCTCGGAGCTAGTCTCTGAAATCGCCGATGCGCTGCCGGCACGCTCGACCGGCGCGCTTCCCACAATGATGTCCGTCGCGAGGATGACCACCGGAGTAAATCCCAGCGAGTAGATGACGGATCCAGTCACGATGACTGCGAGTGGAGATGCCCTGTCGAGTAGCGTCAGCACCGCGAGTCCGATGGCCGCGATCACCAGACCGGCACCGATCAACTGCGTTGGAGGAAACCGGCGGGCCAGTACCGGAACGATCATGGATCCGATGATGAACATGCTGAACGACGGCAACGTCCAGAGACCAGCCTTTAGCGGCGTCAGTCCGAGAACGAGCTGCAGATACTGCGCGATGAAAACGTAGGCTCCAAATACAGCGAACGTCCCGAGCATGTAGGCAACTAACGCCGCGCTGAAAGCTCGTGATCGAAAGAGTTGAAGCTCAATGAGCGGATGCTCCAGCCGACGCTGCCGTTGCACGAAGACGACTCCGATCAGCACGCCCGCGCCTACGGACACCGCAGCAGCTAGCCCGAGCCCGTGTTCCGCTGCTCGCTTGAGCCCGTAGATAACCAACAGAATGCTGGCGAGCGAGAGCGCCGCACTGGGAAGATCGATTGGCCTTGCGTTGGGATCGCGGTACTCGGGCAACAGCTTCGGTCCGACAGCAAGGAGCAGCAACATGACCGGCACTCCCAGAAGAAATACCGAGCCCCACCAGAAATACTCCAGAAGCACGCCGCCAAGCAGCGGACCGACTGCGCCACCAATCGAGTAGCTGGTTACCCAAACGCCGATCGCGAAGGTGCGCTGGTGTGGATCGTGGAACATGTTCCGGATCAACGAGAGGGTAGAGGGTGCGATCGTCGCCCCGGCAACGCCAAGCAGAGCACGCGCCGCGATCAGCATTTCGGCGCTCCTCGAATACGCAGCGATAACCGACGCGACTCCGAAGGCGGCGGCGCCGAGAAGCAGCAATCGACGGCGGCCGATGCGGTCGCCGAGCGTACCCATCGTGATCAAAGAACCGGCGACGAGAAATCCGTAGATGTCGAGGATCCAAAGCAGCTGCGCGCTGGTAGGCTTCAGATCAGCGCTCAGGTGGGGCACTGCGAGGTTCAGCACCGTGAGGTCCATCGCGTATAGCACGCATGGCAACGCAATGACCGCGAGGCCAACCCACTCACGACGCGTTGCTTTTGAGTCCGCTACGACCGCTTCAGGCATTCGAGCGATGGAATGCGCGGAAGTTCATGTGAGGATCGGATTGTGCTCGGAGCTGGGCCAATATTGGCGGGCAATCGGCGCAATCTACCGCGCGGGCCGATCCCCAATCCAGTAGCGTGGGCCTGGGCCAAAGCGGGCCGCCCGGTCGCCTGGATTCGACAGTTGGCAACGCTCCAGCGAAAGACAGCCGCAGCCGATGCACTGTGTGAGTCCGGCCCTGAGCCGCTCGAGCTCCGAGATACGTTCGTCGATGCGCGACGTCCACGTTTTCGACAAGCGCGACCAGTCATGACCGGTCGGTGCGCGATGCGGAGGGAGCTTGGCAAGCTCTGTCCCGATCTCATCCAATGTCAGCCCGATTCTCTGCGCGAACACAATGAACGCGATCCGGCGGAGAACCGCTCTCGGATACCGACGCTGGCCACTACCGGTCCGCTCGGACCTGATGAGTCCCCGCTCCTCATAAAAACGAAGCGCGGATGCTGCGACGCCACTGCGCCGCGCTACCTCGCCGATCAAGAGCAAGTCTTCCATGCCGTTGAATCTATCGCGGCACGCACTTGACTTCAAGTTCACTTGAACTTGTAGATTGGTCTCAAGCTTAATCCGGCAGGAGTCAGCATGAAGACCAGTGCAAAAGAAAAAACCGTGCTCGTCACCGGCGCTTCGCGCGGCCTCGGACTCGCCCTGGCGCGTGGCCTCGCTGTGCGAGGCTGGAATCTCATCCTCACCGCGCGTGACGCCGAACGACTTCGATCCGTTCGCGACGAGCTCGCGACGCGAACTCACGTCGCCGCTATTGCTGGCGATGTCACTGATCCCGAGCATCGAAGCGCGATGGCAGTCCTGGCCCGCGGACACGCAGGGCTCGATGCGGTCGTCAATAACGCCGGTGCACTGGGCCCGAGCCCGCAGCCAGCGCTCCTCGAGTATCCGCTCGATGTCCTGAGCAATGTTTTCGAAACCAACGTCATTGCGCCGCTCGGCGTGCTTCAAGCAGTGCGAGCGGAGCTCAAACCAGGTGCTCGCATCATCAACGTGACGAGCGACGCCGCCGTCAACCCGTACTCGGGTTGGGGTGGGTACGGGTCCAGCAAAGCCGCACTCGAACAGTTGTCCGCCGTGTTCGCGACGGAGAACCCATCGGTGAAAGTGTATTGGGTTGATCCGGGCGATCTCCGCACCGATATGCATCAGGCAGCATTTCCCGGCGACGACATCAGTGATCGCCCGCTGCCCGAGGTGCGCGTGCCCGCTTTCATCACCCTGCTCGAGGGTGATCTCCCTAGCGGCCGTTACGTCGCGGCTGCCCTGGGACCCGCTGCGGTGGAAGCAGCGTGACGGCAACAGCAGCAGCAGCGCTCGATTTCCGGCTTTCTGACGACCTTGCCGCGCACGAGCCGCCCGAGGCCCGCGGACTCACGCGCGATCAGGTGCGACTGATGGTCTCACGGGTGAGCACCAATGCGATCGCGCACACACGCTTCTCGCATCTTCCAGATTTTCTCGCGCCGGGCGATGTGGTCGTCGTCAACACCAGCGCGACAATCAACGCGGCGCTTGACGCGGTGCGTGAATCGCATGATGGCAGCACCAGCGATGTGACGCTGCACCTGTCGTCACCGCTCTCGGGGCGCGAATGGGTTGTGGAGTTGCGGCGTCACTCTGAGAAAGGAAGCAGCCCGCTGCTGGACGCTGAGGCCGGAGAAGAGTTGCGTCTGCCCGCAGGTGCAACTGCAACGCTGGTCGCGCCCTATGTGCCGGACTCGGTCGGATCTTTTGGGGTTGCCGTCAGGCTTTGGATTGCCGAGCTAATGCTACCGGATGATCCGTTGACATACACGGCGCGGTATGGCTCACCAATTCGCTACGGCTATGTACCGAAGCCCTGGCCATTGCGGTATTACAAAACGGTTTTTGCCGCCGAACCCGGGAGCGCAGAAATGCCATCAGCCGGCCGGGCCTTCACGCATGAAATAGTTGAACGACTCACACGGAAGGGCGTGGGTTTTGTGCCACTTGTTCTCCACACGGGCGTGTCCAGTCTCGAAGCGAGCGAACCGCCATACCCGGAACGGTATCTCGTGCCATATGCGACGGCGCATGCCGTAAACTCAGCGCGTTCTCGCGGCTTGCGCGTCCTCGCCGTCGGAACCACGGTAGTGCGAGCACTCGAAAGTGTCGCTGAC
>WNGL01008624.1_pt1 | contig 11885 bp, 12 predicted proteins | sample 5400591 | NCBI WGS metagenome assembly WNGL01 (sample SAMN13153377, study PRJNA577476) | soil metagenome | isolation source: 80 cm soil or saprolite under Garry oak tree replicate 1 | place: USA:California | collected 2016-06-15
CTTCCAGCGGAAGGATGATAAAATACTAGCCGGCTGCAATCCCACGCGGCCAGTGCAAGTATGAACGTATCGTCGAAAGCAGGCGAGTAGGCGGAATCCTGGAAACCAGTTTCAGGCAACCTGATTACTAACACTTCTCACAAGTGAGGCCACCGCCGACCTCAAAACTCTGAAGATGCTTTCGGCGACAGGGGCCTGGCACACGTGACAGCATTAACCGCACCCGTCACAAAAGCCGCAATAATCCTTCCAGGCCCAAGTTTTCCCTCACACTAACTAGCAGAATTCGGCCGGCAAACCATCACGCTTCAAGCAGAGCTAGGGAGACAAATCGCGAGAATCCTGCAAAACGGGCTCCTTTTCCCGGTTTGAGAGCCGATTACATTCACACACCTAGTCACCGTGAAGGAAATGTCGCAGAAACAGGGGCCAATCAAAACCCAAGACGGGCACGTTTCACAGCCTGAACCGGAAAAATCGTTGACTATCCCTGCCAGGCAGAAAACGACTTTCCAAAAGGGGGGTACGTCAACGGCCTTTCAAGATGTGAGAGCCTCGTTTCTCCAAGAGTCAAGAATGAAGGACTAGAAAACAGAGACGACCCGCTGAAGAAGCCTCGAAATCTTTTCTTGCCAAGAACTCCTTTGAGACCAAGGGCCCCCGACCCTGCCCTCACACAGGGCCTAACCCCGACCCAATATTCCTAATGGTTTATTGGTATTCTTCTATACTTCGCGAAACTAGTCGGCTCAATAGTCACCGTCTCAGTACACCCATGGTGGCCGAAGCATATCGTGCAATGCTCCACATCCCAGGACGGGTCAACACGACTACAGGTCTCACACATGAGCCCCAGCGCGCGAATATCAGTAGAAGCCTGGCAGAATTTTTGCGAAACCTCTATTGCGTTTGTTTCCCTGGAAAGAGTCTCTGCAATTTCCCTGCTAATCTTGTGAACCTCCTCAGCCGACTCAAGCTCCACCGCCTCCCCCCGGACCTGGTGAATATACTTGCTAACCGCCGCCTGCGTGACACCCAGCCTCTTAGCGACAAGCTCCTGTTTCATACCATACTCCTCGGTAAGTTGACGGGCTACCATCGCCCTCAGTGCTGGAATCACAGACTTAGCAGCGACCTCGCAGGGTATGATCAAGTAGAGACCACAGGTAAAAACCCACCTGAAACATATTTAAACATAACTTACGTCATATCGTCACGGCGTCGTACACAATGGTAACAGTGGAAGAGGTAGAAAAGGAGCTGGAGAAGGTCGTCGACCCTGAAATAGGCCTACCGATTACGGAGATGCACCTTGTAGACGAGATTGCTATCAAAGAAGACGGTGAACTGTTCATCAAGTACCATCTCACCGCGCCTTTCTGTCCACCCATATTCGCCGAGGACATTGGAATGAACATTCGGCAGCTCACCTCCAAGCTGGAAGGCGTCAAGAAGGTCACGGTGGTTCTCTACGGCCACGCCTTGGCCAATGAAATCAACCAGAGAGTCAACCCGGGCTATACTCCACCACCAGCATCGCCAGCGGCTACCAAAGCCTAGGTCACTGGGATAATTTGCAGCGCACAAGGCTGTGTTCAGCAGACGAGGTTCCGGAAAATAGTCTACGCCGGATACTGGCTAATGGGCGCGGAAATTCTGGTTGCAAGAATCGGAGGCCAGTTCTACGCGCTCAGCGAGAGGTGCACCCACTGGGGAAGCCCATTCTCCGAAGGCGCGATGGACATTGGCGTAGTTACGTGCCCCTGGCACTTCGCCCAGTTCAATTTAGAGACGGGAGGTTGTTGGTCCCCCAGCCTCAGAGCCCTTGGAGAAATACGAAGTCCAATTGCAAGAGGGCGTTCTGTATCTCTTGCCCCCAAATCCTATTCCGACTTGATTACATCATAGAGGAAGGCACCCAGAAGGCCGCCTAGTATTGGTCCTGCGACATAAATCCAGAGGGTTCCGGCAGGATCACCGAAAGCTAGTGCCGAAACTAGAGTTGGGCCGAATGTCCTTGCAGGGTTGAGGGATGCGCCTGAGATAGGCCCGAACACCCAGATCATTGCTGCCAGTACTAGCCCTAAAGTGACCCCGGCCCAAGACTTCTCAGCCTTCTTGTCCGTCACACCAGAAATGGTGAATAACAGAATCGCTGTCGCGACAACCTCTGCCAGGAGAGCGGGCAACAATCCAAAGCCAGAACCAGGAATGGTGTCTCCCAAGTGTGTTGACTGAGCCACGCGAGTGCTTCCAGGGGACGACCAGAGGACAAGTTGGGCAATACTCGCAATTGTTGCCCCAAGCAACTGGGCGATAATGTACGGGGCTACTTTTCCCCGGTCAAGCCGACGTGTGGCCCATTGAGCGATAGTAACGGCGGGGTTGATGTGGGCTCCGGAAACATGCCCGATTGAATAGACGGCCACGAGGAGACCAACTCCATGAGCAAGGCCGATGAAGCCCAGGCTAGCTGGTGACGGGCCAAACGGGTCCAACAGTTTCATGGCCGTAATCGTTCCAGGGCCCAGCATTGTCAAGAGGAATGTTCCATAAGCCTCTGCCGCAGCAGCTCTCCTGGTACCGTTCAACTTCGGCTGTCTCTCGCCTAGCGTAGCGTATATAGCGGTTGTTTTGTGAATCCGGCTCGAATTGTGCTGCGAAGCTTCTTATAGAATTGACCGATAACAAGAAGCAAAGGAGTAAGGAATTTCTTAGAGAAAGAATTGTTGAAGGATGCTTGGGTGCAGGAGAGATGAGCGTAGTCAATAGTTTTACTTGGATGATTGGCGGTCCGCAGGGCAGCGGGATTAACTCAGTAGCAGAGAATTTTGCTAGGGCCTGTATGCGAGGCGGCCTACACATCTTTGCAAATATTGAATATCACTCCAACATCAAGGGAGAGCACAGCTACTACAGGTTGCGAGTAGAAGCGAAGGAACCTCGATCCCACGTGGACTGGGTCGACCTCCTAGTAGCTCTTGACAAGGAGACTCTTTTTGGCGACTTGAACAAGGTCAATCCGACCCACAGGGGACACAGGCATGAAGTTAGCCCTGGGGGCGGGATAATCTACGACACCAGTCTGAAACTGACACCGGACTCCTTCGGAAGAGATGACATCAACCTCTTTGGCCTACCCTACCTCGACCTTCTCATAGAGTCTCTCAAAGAGTTCGGCCACGAAAGGGAGCTAAGCAAATACCAGGTTATGGTCAACACCATAGCCCTGGGCGCGTCCCTGGGCCTTGTCGATTACGATTTCGACCTGGCAGCCGCAGCGATCCGGGAAGGCTTCACGGGTAGAAAGGCGGCCCTGGGAGACCTGAACGTAAGCGCTGCAAGACACGGCTATGACTACGCGAAGAAGAATTTCGGCAACGACAAGTTTCCAATCAAGCTTCGGCCCCAACCAGTAACGGAAAAGCGGCTGATGATACGGGGAATTCAAGCCATAGGAATCGCCAAGATGAAGGCCGGATGCGGGTTCCAGACCTACTACCCAATCACCCCGGCGACCGACGAGAGCGAGTACCTCGAATCCCATCAAAAAGACTACAACATGATCGTCGTTCAAACCGAGGACGAGATTGCCGCCATCAACATGGCAACAGGCGCCGCCCACGCAGGCCTGCGATCCTCGACCTCCACCTCCGGGCCTGGATTCTCATTAATGGCAGAGGGACTCGGCTGGGCAGGGATAACCGAAGCCCCGGGCCCAGTCGTCATTCTCTACCAAAGGGCAGGGCCGGCCACCGGCCTCCCGACAAGAACCGAACAGGCCGACCTCCGGTTCGTACTACACGCAGCGCACGGGGAATTCCCGAGAATGGTAATAGCGCCTGGCGACGCCGTGGAAGCCTACTACGACACCTTTGACGCTTTCAACTACGCCGACCGCTACCAGCTTCCCGTCATAGTAATGGTTGACAAGTTCATCGCCAGCACCTACAGAGATGTCGCCTACCTCAACGGTGACGGAATGAAGGTTGACCGGGGGAACATGCTCAAAGATGAAGACGTGGCTAAGATGACCGACTACCGGAGGTACCAGTATAACGAACTAGGAATCTCCCCCAGAGCCATACCGGGACAAAAGGGGGGAATCTTCTGGACCACGGGGGACGAGCATGACGAGTACGGACACATAACTGAGGCGGCAGAGGTACGGGTGAAGATGATGACAAAACGAATGCGGAAGATTGAGCTTGCAGGCGAAGTAATTCCAGACTCTAAGAAGGCTACACTTCACGGCCCCAGGGTTGCGCCGGTAACATTGATCGGTTGGGGGTCGACCAAGGGAGCTGTACTTGATGCGATGGATGATCTTCGGGCTGATGGGGTTGAAACGAACTTCCTCCAGATACGCTACATGAACCCGTTTCCCGTCAAGTTCGTCCAGGAAGTCCTTTCGGGCGCCAGGCGGAAGATAATTGTCGAGAACAATTATTCGGCCCAATTGGCTGGATTGATACGGGAGAAGACTGGAATAGCCGTGGACAACAAAGTGGTGAAGTTCGACGGCAGGCCGTTCTCCCAGAACGAGGTCTACGAAGGCGTCGAAGATATATTGAAAAGGAGCATCAGGGAGGTTACTGTTAGCCATGCTTGAACTAAAAACCTACAGGACACAGGTGCATAACGACTGGTGTCCAGGATGCGGAGACTTTGGAATAATTAACGCGATCCAGATGACCCTGCTCGAAATGCAGATGGAACCCCACAGGGTCGCAGTGTTCTCCGGAATTGGATGTTCTGGTAAGACGCCTCACTTCATCAACGCCTATGGCTTCCACACCCTCCACGGCAGAGTTCTTCCAATAGCCACCGGGGCCAGACTAGCCAACCCTAGTCTGACGGTAATAGCGGTGGGAGGCGACGGCGACGGCCTCGGCATCGGAGCAGGCCACTTCATGAACACTGGAAGGAGGAACCTCGATTTCACCTACGTGCTCTATGACAACCAAGTATACGGGCTGACCAAGGGCCAAGCATCACCCACACTGCCAAAAGGTCTCAAAACCAAATCGATGCCAACCCCTTCAATTGTCGAAGGAGTGAACCCGATAGCGATGGCCGTAGCCTCAGGCTACACCTTCGTCGCGCGTAGCTACGCCCTCGACGTTAGACACCTGAAACTGACCCTAAGAGCGGCGATTGAACACAAGGGAAGCGCCTTTGTCGACGTCCTTCAGACATGCCCCACGTACAATGACATCAACACCAAAGAATGGTACTCTGGAGACGACCTACCAGTCAAGGCACCCAGGCTCTACAAGTTGGAGGATTCAGGCTACAACGGGGCTGTAGCTGACCCTACCGGCCATGAAGAAGTCAATGGGAAAAAGGGAAACGCCCTGCTAAAATCCTTCGAGTGGGGCGACAAGATTCCCATCGGGGTCTTCTTCAAAATGGAAGTTGCCACTTTCGAAGACCAATTGGCCCAGCGAATGCCAGCATTGAAAGACAAGCCCTTCGTAGAACAGGACATCTACTCACGAGACGTCTCCCCCTTACTCGAAGAACTCGCTTAGCTCCTTAACCCATAGAATAGGGCAGCCGCATATCCGCACCGGGCGTACGGTACCCCATCTTCAGGGGCAGGGGAGGCCTTCTCTTATGCTCTGAGCTTATCCATCGATTCCTAGTCTTTCTCACAATTCCCAGGGGAAGGCCAGTCTCCCTGGCGATATCCGCGGGAGTCATCCAACGCTCCAGTCCCCACAGTATCATGTCCAGCTTCTCATATTCGAGCCCAAGCTCCTCTTCAGCTGTTTGTCCGGGCCAAAGTCCTGGACTGGCAGGTTTTGAGTAGACCCTTTTTGGAAGGCCTAAATGTCCCGCCAAGTCTCGAACCGACGACTTGTAAAGGTCAGCCAGCGGTTCGATGTCGCAGGCCCCGTCTCCAAACTTGGTAAAATAGCCGAGCATTTTCTCACTCTTGTCGCCCGTACCGACCACGAGGCCTCGATTCTTGTTGGCCAAGTAGTAGAGCACCGTAGCCCTTAGGCGAGCTTTTACGTTCCCATACGGAACCGGGCTACGCTTCCAGCCCATCCCGGAAAGAGTACGGGAGGCAGCCATGACAAGGTCTGTGATGTCGACTAGTTCAAACCTGATGCGGAACTTTTCCGCAACATTCTTCGCATCGTGAAGGTTATTCTCATCCCTAGTCTCTCGCTCGGGCATGTGCACCCCGATGACATGTTTTCCACCGATGGCTTGGGCGCAGAGTGCCGCCGTTACGCTGGAATCTAGTCCACCCGACATTCCTAGAACGAAGTTTGTGGTACCTGTCCGATCTCTTTGGTTCTTGAGGAACCTTCGGATCCGCCCGATTGTCTCGGCGGGTTCGCTGATCAGGAAATGGCTGGGGCTGGTCCTCAGGGACATGAAGAGAGGCGGCTAATTGAGGATAATAAGCCGTGAGGGCTCAGCTAACGAGCCTAGATGCTTTTTCCTCCGACGTGAGGCCTTTGAAGAGGTTCAAGAGCCGGTCCATGGTAACATACCGCTCTCCTTGGTAGGAGGCTTCACTAGCTGCTTCCTGGACCACATTCTTTACGTCCCTAGGGGTGATTACGTACTGGTCGCGCACGTTGATTCCCCGCTCTGGAATGCTGGCCTCGTAGATCTGTTTTCGTCCCCGAATGATTTTCCAGACGTCCTCAAAGGAACCATCTACCAAACCGCCCTGGTAGTTCGAGACTGACGGGTCCAACTCGACCTTTGCGAGGTAAGAGTCCAGAAGGCTCTTGATGCCCTCGCGGGACTTTGGGGGTGGCACGTAGATTATTCTCTTGATTCTGTCCAGAAGAGCTGCGTCTATTACGCTGGGGTAGTTTGTGGCAAAGACCACCGCTACGTTGCGGTTCACATGGAACCCCTCGCCCAGTTCGGTGAGCATCTGGTTGAGCATTCCTTGGACGTCTCGTCCTGCATCAGTCGTCGCCTCTGTCCGTGCCCGTCCAATGGCATCGGCCTCATCGATGAAGAGCACTGTGGGAGCAGATTCTCTGGCCAGCTTGAATACTTCCTTCACGTTCTTAGCGGATTCCCCTAGCCACTTGGAAACTATCTCATAGCTCTCAATCTTCAGGAAGCTCGTGTTATGTCCGTTCTTGCTTATGGTCCCCGCTACTGCTTTAGCCATGTATGTCTTCCCAGTGCCTGGCGGGCCGAAGAGGAGAACCGACCCAGCATCCTCGAGCATGCGGGGATCCCGGATTATCTGTTCTCTTCTACTCCGCACTTCAGGGTCTAGAATCCATTCGACGGTCTGCCTCAGGGAGTGTAGTTCCTTCTCTAATCCCACTATGTCTTCGTAGAAGACCTTGGGTGATCTCTCCACTTGGTACTCTAGGACAGAACGTTCTCGCAAGCGTTCGATAACGTCCACGATCACTCCCTTTGTGGGGGACAAAACTGCATCAACATCGGTCGTCACTTTCTCTCGAAGCTCAGGGGGAACGCTGACCTGAAAGGCCTGGCCTCCGGACAGTCTTACCAGCGCTAAATCCCCTTTGACTTCTTCAATCGTGCCGATGGGGCGCATGCCTTGTTTGAGTTCCTCCATCAGGTTATGATACCGTCGGAGTTCCGTTTGAAGATACTCGATCTGCCGCTCTTTTCTCGTAAGTTCTTTTTCGAGCTCGGGGAGGGCAGGAGTCTCAGGCGCGTTCTGCTCGGCCAAGAGGGTTCTGGTAATCAATAGCCGTCTGGGAGATAAATAGATATGGGCTTCTTCCAGCCCGAACAAAACACTGTGGCTTCTTCATGATAGTATACGTGGACTTTCCACAAGCGGGTACCGATTTATGATTCAAGTCTTAATGCTGCACGGGAGTCTCCATGTGAGAAGGAATCGGTTCTTTGTCAAAAGTGAAAGTAAGAAATCAGCGCCCGCCCTGGCCCATCTTCGTGATCCCGGAAGGATGAAAGAACTTCTGCGTCGAAGACGCAGCCTTCTAATGTTTCGAAACATGGCAAATACTGACCACCAACTCTCCGAGGCGCCGTCTAGCCGCAAGGGCCGCCGGGGTGGAAGTGTTCGTTTACAAGGTCAACGGAAAAGAAACGTTGTAAAGGTTATTCGAAGAATGCGCCTTACTAGTTTCCTGTCGGCACGCTAGAACTCGGCCGCTTCCACAATGAAGCTAACCTGGAAAACTTCAGTTCGATACCCAAACCGTTGACAATGTCAAATCGTACCAACTTCGAGGTTATCTGGCGTCGGTCCATCTTCCTCACGAGAAGGTACCTCCGGAGCATGTCCCCTTCTTCCACCATTCGAAGCTCGACTACTCCGTCAACCAGGCTCTCCACCTTGTGGAAAAGCTCCGGCTGAACGGCCCCGGTCGATAGGGTAGTGATCAATTTTCCCCCGGCCCTTTTGACCTTGGCGCCTATGCTTTGGAGAAAACCAACAGCGTGCTTGTTTTCTGTTTCGCTGAAAATTGGCATCAATGAGTCCACCAGGATTGTTACGTGCTTATTTCCAAGCCTCTCCATGACCGTGGTCAGGTGGATGCTTACGCTTGTAAGGTCGAAAGGTTGAGGAACGACTCCCTCCGTCACGCCTGCGGTGGCAGAGTAGCAGTCTACGATGTCGAGCTTGTTAGTTAGCTGGTATTTGCGTGGGTCCCATCCGAACTGGTTCATCCTCTCAACTATGTTTGAGGGTGACGTGTCGTAGGTTACGATGATGCAGGGCTGGGATCGGTGGAGCTCATCGTTCAGAATCTGCTGGGCGAGGGTTGATTTTCCACTGCCCGGGTTTCCCGAGATTAAGGTGGAAGAAGAGTCGGGTAGGCTCCCTCCTATGAGTTCGTAGAAGCCTTTGAAGGGTGCTGAGATCTTGTCCAGTTCTTGGGTTCACCCCTGGCGCGTTGTCTTTGGCATCAGGGCTGCTTTGTGATAGGTTTGAGGCTGGTTATGAATAGGGATTGTAACTGGTTAGGTTGTAGTTCAGTGACCGAGGGAAAGTTTTTCCTTAGCGCCTATCTTGGCGGGTGCGGTGGAAGGGTGGCTGATTGCGAATAATCTCCTATGTTCTCGTACAGCTGGCCCCTGGAAGGGCGAATGACGCTGCTAAGGCTATCTCGAAAATACCCGGGGTTAAGATGGCTCATGCGGTAACCGGGCCGTTCGACGTTATCGCCTTCGCTGAGGTTTCGGATTTGGCCGCATTGTCCGATCTGGTTCTGTCGAGAGTTCAGAATGTGAAGGGAGTAGAGAAGACTCAAACCGCTGTGGTTGTAACTCCTGCTACTGCTTCAGACGTCGTCAGACCAGGGAGGTCGAGAAGACCTTGTTTGTCTGGAAGGACGTTGAGGAAGAAATAGCTCGTCTAATCCAACTGAGCCTCTAGCGGGTCTCTTTCTCTCTTCGTCAGGGTTCGCAATTCTAACAGGTTTCTTAGCGTTTGAATATCGTCTAGGTCATCGTGCCGGTAGGCTTGGGTTGGCGTTGGTTCTTTGGACCCTGGCATGGGCCTCCGTTGTGGGTTCCAGGTATAAGGGTTATCAAGTTACGTGTATGGATGAGTTGTTGGTGAGTCAAGACGGGTAAGGCAAGACAGACTCGAAAGCCCAAGAAGAAGGAAACTAAGGAAACTAAGGAAACGAAGTAACTAGCCAATCATCAGTGGTGGCGGAGGTTTCCACCCCTGGCCAAATCTTTCAGAGAGAGTGCCAGACCAGCAATGGACAGCAACAATACCGCGAAACTATGGGAACGTTTGCTCCTCCGCCAAATAGCGATTTCCAGCGTCCACGGGACATACTGATGCATCAAAAGTGCAGTTTCCAATGTTTGTGTGCTGGCAAGTGAAGCGGGGAAATGAATGTCCCTGGAGATACAGGTCCCAACGTAACCGTCTCGAATTGTTGTTCGAAAAGCTGTCTCCTAACACTATATGGTCTTGAACCGGGCAGTTCCCGGATTGAGTATCGGACTGCTTAAAACGCCTGGAGGCGAATTCGGCATTTTCTAGGAGGGGATCTCGATAACCGAGAAGAAGAGCGTTCTACAGCTCGCCATGGTCCTGGTAATACTCGGTGGCGTTTCCACCCTCCTGGGTGGGGTCTTTGGGATGGCCGCCCTTCTCACAGAGAGAAGGCTTCCCTCCCTTGATTCGCTAGCCACCATAGTAACGTACGGGGTACTCATGATTATTCTGGGCATTGTCGCGTTGGCTGGTGTAGGGCGGGTGAAAACCGTCGTCTGGGATGTTGTCCTCATAATAGTAGGGTTGGTCGCCTACCGGCTCGGTGGGGGGTTTCCCTGGTCGTGGGGCTCCATTCTCATTGTCGCAGGTGGAATCGTTGGTATCATCGCCGTCTTGGCCTAGACAAGTTCCGACCCTGATAGAAAGCTAGATATGCCTGACCTAGCCTCTACCTAACGTTCAGAATTGGAGCTTGGAGAGCTGGAAGCCGCGGTAATCGGGGCTGTCGTTCGTTTGGGCAAAGCCTCCTCTAGACAGGTCGCCGCCGACCTGGAGCCGTCTCGCGGACTAGCCTACACCACGATAAGCACTACTCTTGATCGGTTGTATAGGAAGGGGCTCCTGGCTAGGGATGAGGCCATCGGTAGGGGTGGTTCTAGGTACATCTACCGAGTTCACGCGGAGGAGAAGGTCAAAGGGAAGATTGTCAAAGGCCTCGTGGACAGGCTCGTCGTGGCTTTCGGACCCAGCGTAATCTCTACCCTGCACGATTACATGGATGATATTCCCAAAGACCAGCTTCGACGACTTGAGGACAAGGTCCGAAAGGAGTCTAACCTACGATAAGCCTAGAACTGTACTCAGTATACTTCCTCTATTCCCCAACACTACTACTCTTAGTATCCGCGGTCTCAGCCCTGGCTGCGGGCTACTTGCTCTACCGATGGTTTCCTACAAACCCGGCCCGGCGGTCTTCAATCCTCCAATCCATGCTGTTTTCCTCGATTTTCATCTGGACCCTGTTGGGAGTTAGCCTCGTCCTCTGCACAGCGTTTCTGAAGCAGTACGCAGCAGGGCAGGACGGGATTGTACCGCTTGTTTTCGGTAGTTCACTTCTCGTATCACTGGGGGTTTCCGGGACGATGATGTTTCTTGCTCGGCAATTCGCTATACCCGGAGCCCTGAAGAGGATGAGAGGAGGCTCATATCCCGTACCAAGTCTTCTGGAGTCCTTCGACCGCTTGGCTCGGAAAATGGGTGTTAGGGCTGACCTTGAGGAAGCTATAATCGGAAACGCGTTCTCCTTCTCTGGTCCGGGTAGAGGCATTGTTGCAGTGTCGAGTGACATGGCCGGGTCTCTTTCTTCTGAGGAGGTTGAGGCGGTTCTCGCCCATGAGCTGTCCCACATCAAGAACAGGGACTCATTTTCCAAGGGCGTGGCTCGGATGGCTCAGCTCGCCTTTCCCTTTGACCCGGTAATTCGTCTAGTGGTGGCTGCTGTTCATAGGGAGAGAGAACTCTTGGCAGATCATTCTTCCGCGGTCTATACAGGGAAACCTCTTGCTTTGGCGTCTGCCTTGCTCAAGGCGTGTAAGGCTTCCTCATCGTCCATTATGACACCTGGCGTGGGCCTCTGTGTAGGTGGAAACCGCAAGGGGCTGTTCGATCGATACCCAGACTTGGAGAGGAGGATCGACCGTCTCGTGGGCTTGGCGAAGCGTATGAGGGTAAGCATTCCCCTTGATGCTTCTGCCTAGTCGCGGTATCCTAGTTTAGTAAACACGTTGTTTTATAGCCTCCAACCCTTCAGGCTCTAAGCGAACATGACGGTCCAGATTCAGAAGTTGAAGATGCTGGTGGCTGGTGATTGGAGGGACGGTTCCAGCGGAGCCGTGTCATCCATTATCGATCCTTCTACTAACCAGGTCATAGGCGA
>WNGL01021853.1_pt1 | contig 11884 bp, 8 predicted proteins | sample 5400591 | NCBI WGS metagenome assembly WNGL01 (sample SAMN13153377, study PRJNA577476) | soil metagenome | isolation source: 80 cm soil or saprolite under Garry oak tree replicate 1 | place: USA:California | collected 2016-06-15
CACCGTTCCCTGAACCGTAGTTGTGCCGATGGTTTGCGCAAGGGCTCCCAAGACCATTGCCATCCCCGTCAGGCACATTCCCGTCCAATTGGCGGCGCGAAACCACTTTTTCTTCGTGACATTCATGCGTGTCTCTTCCTTTTCTCCTACTGCGATTTTCGGGCTTTGCGTCTGACTACAGCGGCTCCGCTGCCAACCTGAGCGACAGGCTGCGAAACCGAAGTGCTCCTTCGCTCGCGCCCAGCTCTTCTGACAATCCGGCTAGCTCATACAAGAATTTGATGCTTTGTATATGACCACTTTTGCAGTTTTCCGAAAGCGCCTCGGCGATTCCATGCAGTCTCGGCCCAAAAACGAAGGATGCCGCCTAGCGCAATTCTGTCGCGCCTCGCTTTTTCGCCGGTTTTTCGGTGCCTGCCTCGTGCTCTATCGCTCCCAGTTTCGTTTCTTTTTCTTGCATCTGTCCGCCTATCTCGGACAGCCTCCATCTTCGTGTGCTTTGCCGCAGAGAAGAAGAAAGGAACGATCCACCAGTTGGATCTCCCATTCCTGCATCTGTCGAACACAACATCGCGCTCGCCGCTGAAATGTCGGCGCGCCCTCAAACCAAAGCTGTGCTCGGAGTTTTGCTTTCAGCTTCTTCTCTGCGAAATGCTCTCCGCGGAAGGAGTCCGAAAAAATAGGAGAGCTTATCCCGCTCTCCTCGGTCCATTATTGCGTTTGAATGTCTTAAGCTTACCTAATAGCCCAGAAATAGAATGCAAACGAGGGTAGGGTGGGGGACTCCATTTCTTTCAACTACTTAGAGACATTTTCTCCGCCTCAACTCAAAACTCTTTCTGACCTTGATGGACTACCATATCCGGATGACGAGGACAGCCTCTCAAGTTCCCACTCTGCTGGTCCACGGCGGAGCGTGGGCGATTCCCGCCGATGCCGCAGAGGCCCACGAAGCCGGCGTGCGCCGCGCGCTCGATGCCGGCCACGCCATTCTCTCGCGGGGCGGGTCCGCTCTCGACGCAGTGGAAGCTGCCGTCACCGTCCTTGAAGACGATCCCACATTCGACGCCGGACGCGGCAGCTTCCTTACTTCCGACGGCCGAGTGCAACTCGACGCGCTGCTCATGGACGGCGGACGCATGAAGGCCGGAGGCGTCGCATGTGTGGAGCGTCTTCGCAATCCGATCCAAGCTGCTCGTCTGGTCCTCGAAAAAAGCCCCCACGTCTACTTCGTTGGTGCCGGTGCGGAGCAGTTCGCTCTCGCCCACGGCATGCCCCTCATTGACAACATCGAGCTGGTACTCGACCGCGAACGCCAGCGTCTCGCTGAAGCCAAAGCTCGTGAGGCCGCCGGGCTCGCCGACCTCACATTCTCGGGATTTGAAGACGACAAGAGCCCCGAAACCGCTCTCGAGCGGGCGCTAGAGTCGCACGATACAGTTGGCGCAGTTGCTCTCGATAGTGGCGGAAATCTAGCCGCCGCCACCTCCACCGGCGGCACCCTCAACAAAACCCCCGGCCGCGTTGGCGATTCCTCGCTCATCGGTTGTGGCTGCTACGCCGACAATCTATCCGCTGCCGTTTCCCTCACTGGCTGGGGCGAACCCATCATGAAGCTGGTTCTGGGCAAGTGGGCCACCGATCGCGTCGCCGCCGGCACCGCACCCGAACTCGCCGCACGCGAAGCGATGTCCTACCTCTACAACCGTCTAGGCGGCCATGGCGGCATCATTCTTCTCGGCCCCGACGGACGCTTCGGTCTGGCGCACAACACGCCCACAATGGCCTGGGGATTGGCTACGCCGGATGGACTGCAAACCGGCTTGTCAATTTAGACCCATGAATCCCGCCGCACACACATTCCGTTTCGAGATTGGACCATATTGGATTCAGCTTCCGTTGCACGCTGACATCACCGCGAGCGTGAAGAAGCCACCGTCAGGTGCTCATCAAATCGCATGGACGACCTGGGTAGTTTCGTTGGGAAGATTTCAGCTATTCATTTATCTAGATCCGAATTCTGGGTTTAGCGATCTGAAATCCTTCATCGATCAAACGACCAAAAGCGATGTCATCACTTCCCCGATCGGTGTGAACAATATTCCTGGAGTCATGCACGGCGACTATAGCCCGCCAAGAACGTGGATTGATTGGTGGTTTAAGAAAGGAGATACAATGATTTGCCTGTGTCTCCAATCCAAACAGTTTCCTTTCATAGAGCCCACCCCGGAAGAAGTTGCCGAACACAATTCGATCGTGAATTCGATTAAATACTGCCCAGACTTTCCAGGAGAGAGGCCCCCGGCTGATGGATGAGGCAGATGCAATTTTCATTATGTTTAGACGCGATCAAAAGTAGCTTCAATTACTTCTCCAGCTTCCACTTCACCCGCGTATAAGCCACTCGGAATCCCTTGCGCTCCGCATTCCGCTGCGAGTTGCTTCCCACCTCTGCCACCATCATTGCCAGGTTGCAGCCATGCTCGAACGCGTATCGCATCCGCTCCTGCAACAGCGCCCCCTGCAACCCGCGCCGCCGCAATTCCGGAACCGTAGATGAGCCACCAAACAGCGCGACACCCTCATGAATACTCAGAATTCCAGCCGCGCCCGGTTCGCCGTCAACCTCCGCCAGAAAGCATGGGCTGCTCTTGCGCGCCACGCATAATACCCCCATCTGCTTGACGAATTCCTCAAACTCAGGATGATCGTGTGTCCAGCCACGTGCGCTGATGCTACCCCACAACTGCGCCTCATCCTGCTCGACTTCCCGAACCCGAATGTTAGCCGGGTGTTCAATTTCAGGCGCCCCCACAGCGCGATAGAGGACATTGCTGATCTCAACGGGTCGATAGCCCCGCGCACACAGCAACTCCAGTGCAGCCACTCCGACCAGTGGGCTAACCTCATGAATCGCTGCACTTCCACGCGCGAAAAAGAACCTTTCCATCTCTTCAAGGGTTGTCGCAGTTAGATCCTCGAATAGGCCCAACCCAAAACTCTGCGTAGTGGGAGCGTCGGCGCCGTCGAACACAGCTTTCGCTCCGCCGACTTCAATCCATTCCGAGTCGCTTTCAGGAAACAGACGCTTCCTCGCCTCGGCAAACTGCGTGCACGCAAAGCCCTCCGCGCTCTCCAGCTTCTTCGCCAATTCCAGGTCTGCGAATATCATGGTGTCCCTGATCCTACATGGGCAATCCGGCATCGCAGCAAGGCGTTTTTCGCACGATGCCCCCACGCCAGGCGATACCCTAGAGCAGATATGCGCAATCTGGTTCTAGCTTCTGCTTCGCCACGCCGTCGCGAACTTCTCGCGCAGGCCGGCTTCTCATTCAAGGTGCATCCCGCGCACATCCCGGAAGACCCGCGTCCCGACGAAGATCCAATCGCGTATGTCGTCCGTCTCGCTCGCGAGAAAGCACAGGCCGTATTCAACGAGTTGAGCGATCCGGAAGCAATCGTCCTAGGCGCCGACACCACCGTTACCTTGGACAATCACATTCTCGGCAAGCCCGAAGACGCAGCTGATGCGTCCCGCATGCTTCGCCTCCTATCGGGCCGTACCCATCGCGTCATCACGGGGGTCGCCCTCGTCACCGCAAGCGCTGCGGAAGTGGCAGCGGAAGTCACAGGAGTCCAATTTCTCACACTTTCAGACGAAGAGATCGCTGCCTACATCGCCACCGGTGAACCCATGGACAAAGCCGGCGCCTATGCTATTCAAGGCCGCGCCGCCCGCTGGATCCCGCGCGTCCAAGGCTGCTACTTCAACGTAGTGGGACTACCCATCGCGCTCGTGTCCACGCTTCTCGAATTCGTCATCACAGGCGACGACCGCCAATAATTCCCACAATGCAAAAGGCCGGGAGTAAATTCCCGGCCCCTGCAATTGCGATCGATTTCCGACGATCTTACGGTTGCATCACAACCTTCGTGCCCTTATACGTCACGCTCTTCGCCGAGGAAGCACTCTCCCCAATCCCGACACCATGATCTTTTCCCACCAGCACAACGTGGAAAGTATGCTCAGCCGGCATTCCCGGGAAACTCCCCTCCCGCGCGCCCAGAGTCAGCGTCTTCGCCCCATCGTCCCAATGCAACGCGATGGTTGCATGTGCGCCCTTCAGGTAGTTGTAGTTGTCGTTTTCATCCTCATAGTAGGTGAAATCTCCATCCGCTCCGGGATAAATCCGAAGTTCAATCGGATCCGCCGGCTTCTCTGTGGACCACTCCATCGCCGGCCCCATCGGCACAATCGAACCAGCGCGCACAAACAGCGGCAACTTGCTTAGAGGCGCATCGGCCTCGATCCGCTTGCCGCCTTCCACCTTCTCGCCAGTCCAAAAGTCATACCAGGTCGCCTTCGGCAGATACACCGTCCTCGTTGTTGCGCCCTGCGTGTAAACGGGACTCACAAGAATCGCCGGCCCGAACAGATACTCGTCTCCGGTATTCTGCGCCTCCACATCGTCGCGCCAATCCATCACCAGTGGCCGCATCAGCGTACCGTGGTTGCTCGTTACCTGCCATGCTTGCGAATAGATATAGGGCATCAGCCGATAGCGCAGCGCGTCATAGTCCACCAGAATCTTCTGCGCATCGGGCCCATACGACCAAAGCTCGTTCTCATCGGGATAACGCGTGCCGTGCACCCTGAAGATTGGCGAGAACGCACCAAACTGGAACCACCGCACAAACAGCTCGCGGAACTTCGGATCGTTCAAGTTGCCACCGGAGATAAATCCGCCGATATCCGTCGTCCAATAAGGCATTCCCGAGATCGAGTAGTTCAACCCCGCAGGAATCTGCCGCGCAAACGTCATCCAGTTGCTCAGCACATCGCCCGACCATGCTGTCACGCAAAAGCGCTGCACGCCAGCGCTGCACGCCAGCATACGCAGAGCGCGACAAAATGAATACACGCTTCTTGTCCGACGACGCCTGCTGTCCCTCTGACACGCCGCCCGCATGAAACAGCGGATACACATTCGCATACCGTGCGCCCGAACCCGCATGCAGATTACGATCGGTGAGGATGTTGTCTTCCCGCCCTTCTGTCTCGGGCTCGTCCGTGTCCAACCACCATGCATCCACGCCCTTTTGAAACAGCGCCGTGTTCACGTTAGCCCAATACTGCTTTTGCGCATCCGGATTGGTAGCGTCATAGAGCGCCTGACCCAATGGGTGGAAACCTCCCGACTTTGTCTTTGCGACAAACCAACCCTTCTTATCGAACTCGTCATAAACAGCGCTGCCCGGCCTGAAATAAGGCCATACCGAAACCATCAGATGAAAGTGCTCATCGTGCAACTTGTTGATCAGGCCTTGGGGGTCGGGATATTTTTCATTCCACTTCATCTCGCCCATCGTCACCCACCAGAACCAGTCCTGCACAATGTTGTCCACTGGAATATGCAGCGCACGATACTTGGCTGCAACGCCCTCAATCTCCTGCTGCGACTGATACTTGTTCTTGCACTGCCAGAACCCATACGCCCACCGCCCAAACAGTGGAACCTCGCCCGTCAATTCGCGATAATGCCCGATTATCTGGTCCGGATCCGGCCCATAGATAAAGTAGTAGTCCACTCGATCGGCAACTTCCGCGCTCAAATAAAGCATATGCACGAAGCGGTTGTTCACACGGCCGCGCGAAGGATTATTCCAGAAGATCCCATATCCATTCGTCGAAACCAATAGTGGAACCGCAATGTTGGTATTTTCCTGCGACAGATCAACCGTCTCGCCGCGATAATTCCACACCCCGGCCTGGTGCTGCCCTAGTCCGTAGAGCCCTTCCTGTGAACCGTAGATCGCGAAAAACGATTCCGCGTGGAAAGTCTTCTCGCCATTTACTTCCACCGGCTTCAGCGACCGGTAGCTTTCGGTAGTCAACTGCTTTCCATCGGCACCCACGTAGTGCAGCGCGCCACTCTCCCGCTCGATCACCGCTTTCAGCTTTGCTGTCGTCAGCGTGATGGCCTTATCGTCGGCGGAAACCTCAAAGCTGGCGGCAGGCCAATCTTTCTTTACCACTACCCCGTCAGAAGCCAGCTGCCGTGCCGCCGCATCGGCAGGAGAGTACGTCACGTGCAGCACATCCGCGGCGTTCACCTCCAGCCTGAGTACGCCGTCCTTCTGCTTCACTTCAAGGCCGCCGGTCTGCTTTTCATAACTCACCACCGGATTCGGCGCATTCCATTGCGCCATTGTCCACGGCGCTGAGACCATCGCCCCAAACACAAGGCAAACCCCTGCAAATCGTTTCCCGCTCATTGAATACGTTTCCTTCTTGCCATCAAGTTTCCAAACCCATCAAGTTTACGCCCGCCGCCTCGGTCATCCCCTCGACTCTTTTCCTAAGCCGTTTCCACCGGTCCCGCTGAATAGAAATGGCTCGAATGTGGGACAAAAGGTGGGACAAAATCACCGCATTCTCCTTTGAAATTGCGGTACACTTCCAGTCATTCATCTGTAAAGGACAAGCTTCATGCGGACCAGGCTTCTGATCTTTCTCGCGGTTTTGTCTCTTGTGACGGCATCTCCCGCTCTTCTACACGCACAATTCCAGGAGCCGTCAAAAGAGGAGCTCGAGATGACTGCGGACTCTAAGGCCCCCGGAGCCGATGCGGTTTATTTCTATCGTGAAGAGACGACGGATGATGCCCTCCACTACCACGGCTACTATGAACGCATCAAAGTGCTGACCGAAAAGGGCAAGGAGCAGGCAACGATCCGCATCCCGTATGAACGCGGCGAGTTCAAAGTTACCGACATCAAGGGTCGCACCATCCATTCCGACGGGACTATTATTCCGCTCACCACCAAACCGAGCGATCTGATGGAATTTAAGACGAAGACTTTCCAGATCAATCAGATGGTATTTACCTTGCCGAACGTTGAGGTTGGCAGCATCCTCGAGTACCGGCTCCAAATCCGCTACGACGATAATTGGGTCTCCGCCCCCACCTGGGATATTCAGCAACCATTCTTTGTCCACAAGGCGCACTACTTTTTCAATCCGTCGAAATCCGGCTATATCAGCGACAGCCGCGGCCGTAATCTCGACCGTCTCATGTACAGCACCAGCATGGGTCCTGAACAAACGGTCGTTCAGGATCCGTTGCGCCACTTCACCGTCGATCTCACCGATATCCCGCCTACGCCTAGCGAAGACTGGATGCCGCCCCTCAACACGATCAAATGGCGTCTGGTCTTCTACTACACCTACGCAAGTTCCGGGACAGAATTCTGGAAATCCGAGAGCAAGCAATGGGCCAAGAATACCGAACGCTTCACCAACCCCTCGGGTCAGCTCAAGAAGGCAGTATCTGAGATTGTTTCTCCAGGCGACTCAGAGGAGCAGAAGGCTCGCAAAATCTATGCTGCGGTCATGAAGCTCGATAACACCCGCTTCACTCGCCAGAAATCCGAGGCTGAGCGCAAGGCGCAAAAACTCAAAGCCATTAAGGATGCCGAAGATGTCTGGAACCAGAAGAGCGGTTCGGATGACGACATCGCGTTGCTCTATGTGGCGCTGGGCCGTGCCGCGGGCTTGAAGGCTTGGCCCATGCAGGTGGTCGATCGCAGCCACGCCTTCTTTGACGGTCGATTTCTCAGCATTGGTCAGTTGGACGATTACATCGCCATTGTCGAAATCGGCGGCAAAGACATCTATCTTGACCCTGGACAAAAGATGTGCCCCTTCGGCGAAATGAATTGGAAGCACACAATCGCCTCCGGATTCCGTCTTTCGGAAAAGGGCGCCAATCCCGAAACCACCCCCGCCGGTACCTACAAGACTGCTGTCGTGAACCGCGTCGCGGACCTCAACGTCGACGCGGATGGTAGCGTTAAAGGATCTGTCCGCATCGTGATGAAAGGCCCGGACGCACTTTATTGGCGACAGCTCGCTCTTGAAAACGATCCGGAAGAAGTCAAGAAGCAGTTCAAAGAATCCATTCGCGACGATGTGCCTGATGGAGTTCAGGTCGACTTCGATCATTTCATCTCGTTGGATGACTACGACGCAAACCTGATGGCAGTCGTCAAGGTCAGCGGCAACCTCGGTACAGCCGTCGGCAAGCGTTTCATTTTGCCCGGCCTCTTCTTTGAATCCCGCGCCAAACACCCATTCGTCGCGCAGGACAAGCGAATTGCGCCGATTGATGTTCACTATTCCAAAATGATGGAAGATGAAGTTATCTATCATCTCCCGCCGGGCTTTACTGTCGAGGGTGCGCCCCAGCCCACAAGCGCCGCATGGCCCGATCACGCCATCCTCAAGATTGCCTCCCACACGACCCCTGACGGCGCCGACGTGCAACGCACACTCGTATATAACTTCACCCTGCTGGGCGCCACCGATTACCCCAATCTCCACGACTTCTATCAAAAGGTATCCACGGCCGATCAACAGCAAATTGTCCTTACCCGCGCCATGGTTGCCAAAGGAAACTGACATGAGAGTCCGGCTCTCTTCCAAAGTTCGTCTCACGCACATGCTTGGGGCCACTTTCTTGGTGTGTGCTTGCAGGCCCGGCGTGGCCGGAATTTTCAGCAAGTCCCAACCCGTACCCGATTGGGCACTGGAAGCCAACAAGACTCACACTCCCGACTACGTGAAAGACGCCGCCGCCGTCATCCTCTACGACGAATACGTTGAGACCGTCGATGCACAGGGGCGCGCCGTCGAGCGCGAGCGCGAAGCAATTCGCATCCTCAAGCCACAAGGCCGTCACAACACTTGCCAAGTGGCCTATGACGTCGACGAAAAGATCGACTACTTCCGCGTCTGGACCATCGCCGCCGACGAGAAGCAGTATCAGGCACAGGTGACCGACTTCACCGAACAAGGTGACACTGACATCCCCGTCATGCTTTCAACTTACAAGGGCCGCATCGCTCATCCGCCCGCTGTTGATGTGGGCGCCACGATATTTTGCGAATCGGAAGAACTCCTCGAACCCTTTCTTCAGGAAAAGATGTGGCAAATTCAGAGCGGAATTCCCATTGTTTTCCAGGCTCTCGAAATAGATCTCCCGCCCGGTCGCGCCCATACCCAGTCCTGGCACAGCTTCAAAGGCGTGCCGCCAGTCGAGGTAGCCCCCAATCATTGGCGTTGGGAAGTCAAAGACATGCCTGCCCTAATCCTCCGCGACATTCCATCCCATCCCGAATGGGCCGCCCTTGCCGCGCGCATGTCCGTCCAATGGGGTGAGGTCGCTGTCGAAGGAACCGACAATCAGTGGCGGGCTCTCGGACAATGGATAACCACCCTCGAAGCCGACCGCCCCACGCCGTCTCCTGAAATTACGGCGAACGTTCAGGCTCTCATCGCAGGCGCTCCTGATTTTTACACCAAACTCAGTCGAGTCACCGACTCTATCCAAAAGAATATCCGCTACTTCATCGTCGAGCGTGGAATCGGCGGGTTGCAGGCCAATCATGCCGCCGACATTTTTCGCAACCGCTACGGCGATTGCAAAGATAAGACGACGCTACTCATCTCGATGCTGCGAGTCGCTGGCATCAACGCTTATTACGTTGCCGTGGACAGCCGCCGCGGAATCGTTGACCCTGACGATCCCTCCCTCTACGGCAACCACATGATCACCGCCATCGAAATTCCACCGGACGTCCAGGATCCGCGCCTCATGGCGATCGTCAAAGCCAAAGACGGCAAACGCTACCTCATCTTCGATCCCACAAACGAGCGCACCCCCGTGGGCAACCTCCCTTCCTATCTCCAGGGCGGTTACGGAACGCTCGCTGCCGGCCCAGCGAGCCAGATCATAGCCCTTCCCGTGCTGGCTCCTGAAGCCAACGGCACCGAGCGCAAGGGCGCGTTCACTCTCTTGCCCGATGGCTCATTGACCGGCCTTGTAGATACCATTCATTCCGGCCCTGAGGGCGCGGATCTACGCATGATTCTCAAGCGCTCCGATGAAAAAGAACGCCGCGAGTCCCTCGAAACCGCGATCTCCCACGACGTCCCCGGTGTCGTCCTGAATTCGTTCGAGTTCGTGCAGCCTCCCGCGCTCGACATGCCGATTGAGGTCCACTACAAACTCACCGCGGCGCAGTACGCTCATCAGGCGGGTCCGCTGCTTCTGATACGTCCCCGCGTCGTCGGGTCACACGCAGTGCCCTTTGATGACAAGCCACGCACCGTCCCCATCGACCTCAGTGCGACAGGCCGTTGGCGCGACAGCTTCGATATCACCTTGCCCGCCGGCTATATTGTCGACGAGACTCCCGACGCCATCGCTGTCGAGACGGATTTCGCCAGCTATCACTCCGCCATCACGTCAAAGGACAACACGCTACACTACCAGCGCGAATACATCGTCCGCCAGGTCCAGATTCCTGCCGACAAGGCAGGCGACTTCCGCAAACTCGAAAGCGCAATCCTCACCGACGAAAAGGGAACTGCAGTCCTCAAAAAGCAGTAGAAGCATTCTCATCCTTCAGACAGGCCGGACAGCGTCAGAGCCCCGGGGCAAGCCCTCAACCAAGCCTTGAGTACTGAACTTGCCGACGCCTTATGCTCTTCCGCGCTGCCGCTTTGTGGACCAAATTCGCGCTAAACCTCCAATTTGCTTCACAACGGGCGCAAGGAGTGGCCTATACTGCGTTTAAGGAACGCCTCAGGTTGGGGCCTCCTGCTGTTCAGCTATGGCAACGCATCCGTCCCCGAAGCGCGCCGTCGAAGCACCTGCAATCCCCGACCGTCTCTATTTCAAGATCGGGGACGTCGCCCGCATCTGCAAAGTCGAGACCTACGTGCTGCGCTTCTGGGAGTCGCAGTTCCCCCAGCTGAAACCCAACAAGAGCGGAACCGGCCAGCGTCTCTATCGCCGCCGCGATGTTGAAATCGCCCTCGAAATCAAGCGCCTTGTTTACGGAGACGGCTACACCCTTTCCGGCGCCCGTCAGGCGCTCAACCAGGTTCGCCGCGCCGACTCGCAGCCAGATCAGCCCACAACTGAGAAGGGAAGCATCAAGAATCGCGATGCGGTTGCCGCCACCATCGGCCGCGCCCGCGCCGAGTTGCGAGAGATTGCCGGATTGCTCGGCGCTCCTCAGCCCCAACCCCCATCTCCCCGCCGCCGCTCCCGCGTCTCCTCGTTGCCTCCGTCCACCGGCTCCCTCTTTCCCTCCTAGGCAATTTCGCGGAGGGTTGCCGACCCACAATCCCATCCTGGGTGCCCCGTTCATCGCGGCTTTATCGCGATGGGTGGGGTGACCTCCCTCCCGCGGCGGTCCAGGATTCTTCCTCGACGAAGGTCCTGCTTGCAGCCAGACGCGTCGGTTTTCACAAATCCCGAATATGCTGCAGAGCTGGGTTAGAGACAACTTAGCATCGCTGCCACGAAGCCCCGGACATCTAAGGGACCTTTGAATAAGTCGATGTTTTGAAAGGGCACGACTTTAGTCGTGCCGCAAATGCCGCAAAAATGAAGGCGGGCTTTAGCCCCTGAGGGAATAACGGCGCCGCATTCGTACTTGATCAGAGGTTCCCTAATAGTCGTGAATTGTCTCGAGATTACCGAAGGGTTATTAGTTGCTCTAATATCATGTAATTACGTTAGATATCTATTTATAGTCGTGATTACCGTGTGATATAGAGCAATGGGGGGAGATTGCCCGCTGTGTCTACTTTCTGTGTCTTACTGTGGATCGGAATAATCGAACTTACCAGATTGTTGCACATGGTTGAACCATGACTGCTTCAGATCTAGTTCTGGCCGGCTCTTACAACTACCTTCTTGTTGCGCTCTCTGTTTTAATTGCCATCCTCGCCTCCTATGCCGCACTCGACCTCGCAGGACGCGTAACCTCTGCGCGTGGCGTCGCCCGTCTTTTGTGGCTGAACGGCGGC
>WNGL01034955.1_pt1 | contig 11884 bp, 10 predicted proteins | sample 5400591 | NCBI WGS metagenome assembly WNGL01 (sample SAMN13153377, study PRJNA577476) | soil metagenome | isolation source: 80 cm soil or saprolite under Garry oak tree replicate 1 | place: USA:California | collected 2016-06-15
CGGCTCAAGCCCTGGGCGAACTTGGCGGCCCGGAGGCGGTTCGCCGTCTGAAACTGATGTTGATTCAGGCAGCCAGCGAGCGCGCAACGGCGGCGGAGATCCGTGCCGTCCCGGCCGCGGTCGAAGCTCTGGCCCGGATCGGAGTCGAAGATTTGCAGACAATAGTCGAACCCTATCTTGCGTCGCATGACGGCGTCATCCTGCGAGCAGCCATCAAGGCCTACAAGCCGCCACCGCGAAGAAAAGCGCCGTGGAAACCGCTGGTCGAAGCTTATCAAAGGATGGCCCCCGGCTGGGACCTGGAGGCGAAGGTGAGTGCGCTGAGCGCCCTGCAACCCTGGCTTTCCGAACAGGACGTGCAGGCGGTTCTGCGCTCGGCGCTCGGCGACCGGCAGCGCAATGCTCGCGTCGCCGCTTTAAGTCTGCTGCGCAAGGCCGGAGCGACCGATGTGCCGGACGATCCCGGCCCCTCCGAAAGCGCTACGACCGATATAACCTACAGCATTCTCGCCGTCTCACGGCAGAATCGTACCGTCGCGACTCTCGAGACGGAGCGAGGGAACATAGAGATCGAGCTCTATCGCGAGGACGCTCCACTCACGACAGCGAACTTCATCTCCCTTGCCCGCGGCGATTTCTTCAACGGCCTGAGCTTCATGCGCGTCGTGCCCTACTACGTGATCCAGGGCGGGGATCCGCGCAACGACATGGAAGGAGGTCCCGGTTACACGATCCGGTGCGAGATAAACATGCGCGCTTACGAAAAGGGGAGCGTCGGGATGGCGCTCTCCGGGAAGGACACGGGAGGGAGCCAGTTTTTCATTACTCTTTCGCCACAACCCCGTCTGGATGGCGGGTTCACCTGTTTTGGCAGGGTGATCAGCGGGATGCAGGCGGCCCAAAGCATGACTGCCGGGGACAAGATCCTCAAGGTGAGAATAGAGGAAGACGTCACGCTTTTGGACTACCGCCGTTATTAAGCAGCGGGCAGTAGGCAGTTTCTGCCTTCTGCCGACTGCCTTCTGCCTACTGCTTTTCAGTGGACTTTCTGCACTTTGTTGCGCATGTAGTCCATCAAGATGTATTGGCCGAGCGAGCGCGGCGTCGTGAAGTAAGCCTTTCCCCGGCATATCTCCGTGACTTTTCGCACGAACGCGACCAGATCGTAATCCCTGGCCAGCATGAAGGTGTTGATGAGGATGTTGGAGCGCCGGCACTGGCTTACCTCTTTGAAGGTGAGCCCAACCACGTAGGGATCCAGACCGAAAGCATTGCGGTAGATCGATCCATCTGGCTCGGTAACCGCGGAAGGCTTGCCGTCGGTGATCATGATGATCTGGCGCATATCCTTGTTTTCTCGTGCCAGGATACGCTGAGCGAGGCGGAGACCTTCGCGCGTGTTTGTATAGAAAGGTCCCACCTGCACGCGCGCCAGCCGGCTCAGCGGGATTTCCTCCGCGGAATCATGAAACAGCACGACATGCAGCGTGTCTCCGGGATATTGGGTGCGGATCAAGTGCGCGAGAGCGAGCGCGACTTTCTTGGCCGGGGTGAAGCGATCTTCGCCGTAAAGGATCATGCTGTGACTGCAGTCCAGCATCAGGACAGTCGCGCAGGAGGACTGGTACTCGCACTGGTGGATCTCGAGATCCGCATACTCCAGGTCGATGGGGACCTTCAGTCCTTCGCGGCGTATGGCATTCAGTATGGTGCCGCTCACATTCAGGTTCAAGGTATCGCCAAATTCGTAGAGCTTGGAGGTGCCGCTTGCCTCCACGCCGGTTGCCATGTCCCTGGTGTCGTGCCGGCCGAAGCTCGACTTACCCAAAGAGCCGAGCAGGTTCTTAAGGGTCTTGTACCCCAGAAAATCGAGGGCCTTGTCGGTAAGCTCAAAACGCACCTGGGATTGCGAAAGACCCCGTCCTCCCTTGCCTGTAACGGGTTTCTTACTCTTCTGAATCCTGATGTAACCTTCCCGAGCCAGGCGATCGATCAGATACTGGACGAGACGCGAGATTTCAGAATTCTCGAACTCCTCTCTGTCCTCCATCCGCTCGAGTTGATCCAGCATCTCGTCCGAAAGCGTGCCGCTGCGCAGGAGCGCGTTCAGGATGGCGTCGTGCAAGGCTTGTAAGTCCCGGTCCGAATTCCGGAAATCGTCGAAGTATGGGTTGTTGAAACCCGACTGGAGGAGGAAATCAGAAAGCTTGTTGAGCAACTCCTCGATGCTCAGCGAGTCCCAATCCTCTCCCGTATGCCTGGAATACTTGATCGACTTCATGATTCAGTGGCCGGTGGCCAGCGAACCACTGACCACTGGCCACTGACCACCGCCTTCAGTTCCACTTCTTTCGATTCTCGCCCTGGTTTTCGAAGTAGGCCTCGCGCTGTTTCTTTTCCAAAGCCGCAAACACGCGTTCCTCGTCGCGGCTGATCTTCTTCTGAGCATAAAGACCCTCCAGCACGAACTCCGCGGCTGCGACACGCTGGTCGGCGGAATGTTTTCCGGAGCCCAGAAGCCTGTCAGCCTTCTCGAGCAATCCCTGGATCGCCCGGAACTGCGAGAGGCATTCTTCCGTGGAGGCGTCCGCAGGCACGCGCAGGCTCCCTCCCAGTTCGAACCAGTCCACGATCCGGACAAAGTCTTCACCCTCGCTGTATTTCTGGAACACTTCGCCTACTGCGGCGCGAATCAAGTCACGCGCCACGTTTTCGGCGCCCCGGAGCTCCCCCTCGTATTCCAGCTCAAATTTTCCCGTCAGGGAGGGCATGGCCGCGTACACGTCGCCCACCCTGGGAACCACGGCCTTTTCTTTATGAAACAAGGCGCGCCGCTCGGCGTTCGAAAGTGTGTTTTCCATGCAGGTGATCGGCAAACGCTGGCTCACGCCGCTGCGCTTGTCCACCCGCGGATCCTTCCGAGCCGCGAAGGCCACCGCCTCGACGATCTCCGCCACGAATGGAGGGATGACAGACGGAATCTCTCCGTTGCGATTGAGCCACGCCTCCTGCCGGGTGATGGCCATTCCGTCTCCAGGCGTCAATGGGTAATGTGTCCGGATCTCGGAGCCGATCCGGTCTCTGAGTGGCGTGATGATCTTCCCGCGCGCCGTATAGTCTTCCGGATTCGCGGAAAACACCATCACTACGTCCAACGGGAGACGTATAGGGTATCCCTTGATCTGAACGTCCCCCTCCTGCAGGATATTGAACAGACCGACCTGGATCTTGCCAGCCAGATCGGGGAGCTCATTGACGGCGAAGATCCCTCTGTTGGCGCGAGGCAGCAGGCCGTAATGGATCGTGAGCTCGTCCGAAAGATCCAGTCCTGCTTTGGCTGCCCGGATCGGATCTACGTCACCGATCATGTCGGCGATTGTGACATCGGGAGTTGCCAGCTTTTCAACATAGCGCTCTTCCCGGTGGCGAAAACCAATAGGCAGGTTGTCCCCCATCTCTTCAAGGCGCCGGCAACAGGCTCTGCAGATCGGGGAATAGGGTGAGTCATGAATTTCGCACCCTGCCACGCACGGGAACCACTCATCCAGAAAGTGAACAAAGGAGCGCAGAATCCGGCTCTTCGCCTGGCCTCGCAAGCCAAGCAGGATCATGTTATGTTTGCTCAAAATCGCGTTGATGATTTGGGGGACCACGGTTTCGTCGTAACCCACGATGCCCGGAAAGAGGGTCTCTCCCTTGCGAAGCTTTTCGAGCAGGTTCACCCGCATTTCGTCTTTAACAGTACGCCCTCCGGAGTGCAGCGCATGATAGGGACTGTTGCGGAGCTCTCCAAACGTCCTGGGGAACTTCTGATTCATGCCCCTAACACTAGCCGAAACAGCGAAGCGAGTCAAACGCTCAAACCTTCCAAGCGTAACCGTGAAACCACCGATGAACACCGATAAACACGGCACAGCCCAGTCGCAACCAAAAAATCTCACCACGAAGACACGAAGACGCGAAGAAATCCTGTGCGATTCTTCGTGTCTTCGTGGTGAACAGGATACCTGGTGGACACGAAGAGAATGAATTCGTTTTAAATGAGGCGGCTTTTCGAATAAAATCGGCACTCAGGGATACATTCAAACACCCTTCAAGGTTGCCATCATGTCCGTGGGTGTGATCTATTTTCTGACTTTTGTGACCGGCTTGGGGTACACCATGCTTGTCGGCCTGGCGGGCCACTTCTTCGGCGATCACGGAGTTGACGTGCACATGGAGGCAGGCATGGATCTTCCCATCAGCCCCTTGAGCCCAACAGTCATCGCCACGTTTCTCACGGGCTTCGGTGGAGGCGGGTTGCTTGCAAATTCCTACTTTCAGCTTTCTTTGGGAAAGGGCGTACTGGCGGCGCTGCTGACTGGAATCCTGCTCAGCGGGGGCACGTTTGGCATGCTGACGCTCCTGTTCCGAGGCACCCAGGCGGGGAGCGAGTTCTCGTTCCAGGACATGGTGGGAAAGGTAGTGCAGGTGGTCACACCAATTCCGGAGAACGGGACCGGAGAGATCGCCTTGATAGCAAAGGGCGCGAGAATCAACTCCCCCGCCCGCGCGGTCGATGGCAGCGCCATACCGCGCAATGCGGCCGTCGAGATCGTGGAGGTAGTCGGAACTGTCTTTTACGTCAGGAATGTCCATTAAGGGCCCGTCCAAACCTCTGGACCGTATTTTCATGCGCTTGGGTGCGGCGCGCATGTAAGACTGCCGTCAGGCTCGGAGTTCAGGCTTTAGCCTGCTCGGACGCCGTGCAGACTGAAGGCTGAACTCCAAACCTTGAGAGTTCTCAGTTGCAACGCGTAAGAATCTAAGGCGGAGTCGACATGTTTGGCGAATTGAATGTGGCGTTTGTCTTCGTGGGCCTGGCAATGGCATTCATCCTGGCAATCTATGCCGTAGCCCGGCGCTACAAGAAAGTGGGTCCCAACCAGGTAATGATCATTTCCGGCCGGAAGTACAAGATAAAGACACCTGACGGCCGTGTTGAAGAAGTAGGATTCCGGATCCGGCGCGGCGGCGGCGCCTTCATTGTCCCGCTGCTGGAAAAAGTCGACCTGCTCAGCCTCGAGATTATGACGCTCGACGTCACGACTCCCGAGGTTTATACCAAGCCCGGCGTCCCGATTATCGTCGATGCCATCGCTCAGGTGAAGGTTGGAGGTGACGAGCAGTCGATCCGAACGGCCTCGGAGCAGTTTCTCGGAAAGAGCTCCGAACTGATCAAAGAAATCGCCCTCCAGACCGTCGAGGGCCACCTTCGGGCGATCATCGGTACCATGACGACCGAAGACATTTACAAGAACCGCGACCAGTTCGCTTCCTCGGTCCAGGAGGTGGCCGTTTCCGACCTCGCCAACATGGGGTTGAAAATAGTCTCGTTCACCTTGAAGGACATCCGTGACAGTCACGGGTACCTGGACGCCCTGGGCAAGCCTCGGACTGCCGAGGTGAAGCGCGACGCTATCATCGCTCAGGCGGAGGCGGATCGTGATGCTGCGATCAAGTCGGCACAGGCGCGACAGGCAGGGGAGATAGCCAAGTTCCAGGCAGAAACGCAAATTGCGGAAGCGCAGAAGAACTTCCTGCTGCAGAAAGCGGTTTTCGACGCAAAGACGAACGAAGCCAAGGCCCAGGCGGACCTTGCGTACGACCTTCAGCGCTTCAAGACCAACCAGGCTCTGAAGAAAGAAGAGGTTCAGGTCTCAGTCGTGGAGAAGGAACAGCAGATTACCGTGCAAGAGAGAGAGATTCTCCGGCGCGAGAAGGAACTGGAAGCGACGGTCAAACGGCAGGCGGATGCCGAGCGCTACAAAGTCGAAACCGAAGCGGCCGCCACGCGGTTCAAATACGAAGCCGAGGCCCGCGGTCAGGCAGAGGCTCAGAAAGCGAAGGGTCTGGCGCAGGCGGAGGTAGTCAAGGCTACCGGCACCGCGGAGGCAGACGTAATTGCCCTCAAGGGCCGTGCCGAAGCCGATGCCATGGCCAAGAAGGCCGCGTCCTGGAAAGAATACAATGAGGCGGCCGTGATCCAGCTTGTGCTGCAGGCGTTGCCGGAGATCGCAAGAGCGGTTGCCGAGCCTCTCTCCAAGACGGACTCGATTACCATCGTCAACACGGGGGGCGACAGCGCCGGGGCGAGCAAGCTGACGCAGGATGTTTCCGTCATCATGGCTCAATTACCTCCGATTATTCAGAACCTCGGAGGGATAGACCTGAAAAAACTTGTGGAACTGGTTCCCACCCTCAAGGCCGGCAAGCCAAAAAAGATTGACGAATGACGAGTGACGAATGACGAGTGAAGAATCTTAAGGTAGTTCAATCGTCATTCGTCATTCGTCATTCGTCACTCGTCAATCCCATGAGCGATCGACGTCAGGCGCGCGTCGCCCTTGCCATTCTGACCGGCATTAATTTCTTGAACTACATCGACCGGTATGTCCCGGCCGCAGTGTTCGAACCGATAAAACGGGAGCTGCACTTCAGCGATGCGCAGCTGGGCTGGACAATCTCGGCATTCATGGTCTCCTATTCGATCACATCGCCATTGTTCGGCAGGTTCGGCGACCTGTTCATCCGGAAACACGGGATTGCGGCCGGCGTGGCGCTCTGGAGCCTGGCAACCGCAGGAGCGGGGCTGGCCCGGAGGGGATCATCGCTGACTTCTATGAAGAGCAACGGCGAGGCCGGGCGCTCGCCGTGTTTTACGCCGCTATCCCGGCAGGCAGCGCGCTCGGTTTTGTCCTGGGAGGCCGTCTCTCCGAACTGTACGGTTGGAGAGCCGCTTTCTTTGCGGTCGGACTTCCCGGGCTGCTGTTTGCCGCCCTAGTGTTGGCTATTCAAGAACCACGCCGGGGGGCTGCAGACAGAGACCCGATATTTCCCTCTGGAGCGGTCCTCACACTGAGAGAAACGTATCGGATGCTGTGGAAAAACAGGGTCTATGGAGTAGTGACGGTGGGCTTCATCGCTTATACCTTCGCCTTGGGAGGTCTGGTGGGTTGGATCCCAGCCTTTCTGGAACGGTACAACGGCATGACGACGGCCAGGGCCAACGAAGTCTTCGGTGCCATTACCGTCGTTTCAGGATTCTTGGGCACGTTCGCCGGAGGATTTCTAGGGGACTATCTGCTCCGGTACACCAGGCACTCGTATCTTTGGATTTCCGGCCTGTGCATGTTCGCGGGAGCTCCGATAACAGTGCTCGCGCTCAGCTCTCGCGACCCGGCAGTTTTTCTGCCCGCCATTTTCACGGCGGAGTTCTTCCTGTTCCTGAACACCGGCCCCTTGAATGCCGTTCTCTTGGGATGCGTCCCTGCCAATATTCGCGCCACGGCCATGGCCGTCAATATATTCTTCATCCACGCTCTCGGGGATTCTATTTCTCCTCCGATCATCGGGATCTTGTCGGACCGGTTCGGCCTCTACCGCGCCACTTTGATCACACCGGCGATGATGCTTGTCAGCGGCGCAGTCCTCGCGTATGCCATCCGCGTGGAGAAATCCGTGGAGTCCCGGTAAGGCACGCCGCGTTTACCGTTGGGCGCGAAGACACAAAGAATCAAAACGATTTTGGTCGCAATGTGGATTCTTTGCGTCTTCGCGTCTTAGCGGCGAAACGAAAGTTGGTAACTTTGGGCTACTCCTGGAGGCGGGAATGCGGTAGGTCGTTGGGAGCGTAGTAACCGGGCCGGGCCGAGACCACCACTCCGGATTGAGCCACGCGGGCCTGGATACGGCGATAGCTGCCGTCCTTTATCTTGTTCGAGGAAACGTACCCGAGAGTGTACTGGCTTCTCAGTTCCTCATCCACTTCGGCATAGATGTTGTCCAGTTGCCCGAAATTGTTGGGATAGAGGACACGTCCCCCGGTTTCATAGGCGATTTTTCGCAGAGCGGCATCCGCCTCGGCGAAAACCTCGTGCGGGATACCCTCGTAGATTCGCTGCTGCGCCATATTGAACAGGATCGACTGACGCACCGACTCGGTCTTGCTCACGACATAAATCATCGCCTCGGAGCGAACGGCGGCGTCCAGCATTCCCGAGTATCCGACGGAGCTGTCGTTGTCCAGTCCGTCACTCATGATGATCATGGCCTTCTTCTCTTGCACACCCTTGAAGACTTCCGTACAGACGAGCCAGATGGCATCCCAGAGGGCGGTGTTCCCTTTGCAATAGACCGACGACAGGACCGCATCGACACGGCTGGAGCTGTTTCCCCAATCCATCTTGAGCCGGGCCTGCTCGTCAAAAGTGACCAGGGCGAACTTGTCTTCGGGTTTCAGATGCTCGATGAATTTCTTTGTCGAGTATTTGATAGAACCCCACTCGTAACGCACGCTCCCGCTCGTATCCAAGGTGATCGCGATACGCGCCGGGACCCCCTCCTGGGCGAAGTAAAGAATCTCCTGCGGCTCCCCGTCTTCCAGGATTTGGAACGAGCTCTGCGGCAGCCCTTTCACAAACCCGCCGGCCGGCTTGCGCACGGTGACGGGCACGGTGACCAGATTCACTTCCACACCGATTTTGAACGGCTCCTGCCCTTTCTTCTCTTCCTGCTTCTGTTCCTGGGGCTGCGCCTTTTCCTGTGATATCGATAAGGGGCTCCAGCCGCCCGCCCCCAGGCACAAAAGAAGAGCCAGTGATCCTTCGGTTACACGCCGCCTGAACGGGCTCAGTTTCCATCTGTCATTTGTCATCGGTCATTCCGTAATTGATCGTTCTGCATCAGTTCTTGCGTGTTCCTCTCGGCGCTTCGTAATGCCTCAGAAGACGTGAAAAAATCAATCCGCCTGTAGGGGGCGACCCTGTGTGGTCGCCCCCCCAGCCAATAATAGCGGGCACTCGCGGGCGGCCACGCAGGGCCGCCCCTAAGAACGGCGCAGCCTGAAGACCGAACTCCAAACTTGGCGAGCGCGTTAAATAAGGACACTCTTGGGTCTCCATACGCTCAGCGGGCGGCAAGCGCCGCCGGCAGTTTTTCGAAAATCCCGCCAAAGCCGCCGTTAGACAAGATGACGATCCAATCACCGGCGCGGGCTTCCTCGCAAACTTTCTGGATTATACCTTCCACACTATCGAGATTCCAGGCCGCCCGGCCGGTCTGTCTCAAATCGGCGATCAACTGCGCGAGATCCAGACGCTCTCCGTCCGGGACCTTCTCGGGCCGGAACAGCGCGGGGACGGCAACACAGTCTGCCACGCTCAAAGCCTGGGCGATCTCCTTCTGAAAGAAGTTCCGGCGGCTGGTAGCGGAACGCGGTTCATAGATCGCCCACAACCGCTTGGGGTGGAAAGCGTCGCGCAATGCCTGAAGCGTCTCACGCACGGCGGTGGGGTGGTGGGCGAAATCCTCGTAGATCCGGATTCCGTCAACCTCGGCGAGCAGTTGAAGCCGGCGGCGCACGCCAAGAAAGGCTTCCAGGCCGTCCCGGATGTCGTCTTCGGGAACACCGAGGCGATGCAGGACGGCCGTCGCCGCCAGAGCATTGCGAACGTTATAAACTCCGACCAGATCGAGACGCAATCTTCGGAAAAGTTTCTTCCGATAGAGAACGTCGAAAGAGAGCTTGCCCCCTTCCATGGCAGTATCGCGCGTTCCCCAATCGTTCTCAGGGCTGAGTCCAAAGGTCTCGCTGAGGCAATACGTTTTGCGGCAGACCTCGAGTGCCACAGGGCTGTCGGCGCCAACGGCGAGGTAACCGCGCTCCGGAATCAAATTGATGAAGCGCGAGAACTGAAGCCGTATTGCGTCCAGGTTCGGGTAAATATCGGCATGGTCGAACTCTATGTTTCCCACTATCGCCACATTGGGGAGGTAGTGCATGAATTTCGGGCCCTTATCAAAAAAAGCGGAGTCGTATTCGTCGCCCTCCACGACGAAAGGCGCGCCTCCTTCCATCCGATAGCTGGATCGAAAGTTTTCCGCAATGCCGCCTATCAGGCAATTGGGACGGAAGCCCGCGAAGTGGAGCACCCATGCGATCATGGAAGTGGTCGTAGTTTTCCCATGGGTCCCGGTGACTACGACCGAAGTCTTGTCGCGCAGAAAAAAGTTCTTGAGCGCTTCCGGGAAGGAAGTGTAAGGGACTTTGAAGTTGAGAATGTATTCCACCTCGGCGTTGCCGCGTGAAACGGCATTTCCCACAACTGCCAGGTCGGGTTCCGGCTTCAGGTTTTCCACTCGATAACCCTGCATCACCTGAATCCCTTTGTCGGCGAGAAAGTCGCTCATAGGAGGATACACGCCCTCATCCGAGCCGGAAACCTGATAACCGCTCTCTTTCAACATGGCGGCAAGAGAGGCCATACCTGTTCCGCAAATCCCAATGAAATGAATCCGCCTGATTTCGCTCTGTGAAAGCATCCTCGGACCCCCAGATAACGCCTTCAGACCTCAGACCTCATCCGATTTCCCCGGTCTGAGGTCTGAAGTCTGAGGTCTGAAGGCCCTCTTTTATGGTACAAGAATAGCATGACATTCCCGCTGAAGGTCCTCCTGGAAGACGAAGCCCAGGCGGAGCGCAAGATCGAGCGGATATGCGAAAGCTTTGACATGGACTGTATCGACCTGAACCACGAGGCCTGCTGGCGGGGAGAGCGGGGTACCATGCCCTGCTGCGGTCTGGAAGTGGAATTCGAGAAGGTTCACGGTATCTGTCCTTTCCTCTGGTTCAAACACAACAGCTGAATTGCGACATTTTCCACAGAATCTGCGAATCTGACTCACATTCACATGTTTGAGAGGCCGCATGAGGATCAACGCGGATGCGCCGATTCAAATCCGTCCGTACTACTAAGTCGCAAATCCTTTGCAACCTGGCAAGGATTTTTGTGCGTTCTTCCTGGGAGCGTAGGCATCCTGTTCACCACGAAGACGCGAAGAATCGCAAAGGATTTCTTCGCGTCTTCGTGTCTTTGTGGCGAGATTTTTTTTGTTGCGGCGAGGCTGCACCGTGTTAATCCGCGTCCTGAAGACGGTTTCGAAGGACTCGCCGTTACCGGCCGGCTCCCTGCTTCAATCGGCTTGCGATAGCCACACGGATCTCTGAAGTCAGAGTCGCGGCAGCCCCTTCAAATTCTTCTTTAGAGCCAGGCTCGAACCTGGGGCATGAGACAGGCCGTAAATACTCCACCCGCACTTTGCGCGGTCGAGGAAACCACATCTTCGGGCTCCATACGTTTTCGCCCCCGTGGATCGCAACAGGAAGAACCGTTGCGCCGGTTTTGAGGGCCAACCGGGCGGCTCCCTCTTTAAAAGGTTGCAGCCGTCCATCCGCCGAACGGCCTCCTTCGGGAAAGACCATCAGGGCTTTTCCGCCTTTCAGCACTCGAAGAGCCGTCTTGTACGCGCTGGATTCCGGGTTCACAAGACTTACAGGAAAGGCTCCCAGCCAGCGCAATATTCTCCCCGCCACAGGGATTGTGAAGATCTTGTCCCAGGCCATAAAGCAAACCGCGCGGCGCATCGGGACCCCAACCCAGAAAGGATCGAAGTAAGTCACATGGTTCGGCGCAATGACAAGGGGGCCGTTCGCGGGTATGTTCCCGAGACCGTGGTGCTCGATGCGAAAGAGGACACGCATCGTGCCCATCAGGAATCCGCGGAACAGCTTTACGGAGATCGCGTCACTTCCTTGATCGATCATTGACGTCACGTCGATCCTAAAGTGTAAGCTACTCCGCGTAAACTGCACAAAATGAAACCACCGATGCGCACCGGTGAACGCAGATCCGTGTTATCTGTACTACTAAGGGCCCGTCAGGAAATAAGGTGTACATTTTGCTGCTGGCCCCCAGGCCCGCTGGCAAGGCGCGAGCGACGAGCATACCCGCTGCGGTATGTAAGGAGCGAGCAACACAGCCAGCGGGCCTGCGGGCCGCAGCCC
>WNGL01008629.1_pt2 | contig 11881 bp, 10 predicted proteins | sample 5400591 | NCBI WGS metagenome assembly WNGL01 (sample SAMN13153377, study PRJNA577476) | soil metagenome | isolation source: 80 cm soil or saprolite under Garry oak tree replicate 1 | place: USA:California | collected 2016-06-15
CACTGGGCCCGAAAGGCCATCAGCGAGTTGCGTGCGGGGTTCGAAGCCGACGCGGATGCGTATCGCGCGCGGATCGAACGGGACGTGCAAGGACGCTCGGATGTCCCCGCGTCCGATGTGCGGGCCGATCTGGAGGCGCTCGCCAGAACGGCAGCGTAACCGCGGCAATCGACTTGGAGGACTCGCTGACGGCGGATATCGAGCACCGATTCGCGGATTTGGAGATGCTCACGGCGATCGCGCGTGAGGCCGAGGTGCCCCGTGTGGCGCACGACGCGTCGGCGCTCGAAGACCGGCTCCGGGCCGGACGGTTCTTCGTTGCCTGCGTCGGGCAGTTCAAGCGCGGCAAATCGACGCTGCTCAATGCGCTCGTCGGGGACGCCGTGCTGCCCGCCGGCGTGACGCCCGTGACGTCGGCGGTCACCATCCTCCGTTACGGCTCTCGGCGCCAGGCGACGGCCTACTATGCGGCGGGTGGCCACGATGCGATTTCCATCCAGGATATCGCGCTGTACGTAGCCGAAGAACACAACCACGAAAACGCGCGCGGCATCGCCGTCGTCGACGTATGCCTTCCGGCAGCCATTCTGGCCCGCGGGCTGTGTCTGGTCGACACGCCGGGAATCGGATCGACGTTCGCTGACAACACGAAGGTGACGCGTGCGTTCGTGCCGCATATCGACGCTGCCATGATCGTCCTTGGCGCCGATCCGCCAATTTCCGGGGACGAGCTCGCGCTTGTCGTCGACGTGCTCGGGCAGGTGCAGGCGTCGATCTTCGTGCTGAACAAAGCGGATCGGCTCTCCGCGAACGATGTCCGTCAGGCGCGTGAATTTGCCGAGCGTGTCGTCGCCGATCGCGTTGGGAGGCCGATAGCCCCCGTGCTCGTCGTCAGCGCGACGGAACGTCTCCAGCGGTGCGTGCCGACCCGGGACTGGCAGGCGCTGGAGGACGCGTTGGCGCGCCTCGGCGACGACAGCGCCGGAATTCTGCAGCGCAGCCACGAGCGGGGGATGGCTCGATTGACGACGCAGCTTCGCGACGAACTCGAAGAGCGGCGGCGTGCGCTGGTTCGGCCGATTCACGAATCCGAGTCGCGGATCGAGACGCTTCGGCGATCCGTGGCTGACGCCACCGCGATGCTGCACGAGCTCGGCGTGCTGCTGGCGGCGGAGCAGCGGCGGTTGCTCGCTGAATTCCAGCGGCGGCAGGAGGCGTTTCTCGAGACGGAGGTGGCGGCCGCGCGCCAGGAGCTCCACCAGACGATCGCGCGGATGGCGTCGGTGCGGGCGGCCGATCGTACGCACGCATTCGACGAGGCGTCGGCCATTGCGCGATCGCGTGTCCAGAGATGGCTGGAGCGGATGGAACCCGAGGCCGATGCGCTCTATCGGGACGTTACGCAGCGGTTGACATCGCTGGCGAACGATTTCCTGACCCGGGTTTCCGATTCGCTCGATCCCGCGTTTTCGGGTCTTCCGCGGACGCTCGATCCGGAGGTGGGCCTGCGCGAAGCGCGTCACTTCTACCCGACCGAGCTCATGTCGCTGACCCCCGGAGCGGCCGGCCGCGCCACGGACGCCCTCCTGCCGCGCGCCAGGCGTCTGGCCCGGATCGATCGCGATGCGAGCGCCTATCTCGAGCGGCTCGTGCGGACGAACACGACACGGATCGTCTTCGATCTCGATCGGCGCGTCGAGGCGAGCCGGCGTGCACTGGAATCGGAGCTCCGCTTTCTCCTCGAAGCGATCACGCGTTCCGCGGAGCGCGCGCTCGAGCGCGCCCGTGGCCACGTGAGCGCCGGGCAGCACGCGATCGCCGGCGAACTGACGAAGACCGACGCGTTGTTGGCGCGGCTCGATCGAAGGCACGGCCGGTGACAGTTGTGTGTCGCGGTCAGTGAGTGCAGGTTCCGTGAGACACTGACTCGATGACCGACGCGGAGTTCGCGCGCGCATTCGAACGCGGTGAGGTGGCGCCCGCGGACTTCGATCACACGGCTCACATACGGGTGGCATGGGTCTACCTTCGTGAGTCCGCCTCCGTCGAGACGGCGCTCGCGCGCATGCGCGGCGCGATCCAGCGCTTCGCCGCCGCCGCGGGAAAATCCGACAAATACCACGAGACGATCACGATCGCGTGGATCGTGCTGCTGGCGGATGCCCGCGATCACCACGGGGTCGATCGCGAAATGCAGGACGTTCTCCGCGCGCATCCGTCGCTCGCGGACAGGGACCTGCTGCTCCGGTACTATTCGCGCGACCGTCTGTTCGGCGAGCGCGCCCGTCGGGAATGGATGGAGCCGGATGTCGCACCGTTATACTGTCCCAAGGGAGAGGCTCCATGCGCGTTCGAATGTTGAGTGTCGTCGCGGCTCTGGCGGGCATCCTCGTGACCGGATCGCGCCTGGGCGGCCAGCCGGCGGCCACGCCGGTCGCGCCGATGTCGCCCGAGCGGGCCGACGCGTTGATCGAGGCGGCGTCACGCGGACTCGATTACGTGCCGGGCGAAGTGCTGGTCAGGTTCAAGAGAGGCGTAGGGCCGATTCAGCAGCAGCGCGCGCTCGATGCGGTGCGCAGCCGTCCGTTGGTCGATCGTCTCGAGTGGGCGGGCGAAGTGGCGATCGTCCGAGACCCGTCGCAGCCCGATGCGCACATCCTCGCCGATCAGCTCCGGAGCCAGCCGGAGGTGGTCTACGCGGAGCCGAATTATCTCCGGCATCACTTCGCGACGCCGAACGACACGGGCTATTCGCCGCGCCAGTGGAACCTGCAGTCGATTGACATGCCGCGCGCGTGGGACATCAATCCCGGCGCCAACGCCAGCACGATCGTCGCCGTCGTCGACACGGGCATCACGACGTTCAACGGCAGCATGACGTTCGCGACCTGGAGCGGCACCGCGATCCAGAACGTCAGCATTCCGTTTTCGACCAACCCGGATCTGTCGTCCTCGCGGCTCGTGTCCCCGTTTGATTTCGTCACGAACATGGGCACCACCGTGCTCGACACCGACGGCCACGGCACGCACGTGAGCTCCACCATCGGCGAGGACACGAACAACGCGCTGCTCGACGCCGGCATCGCGTACAACGCGCGGATCATGCCGGTGAAGGTCTGCTTCAGCTACTGGGACATTCAGTTTTCGTTTTCCGCGGGAGGCGGGCGCGGCTTCGTGCCGCTCGACTCCGGCGGCTGCCCGCTCAGCGCGATCGCGCAGGGGATCCGCTACGCCGCCGACAACGGCGCGAAGGTGATCAACCTCAGCCTCGGCGGCACCAGTCCGGCGCAGACCGAACAGGACGCGATCAATTACGCCGTCGCGAAGGGTGTGTTCGTGGCGATTGCCGCGGGCAACGAGAAGCTGTCAGGCAACCCGACCGAATACCCGGCGTCGTACGCCGCGGGGATCGCCGGCGCGATGGCGGTCGGCGCGACGAACCGTTCGGGGAACCGCGCGTACTATTCGAACACCGGCAGCTACGTGGAGATTGCGGCGCCGGGCGGCGACTCGCACGACAGCGACGCCTCCGGCAGCGGATTCATCTGGCAGTCCACGATCCGGCCCTCGGTCAGCGATCCGTCGACCGTCATCATCCCGCGGTTCGACGCCTACGCGGAGGTCGGCTATTCGGGCACGTCGATGGCGTCGCCGCACGTGGCAGGACTCGCCGCGCTCCTCTTCAGCCAGGGCATCACGACGCCGGCGGCGATCGAGCAGGCGATCAAGAAGAGCGCGAAGTTCCTGGGAACGCCGAGCGCCACCGACGCCACCCGAAGCGACGAGTTCGGCTTCGGACTTGTTCAGCCACGGACCGCGCTGTTCGGTATGGGCATCAAGAAGTAGGACGCATGCGACTGATTCGCCACCTCGCGCTTGCCGCCGCCGCGCTGACCATCGCGCTTCCTGCCGCCGCCGACGGCGAGGCACCCCCCAAGCCCTCGCACGGCGCCGGCGTGGGCTTGCACGCTTACGTCGCAATTGATCTCGACGTGCTTGCGGCGGTCCAGACATTCCAGGCTGTGTTGGGAACATCACACCTGCCGGCATACGGCGGCGGCGTCGACGTGACCGATCTGTGGAAGCATTTCTTCGCCCGCGTCGCGGCCACGCACATGCACAAGAGGGGCAGCCGGGTATTCGTTGACGGCAGCCAGGTCTTCAAGCTCGGCATCCCGCTGACGGTCTCGATGACGCCCGTGGAAGTGGGCGGCGGCTGGAGATTCGTCCAGAAGCCGCGCCCGCCGGTCCGGGGCCGCCCCCGACCTCCCTCCCGCGTCCGCGTCACCCCGTATGCGGGAGCGTCCGCGCTGCTCGTATCGTTCAAGCAGACGTCCCAGTTCGCCGATGCATCGGAGAATCCATCCAGCACGTTCAAGGGCGGCAGCGTGTTTGGCGGCGCCGAGTTCGTCGCCTACAAGACCCTACTGGTCGGCGGCGAAGCGCAATACCGCTTCGTACCCAATGCGCTCAGCCGCGGCGGGGTATCGGACGTATCCGCCGCCTACGACGAGAAGGATCTCGGCGGCTTTACCGTACGCGTGACGATCGGGATCAGGCTCGGACGGTAGCTCCGCGAGCAACGGGACGTACGATCTCGCGCTGAGATCGCGGAAAAGCAGAGGGCGCGGACAAGACTAGAAAGAATCGACGCGGATTGGAGACGGCCTCCCGCGTCTATTCGAGGCCCGCGACAGCCGGCCTTCGGCCGGCGTGAGGAAGGGTGTGGGATCGACAGAAACAATCAAACTCGAAATCGGGTGTTGCTTGTTTCTGTCGATCCCGCACCCTTCCTTGCCGCGCGAAGCGCGGCGTGGCGGGTCGCAAACGTTCCTCGGCGCGCTCTGCTTCTCGGCGCGCTCTGCGTGAGATCGTTCGTGATCTCCCGAAATTCGCCTAACGCGATCCGGGGCGCCTCGGACCGTGCGGACCGCCGCCGCGGCGATGGGGTCTCCCGCCGCCGTGGCCGAAACGGGGCGGTCCGAACGATCGGTGGCCCGACAGGTGCGTCGGATGCGCGGGCCGCGCGGGCTGCGATGGCTGCGTGGGTGACTGATTGCGCCCGCGGCGCTCGGCATTCGCGCGCGCGCGGACACGCTCATCGGCCTTGCGCGCACGGATCTCGGCGATGCGCTGTGCGTGCGGCATTTCCAGCCGCTCGGCGGGCTTGCCCTGGTAATCGAAATCGGGGACCGTCACGCGCGGCAGACGTCGGCCGATCGCGCGCTCGATGTTCCGCAGATCCCCTTCCTCCTCCGACGAGACCAGCGTAAAAGCCGACCCCGTCAACTCCGCACGCGCCGTCCGTCCCACGCGGTGGATGTAATCGTCCGGCTGCGCTGGCACGTCGAAATTGATCACGTGGCCGAGCGCCGTGACGTCGATGCCGCGTGCCGCGATGTCGGTCGCGACCAGCACCTGATACCGCCCCTTCTTGAACCCTTCGAGCGCCTGCGTCCGCTGCGCCTGCGAACGGTTGCCATGAATCCGCTCGACCGATACGCGGTGCTGCGACAGGAACTTCGCGAGCCGGTCAGCCCGGTGTTTGGTGCGGGTGAAGACGAGCGCGTCACGAACTTCTCCGGCCTGCAGCAGTTTCAGGAGCAGCGCCGGCTTCAGCGGCTGCAGCACGGGGTACACGGCCTGCGTGATACCCGTCGCCGGCGTCGAACGCCGTTCGAGATTGATCGTGGCGGGATCGTGCAGCATCTCGCGCGTGAGCTCCGCGATCGGCGGCGGCATCGTGGCGCTGAAGAAGAGCGTCTGGCGCTTCTTCGGGAGGTGGCGCAACACGCGGCGGATGTCTGGCAGGAAACCCATGTCGAGCATCCGGTCCGCCTCGTCGAGCACCAGGAATTCGACCCCCGCCAGCCGCGCGTACGGCGCGCGGAAATGATCGAGCAGACGGCCCGGCGTGCCGACGATGAGGTCGACCCCGCTGCGGAACGCATGCTCCTGCGGACCCATGCCGACCCCGCCGAACACCGCGGCGGCGGTCACCGGCGTGTGCACGGCCAGATCGGTCAGATCCTCGAGGATCTGGGCCGCGAGCTCGCGGGTCGGCGTCAGGATCAGTGCGCGCGTTGTCCCTCGCGGCTTCGCGATGAGCTGGTTGAGAATCGGCAGCAGGAACGCGACGGTCTTCCCGCTCCCGGTCATCGCGCACGCCAGCACGTCCCGGCCGGCGACCGCCGGGGGAATGGCGTCGGCCTGGATGGGGGTAGGCCGTGAAAAGCCGAGATCCTTCAGGCCGCGCAGAAGGTCGTTGTGGAGTTTGAATTCACTGAATGGCATCGTGTGGTTGTCCCGAACACACTATTCTATGCCAGACGTGGTAGACTGAAAGTCCTTTCCAGACGCTTCCGGCCGACACCATGCCGCCAGCTTGTCCGTTCACCTGGTGTGGATCACACGAAAGGTGTATCCCATGATCTGGACAATCGCTCTCGCCGCCACGGGTACGTTTGCCGCCGCCGCTGTCGCGTTCTTCACCTGGCGCAACTCGCGTCCGACCGACAGCATTGCGCAGCTGCTCCACGCGACCGAAGAGGCCGCCGCCCCGTCAGATGGCCGCTGAACGCGACGTGCACGCGCCGCCGCCGCCGCCGCCCGCAGTGTGTCCCTCGTGTGGAGGCCGGAACCTGACGACCACGAGCAAGACCGTCGATTCGAGCTCTTACTGGCGGTGTGTGACGTGTGGAGAGATCTGGAATCTCAAACGGCACACGACGCCGCCGCGATACGGTTACCGCCGCTGACATCGTGTCCCGTTGGGACGCGACACTACGTCAGCTTCCACCCCTGGCGGTAGTCCCTCCGCAGCAAATCGTTCGCTGAGGTCGCGTTCGCGATGCGCATGTTCTCCGCGTCGTAATAGATCTTCGTCCTGGCGCGGAGCGACACGACGCCGAGGAGCATCACCTCGACCAGCCGCGCCGCGTACTCGAACGGCGAGGACGCCTGCGCCTTGCCTTTGGCCGCATCCACCCAGTTCATCTCGTGCGTCGTCATGATGCGGGGCAGCTGCGGCTTCGGCGTGCCGTACGAGTCGTGCAGCGAGTGCGGCAGCAGTTGGGGCTTGTAGCCGTACGTCTCGTGCATCAGCTTGCCTTTGCTGCCGATGAACATGACCCCGCCGTCCGGATTCACCTGCTCCTTGTAGACCATGCGTCCCCGGCCGTCGGTGACCATCTCGTCGGTGAATTCCGCGGGACGCGGCGGCAGCAATCCGCCGTCGTACCACGTCAGCTTCACTGCAGGCTTGTTTCCGCGGGCCGCGAACTCGTAGTAAGCCGTCGTCGCGTGCGGATAGCAGACGTCGTTGAACGGTGTGGAGATCGTTTCGACGCTGGTCGGCATGCCGAGATCGAGCGCCCAGAACGGAAAGTCGATGAGGTGCGCGCCCATGTCGCCGAGCGCGCCCTGTCCCCAGTCGACCCAGCCGCGCCAGTTGAACGGATGGTAGACGGGATGGAAGTCGACGTGCGGCGCGGCGCCCAGGAAGAGATCCCACTTCAGCGTGTCGGGTACCGGGTAATCGCCCGCCATCGCGGCGGCGAGCCGCTGTTCGACGCCGCGGCCGTTCCACGGGAGCGGCTGCCCGTTCGCGGGCGCGGTCATCGCCTTCGGACGCGGCAGGCCCTGCGGCCAGTAACCGAGCGGACGGTTCGTCCACACGTGCACCTCGTGGACATCGCCGATCGCGCCCTCCTGGATGTACTCGACGGTCATGCGCGACTCGGCGTGCGAGTGTCCCTGGTTGCCCATCTGCGTGGCAACCTTCTTTTCCTTGGCCTTGCGCGCCAGGTGCCGCGCTTCTTCGACCGACCAGGTCAACGGTTTCTGCACGTAGACGTGCTTGCCAAGATCCATCGCCGCCGACGCGATCGTCGCGTGCATGTGATCGGGCGTGGCGACGATGACCGCGTCGATGTCCTTCTGCTGGGCGAGCATCTCTCGATAGTCGGTATAGCGCTTCGCCTTGGGAAGCTGCTCGACGAGCCGCTGCAGCACTTCGACCGGCTCACCCTGTCGGGCGGGATCGTGCATCTCCTCCTGGCGTGTCTGGCCGCGGCCGGAGCCGGCCGGCGCCGGCTCGGGATGCTGCCGCCGTTCGAGATCCGTCTTGAAGCGATCGACCGACTTGCCGGCATAATCCCAGTCGACGTCGCAGAGCGCGACGATGTTCTGACTGGCGACGGCGCGCATGTTGTTGCGCCCCATGCCGCCGATGCCGACGCAGGCGATGTTCAGCAGATCGCTGGGCGGCGTAAAGCCGCGCCCGAGCACGTGTCTCGGGACTATGGCGATCGCGGCCCCCGTGGCAGCCGCGGTTTCAATGAACTCCCTCCGGGACACCCCGTCCTTGATTCGCTCCATCACGCCCCCTTTCGGCGCGGTCATGATATACCTTCCCGGCATGTCGAAACTGACCCTGATTGCACTCTCATTCGCAATCGTTCCGGCCCTCGTGCCGGCGGCCCGCCCCGACGTCAAAGCTGGACCGTGGCGCACGCTGTTCGATGGCACCTCGCTCGACGCGTGGAAGGGCTACCAGACCGCGACGATTCCGGACGGTTGGAAGATCGTCGACCGCGCGCTTGCGAAGGACACTCCTGTCGCCGACATTGTGTCCAAGGACCAGTTTGGCAATTTCGAGTTGCAGATCGACTGGAAAATCGGGCCGGCCGGCAATAGCGGGATCTTTTACCGGGGGACTGAGGAGTACGAGCACATTTACTGGTCGGGTCCCGAATACCAGTTGCTGGACGACGAGAAGGCGAGCGACAACAAGACACGGCTGACGTGCGCGGGCGCGGCGTACGCGCTCTACCCGTCGCCGCCCGGCCACCTCGAGCCGGTAGGCGAGTGGAACACGGCCCGCATCATCGCGAACGGCGCGCACGTCGAGCACTGGCTGAATGGGGCCAAGCTGCTCGAATACGAGCTCTGGAGTCCCGATTGGGAGGCCAAGGTACAGGCGAGCAAGTTCAAGGACTGGCCGCACTACGGCCGCGCTAAAGAGGGCCACATCGCGCTGCAGGGCGACCACAACGGCTCGCTGGCGTTCCGCAACATCCGGGTCAGGGTGCTGCAGTGAGATCAGGATCAATCATGTTTTCCCGTCACTCGCGCCGCTTCATCGCTTCGCTCGTTGGATCCGGTGTCTTCACGGTCTTTGTGGCCTCCGGCACCGCGCAGCAGACTACGCTCCCGCCGCAACCACCGCTCCCTGCGCCGACGGGTTATCAGGACACCCCGATGCAGCCCAACGGTAAGTGGCACATCCACGACGGGACGCGCCCTCAGCCAAAAGTCGTGACGCCGGGGCCGTTCGTGTCGCTGCCGCCGCCGGCGGACGCAATCGTCCTCCTGGGATCCGGGCAGGATCTGAGCAAGTGGCAGATGCAGGACGGCGGCGGCCCGGTGACCTGGCCGATCGCGAACGGCGTGCTCTCGAGCGGCAAGGGGTTCATCCGCACGAAGCAAGACGATTTCACCGACTACCAGCTACACGTCGAGTTTGCGACGCCGTCGGAAGTCAAAGGGGACAGCCAGGGGCGCGGCAACAGCGGCGTGTTCCTGAACAGCGTCTTCGAGATCCAGGTTCTCGACAGCTATAACAACAAGACCTACCCCGACGGGCAGGCCGCGGCGATGTACGGCCAGATTCCGCCGATGGTGAACGTGTCGCGCCCGCCGGGTGAGTGGCAGTCGTACGACATCATCTTCAGGGGGCCTAAGTTCGACGGGACGACGCTCGCCAAACCAGCCATCGTGACTGTGCTGCACAACGGGGTCGTCGTGCACGCTGCCGACCAATTCTTCGGCCCGACCGCGCACAAGCTCAATCCGCCGTACGCGTCGACGAACGCGAAGGGAGCGATCGGCCTGCAGGACCACGGCAATCCGGTGCGCTTCCGGAATATCTGGATTCGGCCGATCAAAGACGCGGACTAGCGACACTTCCGACGGGCCACGGCCTCACGCCTTCGTCCCGGCGCGTGAGCCCGTTGGCCGTGATCAGTGTGTAGCGATGGCCTGCGGGCTGGCCTTTTGCGGGGGGTGGAAGAAAAGGGCCAGCACCACGGCGGCGAAGACAGCGATGCTCGACGGCACCAGAAACAGACTCCTGAAATCCACGCCGCTCGCGGTCCTGAAGGTTTCGCCCATGAGCTTCGGCCCGATGACGTTGGCCACCAGCGGACCGAAACCGAGAATCATCAGATTGAAGAGTCCCTGGGCGCTCGCGCGGACGTCCTTCGGGAAGAATTCATCGACGAAAATGTAGACGGTCGCGAAGAAGAACGCATACGCGATGCCGTGCACCACGTTGATGAGGATCACGATCCACTGGTGATCGGGCAGGAAGGCGAACACCGCAAAGCGAGCCGCGTGGCCGAGAATCCCCAGGATCATCGTGGTGCGCCAGCCGAGTCTCTTCAGCGTCACACCCAGAATCGCCATCGTCAGGATTTCCGCGACCTGTCCGATGCTCATCACCGGCATGATCCAGTTGCCCGCGATCCCGACGCCACCGGCCGCGGTCTCCGTGCCGAGAAACGTGCCCGTCCAGTTGAAGAACAGGTTGTGAACGGTCGAATCCACGAACGTGACCAGCCACAGGACGAGAATGAACGGGGCGCGGAGCAGTCTCAGCGATTCGAGCCAGGCGAACTTGTCCGCGCCCGTCGCCACAGGTTTCGGCGGCGTGTGGGGGAGCGTCCGGCTGAAGGCCGCGAGCACCAGCGATGCGACGCCGGCGACGATGAACGTCCATTTCGTTCCGGCCTGCAATGCCGGTCCGGTCAGGCCGGAGCCCAGGACCGTTCCGAGCCAGCTCACGAATCCCGTCGTCGGCGTCGCGTACACCTTTCCCCAATCCACGAGGATGAACGTCATGGGCCACGCGGCCAGGACCCACCCGATCGTGCCGCCCATGCGCACGATGCCGAATTCCTTCTGCGCATCCTTCATCTGCGCGAACGCGATGGAATTGGCGATCGAGATCGTCGGGACATAGAGCAGGCAGTGCACGAGCATCGCGCCGAAGAACGGCCAGAACGTCCTCGTCCATACCAGAGAGATCATGGCGGCGCCGGCGATGAGATGACTGGCCGAGAGAAACTGCTCCGCGGCGAAATTCCGGTCTGCGAACTGATTGCTGAAAAACATGCCGACGATGGCGGCGACCGGGAAGCAGCTGAGAATCCAGGTCTGCTCGCTCGGGGTGAAGCCGAGGCTGGGCAGGTAGCCGAAGATCAGGGGATACCACGCGCCCCAGATGAAGAACTCCAGCACCATCATCAGGAACAGTTTGAAGCGAATGGCTCGATTCATGGGTTGAGGGCGGATGGTAGCATGCGCGAGAATGAGGACGGATCAACGGATGGCGCCGTGACGACGGATGTAGGAGACGATGCCACCGGCCTCCAGGATCTCGAGCATGATCGGCGGCAGCGCGCGTCCGGCGGTGCGCGCGCCGGTCCGTTCGTCGGTCACCTCCATGACGCCATCCTCGAACACGATGCGGAGCGGATCGCCTTCCCGAATCGTCGACGTATCGCATTCAACCGGCAAGAGTCCGTTGTTGATCGCGTTGCGATAGAACGTGCGCGCGAACGTGCGCGCGAGCACGGCGCCGATGCCTGCCGCCAGAATGACCGTCGCGGCGACCTCCATGGCGGATCCACATCCGAAGTTGCGTCCGGCGACGAGGAGATCGCCCGGCTGCACCGTGGCCGCGAACGCCGGGTCGATCGCTTCCATCAGGTAGCGCTTCAGGACGGACTCGTCGAGCGTGTCGCGCTTGCGCGTCGACGCGATGATGTAGTCCGTGTTGACGTTGTCGCCGAACACGCGCGCGCGTCCGTGGAGGGCT
>WNGL01014950.1_pt1 | contig 11881 bp, 11 predicted proteins | sample 5400591 | NCBI WGS metagenome assembly WNGL01 (sample SAMN13153377, study PRJNA577476) | soil metagenome | isolation source: 80 cm soil or saprolite under Garry oak tree replicate 1 | place: USA:California | collected 2016-06-15
GCACAGCCATCTCCTGCTGGGCTTGGAGCTCGCGACCAAGCTCCGCGTGCTTGCGCTCGAGCCGTTTGTTTCGGCGGAACGTGTCGATCGCACGGTGCTTCGCGGTGGCCATGAGCCAAGCGCCCGGGTTGTCCGGGATGCCCGATTCCGGCCACTGCTCGAGCGCGGCGACCAGAGCGTCCTGCGCTAGGTCCTCGGCAATCCCGACATCGCGCACGATCCGCGCCAACCCGGCAATGAGCCTCGGCGACTCAATTCGCCAGACTGCGTCAATTGCGCGAAGTGTGTCCGTGGTGGTGGTCACCGGTATCGATCACCGCATCTTTGACGAATGAGTGCAAGCCGGGGCGATCCAAGCAACCCGGAGAACTTCTCAATGGAGAATGCCGCACGGATCTAGGAATAGGGATTACTTGTTGAACCAATAAATCAGAATCCCATATCCCACGCCCGCAGGATCGCCCGTCTGGCCTACCTGAAACGCCATGAATCGCCCATCGCTTGAAATCACCGGGTTTGAGGCCTTGCCACCTTCGTAGTCGTTGAAGTGCGTCAGCCGAGTGAAGTCTTTTCCGGTTCCATCGAGTTTGAGCTTCCAGATATCAATGTTGCCATGGCCACGCTCGCCTCCCAACCACTCACACTGGCGATCATCCTCGACGGTTGTGTAAAGGCCGTCGGGGAAAATGCCTTCCGGTTCGTTGTAGGTTCCCGGCGCTTTGGAGAAGTTGGTCACCTGTCCGGTCTCGAGATCAATTCCCATCACCGACGCTCCCTCGGACGGCCCTTGCTGCTCGTAGCAGGTGAAAACCATCTTGCGATCGTTGTCGTAAAAATCCTGAGCTTCGAGCACGCAGCCGCGGTCTTTGCTTTCGTACACCGTCTTCTTATTGATCAATTTGGGCAAGCCGCCGGATAGGTCGAGGTCCGCGACCATCAGCCGCGAAGTTCCTGGCGCCAGGTCCGGGGCTTGTGCGGGCAACTGCGAAAACGCGATCTTCAGACTCTTCTTGGAAATCGCCGCGCCCTCGCTCATCTTCTGGCCCAGCTTGACCGGCTTGGCCCCACGCTCTTTGCTCAGAAACCAGAGCTCATTGTCGCGAGAGCGGCTGGTGTGGATATCTTCAAAGTGGTCGGGGCCGATCAGGACGTAGTCTCCCGTCACCAGGTGCATCACGCGCAGAAAAGCCGCGCCCGGCACATTGCAAGTCAGGCAAGTGATGGTCCGCGTTTTCAGATCGATCACCATGGCATCGCCAAAACTTTTCACCATGAACGCCACCCGCTGGTTGTCAGGAGAGATATCCGCGCGCTCGCCAAAGTGGGTGAGGACTTCAATGTTCGCGGGCAGATGCTCGATCGGATTGCCTGGACTGCGTGTGTGCCTTTCTTGAGCCGGGGCGAGCAGGAGCGTGACAAACGCGAGAAGAGTTTTCATCGGAAAATCGTATCAAAACCCGCTGAGACCGGACTGAGAACTATCGCAACTCTGGTGAGCGGACGGCTACTGCACCATTGAAGGGGCCGAAGGCCAAGATTACGCTCCCGGTATCCTGCCGCACTGCGCTTCTTAGCAAGAATTCTTCTTCCGTTTCGGCGAGGACGATTCTGGAATCTGCCGTCATCGCGATAAGGTTGCCGAACTTAATCGGCTCAGAAATCTCCGGCGGTGAGACCCTCCTCGACTGTTCCGCAGCCTGGCGCGCAATCCGCCTCCAGCGTTCCACGCGTTTGCCAGCTGCCGCGGCAAGATGCGGTTCAGTGCGGGCAGCAACGATAGGGATAATTCGTGCCACACCCAACTCTGTAGATTTCTCAATTGCCCATTCCATGCGGTCAAACTTGAAAATCGAGATAGCGATCGTAATGGCAGCCTCTGTGGAATGCTCAACGACGTCCCCTAGTTCGATCTCCACTCGGTCAGGACGAACGTCGGTAAGGCGTCCCTGTCGAACTTCTGTTCCGGTTGAGATATCAAATTCCTGGCCGACTTGCGCGCGGAGCACCTGTGCGAGGTGCCGCGCGTGATCTCCGGTAAGCGCGGCGCGATTACCAGAGACTTCGTCGGCAATCCAGCGGCGGCGGGTCATCAGGGCTGGGTCAATCTCAGATCAGTTGAACATGTCTTTCACTTTTCCAAGGATGGAACGCCGCTGCGGTATGTTTTCGACCTGAGTGAGACCTTGTAATTCCTGCAGCAGTTCGCGTTGCCGCTTCGTAAGCTTCGAGGGAGTCTGCACCCGGACCTCGACAAACAGGTCTCCCTTGCCATGTCCGTTCAGCACCGGCACCCCCTTGCCGCGAATCTTCAGAACAGTTCCAGACTGAGTTCCTTCTGGGATTTTCAGGGCATGCTCGGCTTCGAGCGTCGGAACATGGATTTCCGCTCCCAGTGAAGCCTGAGTAAATGAAATCGGGACCACACAGTAAAGGTCATTTCCCTGGCGCTCGAAGAAAGGGTGTTCCTTCACATGAAGGACGACGTAAAGGTCTCCAGGCGGGCCCCCCTGGATCCCGGCCTCTCCTACTCCCGAGAAGCGAATGCGAGTGCCGTCTTCGACTCCGGCGGGAATCTTGGCGTCAATCGTTTTCTGCTGTACGACCCGACCTTCGCCTCTGCACTTCGCGCATGGGTCGCTGATCACACTGCCCGCGCCCTGGCATGTAGGGCAGGTCCGGGCTATGCTGAAAAAGCCTTGCTGGTAGCGGACTTGGCCACGTCCTCCACAGGCCCGGCAACTCGTGGGGGCCTTGCCCTGCGCGCTTCCCGAGCCGCCGCACGATTCGCAGTTCTCGTGCCTGCGGTAAACGATCTTTCGTTCGGCGCCGAAGACGGCTTCCTCAAATTCGATAGTGATGTCTTCGCGAAGATCAGCGCCTCGCTGAGCGCGAGTACGGCGTCCCGAACGTCCACCACCACCTCCAAAGAGATCGCCAAAGCCGAAGAACTCGCCGAAGATGTCGCTGAAATCCTGGAAGACGGTTGCATCGAAGCCCGCGCCTGCTCCGGCGGCACCCACTCCAGCGTGGCCGAAGCGGTCGTACAATCCGCGTTTCTCGGCATCCGCGAGCACTGCGTAGGCCTCGCTTGCTTCCTTGAATTTTTCTTCCGCGTCCGGATTGTTGGGATTGCGGTCCGGGTGGAACTGCATCGCCAATTTTCGGTAGGCGCTCTTAATCTCCTGATCGCTGGCTCCCTTTTGGATTCCCAGCACGTCGTAATAATCGCGTTTTAGATTGCTTGGCAGAACTTCTCTCCCCTTAGCATTCGCGGCAAGGTCTCAGCCGTGCCCTACCGTCGTGTCTCAACTCAGAATTGTCCCGAACTAGCTAACGATTCGGATTTCGCGCCACTCGAACCATAGCGGGCCGCAGCAGCCGGTCTTTCAATTTGTAACCGCGCTGCAATTCATCCAGGACTTGATGGTCCTCGGCGTCTTCAGTGTCCACCATTTCGATTGCCTCGTGATAGCGAGGATCGAACTGCTCTCCCTTTGCGGGAATCGGCCGAACACCAATTTTCGCCAGCGCGTCCTGCAATTGTTTATGGATGAGCTCCACGCCCACATGAAACTCCGATTTTTCCGGGGACGTTTGCAGCGCGCGCTCAAAGCTATCGAGAACCGGCAGGAGAGTCTTGATCGTGTCCACAAGCGCGTAATCGCGGAAATCCTGCTGCTCTTTGGCGGAGCGCTTACGGGCATTCTCAAACTCTGCCTGCATCCGAGCCAGCCGGTCCAGCAATGTATCGCGCTCGGCGCGCAGTTTCTCTACTTCCGATACCCGAGACTCAGGCGTGGCCTTGCCGGTTGCAGATTGCTGGCTCTCCGTTTCGTCGGCTGCCGGCAACTCGTGTTCAATGTCCAGATTCTGTTCCTCGACTTCGGCTTTTCCGTTCTTTGGCATAACTTTCACTCAGGTTCATTCAAAACTTTGTCGAACAGGCGCGCGATGTATGAGACGGCGGTTATCGTGTGCTGGTAATCCATGCGAGGCGGCCCCAATACGGCAAGCGAACCCATGACCTCGCCTCCGACCCGTGCTGGCATACCGACCAGCACCAGATTTCGCATCGAAGGCAAGGCATCATCCAATCCGATCACCACGCGCACCGCTTCCTGCTTGGCATCTAAGTACGCGCCCAGCAGTTCAACTAGTTTTTGTTTTTCTTCCAAAGCTTGCAGTAGTTCCTGTAAACGCTGGCGATCTTGTTCACCGGCAACCAGATTCGCGGCACCCTCAACAAAAACCATTTGGGCAGAGTCGTCTCCCGAGAGCACGCCCTGCCGGTACAGTTGCTCGACCGAGGTCATCAGGCGATCGTATTCGCTGCGCTCCTGTTCCAACCTGCGGGCTATTTCGGCGCGAACCGATTCGAGTGTCCAGCCGCGGAAATTCTCATTGATGAATCGCGCCGCGGCATCAAGATCAGACTGCGGCAGATCAAGCCGCATTACTCGGTCCCGAACCAAGCCGGACTTGGTGACCACAACGGCGAGGACCTTCTGATCGCCGAGCCGCGAAAAGTACACGTGATCCAGGGCATTTTTCGGCCCGCTGGCCGCGACCGTCACCCCTACGTTGCGGGAAATGAGCGAGAGCACATGTGACGTGCGCTCCATAAATTCCTGAACATCAGTAACACCCTGCAGGGAGTCCTGAATGATCCCTTCATCCCCTTGCGAAAGCTGCGTCTTGCCGCTGAGCTGCTCAACGTAATACCGGTAAGCCGAAGCGCTCGGCACCCGGCCGGCAGAAGTATGCGGCTGCTCCAAAAAGCCGGCATCCGCAAGGTCAGCCATGACGTTGCGAATGGTCGCCGGACTGAGCCCTTCACGACTGGCTCGCGAGAGCATCCGCGACCCGACCGGTTCACCCGTGGAAATAAACGTTTCCACGATCGCGGTCAGGATCTCGCGCTCTCTATCGCCTATGGGTTGCCCAGTCGCCATACTCCTTTATATATACCTTCCGGTGGAAGCTCCTGCGAATCAGAGTAACAGCTTTGAAAACAATGGGTTAGAAACTCGCTGGCTACCTGGGGTCGCAATGGCGGAATCCCTCCGGGCAAAACATCATTCGCGAACTTAATTTTAGCGGCTTCGCACCTCGATGTCAGTACCCGAAAGGTGCCGCTATTGGATGAGGAAACGAGGTTATTGGATTTGAATGACGCTTTCCGGCGCGCTGGATCTGATCTGCTCAACCCGCTCAGCAACCCGCCGGGCGAACTCGAACAGCGACTTGGCATGCGGAGAGGATTGACCCTCCAGCACCGCCGGTCGGCCTTCGTCCCCAGACTTGCGAATTTCGGGATCGAGCTGAATGCTGCCAAGAAAATCTACTCCGAACTGTTTTGCCGTCTTCTCCGCCCCGCCGCGCGAGAAGATGTCAATCTCGTTATGGCAGTGGGGGCACACGAAATAGCTCATGTTCTCGACCATACCTGCGATGTCCACTTTCATCTGACGGAACATTTCGATGGCTTTGCGGGCATCTTGCAGCGAAACATCCGAAGGCGTGGAGACCACAATTGCTGCCGTAAGAGGCACAGTCTGGATGAGCGACAAAGCTACGTCCCCGGTGCCGGGAGGAAGATCAACGATCAGGTAGTCGAGCAGACCCCACTCCACCGAGCCCAGAAACTGCCGGATGATCGAGTGCAGCATAGGCCCGCGCCAAATCAGCGGCTTGTCTCCAGGATTTAGCAACCCGACAGAGATCACCTTCAACCCGTGAACATCAAGCGGCTGAATGCGGTTTTCGGCTAGGACCTTGGGCTGCCCGCTGGTGCCCAGCATCAGCGGCACATTGGGTCCGTAAACATCGGCATCCAGCAGCCCCGTCCGATGGCCGAGCTTGGATAAAGCAAGTGCGAGGTTCACAGCCAGCGTGGTCTTACCAACGCCCCCTTTGCCAGAGCCAACGGCGACGATGGCCCCAACCCCAGGCAGAGGCTGAGGACCTGGCGGCGGCTGACCGGGACGTGGAGGCATGTGTGCGCTCAAGAGATCACCTGGAGGGAAGAGCCAAAGTTTGATTATACGGGGTGAGACTTACTCGTGTAGGGGCAGGTGCCCTCACCTGCCCACATCGGACCCTCCAGCTTCGCTCAGGGGCAGGCCATAGGCTTCGGGCTATCGGTGCAAGATCAAGGTCTTGCCACGTTGCTTCTCCTTCGCTCTCTCTCCGCCCTTCGAATTTCCCTCCGCCGCCCCGCATCCTCATAACGTCTCTTTTGCTGCTCGGTTTCTGGGATCACGGGTGGAACTTTCACGTGTCGTCCGGCGGCATCAACTGCGACAAACGTCAAATAGGCCGAGCTGACGTGCTTACATTCATCGGCAATATAGTTTTCCACAGTGACCTGTACGCCGATCTCCATCGAGGTAGTAAAGACGCGGTTCACCGAAGAGCGCAGGACAACAAGTTCGCCGACGTGTACTGGTGTCCAAAAGTCCATGTGATCAATCGATGCCGTGACGGCGTACTGATGCGAATGGCGGTGAGCGGCCATTGCCGCGGCCAGATCAATCCAGTGCATCAGGCGTCCCCCGAGCAGTGCGCCCAGGGGATTGGTGTCGTTGGGCAGGACAATTTCGTTCATCTCAGACTGCGAGTCGCTCACTGGGCGCGGCATCATGGGATCTCGGACAGAGTTTGGAGTTTCGTTCATGGTTATGCGCTCGCTGTTGGAATCGGGTTTTGCCGGCCAAGATACGACTGCAAGAAGCAGTGCGCCAGTTTCTGAATGCGCGGCTCCGGATGTGCCGAAGCCCATTGGTTCGAAAGCCGGTCGTACTCCAGCAAGCCGTGCTCGCCGGGAAGGTAGTCCATTTCAAATACGAATTTCACGGAAATCCTGGATGCCGAGTCATTGACGACAGCAAAACGCACCGCATCGCACAGCCGGTCTTTGGGAAGGCGTGAGCAAGACTTCGCGTATCCCAGGTTGCATGCCTCAAGCTCGGTGCAGCTTAAAACAGTTTGCTCGTGACCCGGAGCCGAGCACAAACCTCGCCAACTAGCACCCAAGGGCAGCCGCGAAGGATGGGGGAAAGCGATGTCATCAGCACGAGTGATCGGAAGGAAAAAGGGACAAGCCAAAGGCAAGCTCCAAGGCGATGGAATGAAATTCATTGTACTCACAGTTGGAAATGCTAGCCAATCCCAAGTTCCGTCATGGACAATGGGAAGATGGACCGAATCGAAATGTTGAGCGAGATTCTCGGACACGATCCCAGTAATGCCTTTGCACGCTATGGGCTGGCAATGGAGTACTGGAACGCTGGCGAAGTCGACCGCGCTCTCGAAGAATTTGGCAAATTACTTTCCGCCAATCCGGATTACACCGCCGGCTATTTCATGGCGGCACAGACGCTGGTAAAAGCGGGGCGGGCAGACGAGGCGAAGCAGATGCTCGGCGACGGCATCGCATCGGCCCAGCGAAAGGGAGATGGGCACGCCCTATCTGAGATGGAAGCGATGTTGCAGGAGATCAGCGCGTAGAGACGTAGGTCTGCTACGTCTTTTTCCTCGCACGTGAGCCAGACGTTGCAAGCAACGTCTCTACGAATCTGTTTTCTTCGCCATACGCGCCATCATCGCCTCAACCAATGCCGGAAACAGTTGATAGACCTTCACCGCTGGATGCATGGTCCAAGGAACGACGACTTCCCGTTTCTCTTTCAAAATACCCTGCAGCAACGCGCGCGCAACTCTTTCGGCACTGATGCCGCGCGCTGACTTCGGCCGGACTCGTTTGGGATGGGATCCCCGGATGGCGTTAGCTGCGAACTCGGTCTGCACATACCCAGGGCAAACCGTCATTACGTGGATTCCTGTCCCCGCTAGCTCCATGCGTGCAGCCTTGCCAATTGCGTTCATCGCAAATTTTGTGGCGCTGTAAATCGCGTGAAAGGGTATTGGAATATGTCCCGCAACGCTCGAGATGTTAACGATTGTTCCCGACCCCTGTTGCTTCATGATGGGAATGACCGCCTGCATGGCCTCGAGTGCGCCGAAGAAATTGGTGTCAAAGGTTTCTCGGCAATCGGCCATACTCACGGAAGCGACTGAATCCAATAATCCATGACCTGCATTGTTCACCCAAATGTCAATGCGATGAAAGTGATGCATGGCAAGGCCGACCACGCGGTCAATCTCTTCGCGATTGCGAACGTCGCAAGCCAGCGCCAGCGTTTGGTCTGTATGACCAATTCTCGACCGCGCCGCTTCCAGGCGGCCCGAATCACGCGACAGCAGCACGACCTGCGCGCCATGCTCGACGAATTCTTTGGCAATCGCTTCACCAATCCCCATGGATCCACCCGTAATCACCGCGACTTTGCCTGAAATTTCCATGCCGGGTTTGTAGTCCTGCTGACCCGATCAAGTCAAGGCGCGGCGTACAATCAAAAGATCGCCCTGCAAGAATTTTCCAATGGAAATCTCGTGACTGAGCTCTTGTTGCCGCTTTTCCCGCTGGATCTGGTGCTGCTTCCCGGCGTCCCCCTGCCTCTGCACATTTTTGAACCTCGATACAAAGAGATGGTTAGGGAATGCGTCGACCAAAAGCGGCCGTTTGGCATTGTGCGCACGAAAGACGAGAGCTTCGTGAACATCGGCTGTACGGCCGATATCATGAACGTGCTGAAAACCTATCCGGACGGGCGAATGAACATTTTGGTCGAGGGCCAGAAGCGTTTCGAGGTGCTCCAGGTCAACCAGGAACGCGCGTTCCTCCAGGCTGAAGTGTTTTTTCTGGAGGACGAACAAGATCCTCCCGCCTCAGCAGAGATGGCTGAGGCGATTGGCTTGCACGGCGAAATTATGGAGCTTGCGGGAGCGCGACCTGGGGCGATGGACAAATCGGAGACTACTCATTTGGCGTACCGTCTCGCTGGTTCGCTGCCATTTGATCCCGACTTTCAGCAGGCGCTGCTGGAGATGAGTTCGGAGGCGCAACGCGTCCGCGCCATCATTTCATTTTTCGAGCATATCCTTCCCGTGTTGCACCGCAACGCGCGCGCCAAGCATAAGGCGGGCGGAAACGGCCATGTTAGCTGAGAACTGGCTTTCGGTTCTTGATGTCGGGAGGGCATGGCTTCCAGACATGCCGATAGTCGAGTGCCTTCCTCTCCGGAATCTACAATCAATTGGCGGCACAACTGGAAGCTGTGCCCTCCCGTGTCCTGGGCTGATGTGCGGTCAACGAAAGCCCGAGGAGGGCGGGCGTATAATCGGAGCAGTTTAGCTGGAATGCGTTGGTTTTTTCCTGACGCTGAGAGCCGACGCCTGAGAGCTTTTGGGAGTTGTACCGCGATGAGTTTTCCCCGCACGCTTGGCGAGCTTCGCCGAAGCCCTTTCTCCGAAGAAAAACTGTGTACACGCCGCGTGAAGGACGAACTGCGCGACAACCTGATCGTCAAGCTGCGCGATAACGCGAACCAGGAAGTGCCTATCTTTCCTGGGATCGTTGGTTATGACGACACCGTTATTCCACAAATCGTGAACGCCATTCTTTCGCGCCATAACTTTATTCTGCTGGGGCTTCGGGGACAGGCCAAGAGCCGCATTCTTCGCGCTCTGACATCGCTGCTTGATCCGCAGATGCCATACGTGGCGGGGTGCGAAGTTCACGACAATCCTTACGCTCCGATTTGCCGCCGGTGCCAGGATCTGATCGCGGAATGCGGAGAGAGCACAGCTATCGCCTATCTCGCTCCTGAAGATCGCTACGTCGAGAAACTCGCAACGCCGGACGTGACCATCGCTGATCTGATTGGCGATATTGATCCCATCAAAGCCGCGCGCGGCGGACATGAACTCTCCAGCGAATTGACAGTGCATTACGGGTTGTTGCCGCGCGCCAATCGCAGCATCTTCGCGGTAAACGAACTGCCCGACTTGGCGGGAAAGATTCAAGTTGGTCTCTTCAACATCATGCAGGAAGGCGATGTGCAGATTAAGGGATACCCTGTGAGGATGCCGCTGGATGTGGCGCTGGTGTTCACCGCGAATCCCGAAGACTATACCGCGCGCGGCAAAATCATAACGCCCCTCAAAGATCGCATTGGATCAGAAATTCGCACGCATTACCCAGCTTCGGTGGAAGAGGGAATCGTAATTACTACGCAGGAAGCTTGGACAGTCCGCAAGGGCAACTCATTGAATGTGCCGAAATACGTGCGTGTGGAGTTGGAATACGAAGGCGAGATGAAAGGTGCGGGCCATGTTAGTCGCGAACTGATCCGCAGTGCGATTGCCAAGACCTTTGATCAGTACTTCACTGGCGTGAACATGCAACAGGTCATTCAGTGGTTTGATCTGGGTGGAGAAATTCAGCTTGCCGAAAATGCCGCAGCAGCAGAAGTCCTGCAGTCACTGCGGAACATTCAAGGCCTGATGGACAAGCTGACACGAGTAAACGTCGGACCGAAAGACAGCCAGGAAGCACAGGTTTCCGCTGCTGAGTTTGCGCTTGAAGGCCTGCATGCTCACAAACGTATTGGCCGCAATGAGGAGCGAGTGTTCACCGCCGGAGAAAAGCCCCCGCGCATCGCCGAGAAGCCATTCGAGCGCGAAGAAGGACCGTATAGGCCAAGAAGGCCGTTGAATTGAGCTGTCAGCTATCAGCCGTCAGCCATCAGCAAAACCGACTTTGCATTTGTTTTTGCTTTGGCTGATAGCTGACGGCTGATGGCTGAGAGTTTTCATGAAGCGCATCCGCTACACCAAGTACGTTCCCGACCCTGCAGGCGAAATGAGCATGGAGGACCTGCTCAGCGCGTTGTCTGACTATCTCTTGCAGAGCGGTTTTCAAGACTATCTTTCCTACTACGATCTGCCCAACGGCGAGCAAACTTTGGATGACTTGCGCCGTGCGATCGAACAGGCGCTGATCGAAGGTGATTTGCTGAGTGACGAACTTCGCGAGCAGTTGCAGCAAATACAGAGCGAAGGATCTCTCGAAGAATTGATCGAGCAACTCATCCAGCGCATGCAGCAGGAAGATTACATCAGCATTGACCAGCCTCACGATCCTGCAAAGCGTTCAAGCGTTGGCGGCCAGGTTGGCGAAGCGCAACAGCAGGCGCGGTTCGAAATCACCGACAAGAGCCTGGATTTTCTTGGATACAAGACTCTGCGGGACCTCCTGGGATCGCTAGGAAAATCGAGCTTCGGCCGGCATGATACGCGCGATATGGCCACAGGTGTAGAAGCGAGCGGTGCCTCACGACGTTACGAATTCGGAGACACACTGAACCTCGACATCACGGCCACTCTTTCGAGCGCCATCCAGCGGGAAGGGCTGACCCTGCCTCTGAATATCGAGTACTCCGACTTGCAAGTGCATCAGTGCGAGTATCAATCTTCTTGCGCGACCGTGCTGATGCTCGACTGCTCTCACTCGATGATCCTGTACGGCGAAGACCGCTTCACTCCGGCAAAGAAAGTCGCAATGGCGCTGTCGCATCTGCTGCGAACCCAGTATCCGGGAGACTCGCTGTCGTTGATTTTGTTTCACGACTCGGCGGAAGAGGTTCCTCTGTCTCAGTTGGCGCGCGTGAAAGTGGGGCCGTATTACACCAACACACGTGAGGGCCTTCGTTTGGCACAACGGGTTCTTCAACGTCAGTGCAAAGACATGAAACAGATCGTAATGATCACTGACGGCAAGCCATCGGCACTCACGCTCGAAGACGGCCGCATTTACAAAAATGCGTTCGGCCTTGATCCCCTAGTTGTGAGCCAGACGCTCGAAGAGGTTTCCAAATGCAAACGTGCGGGAATCCTGATCAATACTTTTATGCTGGCGTCAGATTACGGGCTGGTGCAGTTCGTGCAGAAAGTGACGGAGATGTGCCGCGGCAAAGCG
>WNGL01008634.1_pt1 | contig 11879 bp, 11 predicted proteins | sample 5400591 | NCBI WGS metagenome assembly WNGL01 (sample SAMN13153377, study PRJNA577476) | soil metagenome | isolation source: 80 cm soil or saprolite under Garry oak tree replicate 1 | place: USA:California | collected 2016-06-15
TCAGTGGAGTATTGCAGAGAGCGGAGGAATTGAGCGATGATGTGGCTGCTGCCATCGAGGGGGCGCTCTAACCGAGCGCCGCGCGTCACATCGGCGCGTACAAACTCGGCCACAAATCACGAGATAATCTATCCCAAACATAGACGCGACGGAATCCGAGCAGAGCAGGTTTGTTCGGGTTAGATTCTTCCGTAGCTGATTTCTGGGAGTCCTTCTTCCGGTTCTTCGCGATCATCGGCGCAAGAATGGCAATACCCTTTTCGCCACGTTTGACGCGGCGGCCAAGCTCGTTCCACGTCCGCATTCCGGCAACTTTGGTTGCCATGGGCTTCTGCCGTGCGATTAAAAGCACATTGCCGAGTGAGTAGTTGTGAAAGTGGGCCATCGCATCCAGAAACGCGGTGAGGGCTTCGGTGTGTCCGGCCTCTAGCTGCTCGATGAGGTACTGCACGTTCTCACGGATGAGCTGCTGTGCGGTGGAGGGCTTCCGATTACTACTGTCGGAAGCTGCATTGACTTCGGCTGAACCGTTGCTGCTGCTGTTGTTGTTGCTCTGATATTCCATTGTTTTGTCCTCGTCTGCCCGGTGGGCGATTTTTCCTTTCACCCAGGAGCGCAGCGAAGGAAAAAGCGAACCAACGGGAGACGAGGAGGAACGACCAAGGGCGAGGGAGAAGGACCAAGAGGTGGGCAAGCCAAGTGACAAACACGCTTTACCGTTTGGCGCGCGGGCTTGCTATCCCGAAGGGCCGACCGGAGCGCAGCGGAGGGGCGCACTCGCCCGGCGGAAGTGCGGAAACGAGCGCGTAGCGCACTCCGATGGGCTGACTGCCGCAGTTTTCGAAGAGTAAATCCAAGGAATGTGTCTGTTTCGCCACGGGAATTGGCCACGGATTCATGTCTAAATGACATGATGCGGTCCAAAAAGACATGATGCGACCGAAGATTTCTCGCCTAAGTTAACAACGTCGGGTTCATGGAAAGCGATTTCGCGCCTTTCGGACCGGGCTTTGAGGTGCTTTTTGCAAAATCCAATCTCACTCTCGTTGGAGATACTCGGACCAGGCGTTGACGCCTCGCGCACGTCGGAAGACCGCACGATAGCAACCAGGGTTTCTTCGGAATGGCTGACGGCTGCGGAAGCCGCCCAGTACCTAAAGATAAGAGTTCGGACTCTGCTGCTTTGGGTTCGGCAGGGCAAAGTGAAAGGCTATGCTCTTTCTGGAATTCGGCGCCATGTGTGGCGATTCCGTCATGAAGATCTTGACGCGGCTTTCGTTCAACCAACGCGGCGGGATGTGTTACATTCACCCTCGTCATCCGTGCGCTCTGCCGAGAAGGAGGCGGCATGATGAAAAGAGCGCAACGACATGCAGTGGGCTGTGTCCGGTTCGACAAACGGCGCAAAACCTGGAATTACCTCTGGTATGAAGACGGCAAGCGCCGGTCAAAAGTGATCGGAACAAAACAGGAATATCCAACCAAGGGCACGGCCTGGAACGCGGCCGAGTGCCTGATCAACACGATTGAGAGTCAACAAAAGCTAGATCATACTCTCGCCGTTCGAGCACTTGTCGCCGATTACCGCAAAGAGAAGATGCCGAAGCGTATGGATACTCGACGTACCTACCAAGCGTGGTTGAATAATCACATCTTGCCAAAATGGGGTGATTGTTCGCTGAGTGAGGTGCAGGCCCGTCCGGTGGAATTGTGGCTTGGGACTCTGGCTTTGGGACCAAAGAGCAAAGCGCATATACGGGGAGTGTTGAGCGTTTTGTGGGATTATGCGATGTGGCGTGCCGACGTGCCGACGCAGCGCAATCCGATGGAACTCGTGACGATCAAGGGTTCGACAAAACGCAAACGGCAGCCGCGAAGTCTCAGTGTGGAGGAGTTCCGCTCCTTTGCCGAGAACCTGGAGGAGCCATTTTGCACAATTGCATTAGTGTGCGTTTGTCTAGGTTTGCGAATCAGCGAATGTCTTGCATTGCGTTGGTCCGATGTGGACTGGCTCAACACTAAACTGCGGGTTGAGCGCGGCATCGTCTGTCAGCAAGTGGACGATGTCAAAACCGCAGAATCCAGAAAACGGATGTCCATCGATGTCGATTTGCTCAATGTGCTTAAGGCATGGAAGCAAGCAACTCAATTCGGTGCCGCTGAGGACTGGATGTTTGCCTCTCCGGTACAGATTGGGCGGTTGCCGTGGTCCTACGATCAGATTTGGCGTGTGTATCAAAAGGCGGCGAAGGCGGCTGGAATTGGTGGGCTTGGGACGCATAGCCTTCGTCACACCTACCGGTCATGGTTGGATTCGGTAGGGACGCCGGTGGGCGTACAACAAAAGCTGATGAGGCACGCTGATATAAGGACCACCATGAACATATATGGTGACGCGGCAACCGATGAGATGACGGAAGCGCAGAGCAAAATAGTTGGTTTGGCTTTAAACGGTGCGCGGACGGAGCGCAAGACAAGCTAACTTGTTGAAAAGATGGTGAGCGCGGTAGGAATCGAACCTACAACCTACTGATTAAGAGTTGTAAAAGAAATACTGATAACAAATAGAATCAACGACCTAAAACGGCAAATTCCGGTGAGAATCGGCCAGATCCGCAACCCCCGCGCAACCATAACGCACGACTGGAAGCGATCTGCTACTGGTTTCCTACAAGCCCGGTTTCGGGACCGCTGGGACGACTGCTTCGCGATTACTTCCGGATAGCCGACCATCCAACCAGAATCCGGGAACCCAAGCCCCTTGGCACTCTGCTGGCGGTTTCTGGACCCTGCGGCGTTTACGCGGACCTATTTTGGCGTAGCCTTCCGCATAGCTGACCATCATGCATGAGCTTGATTCGAGACTGCGCTGCGACTTTTACCCAAACCCAAGGGATTAGTTCGCAGCCGCAGCTTCAGACTCTTCGCCAATCGCAAGTGCGGAGGTGCGCTCTCACGATGCCGCCTTCTACTCGGTGGAGCGACCTTCGCGAGCAATCCTGAGTCACTCCTCAGCCGCGCCGTCCTGTCTGCGCCGACCAAGCTCATCATCGAACGGCTGAGCAGCACCCAGCATCTATCCAGCAACCGAGCAAAGATTGTCGGTCGCGGATATCCGCGCGAATTTAGGAACACCTTCGACCACAAGTCTTTGGGCTGTATCTGAAGCGCCCACTGGTGCAGGTCTGTCTCCAAAGGTGCTGATGCGCTTCGGATATGGCACGAATTGTAGGAGATGGCAGTATGCTGGAACACACCGTAAACAGACATTGCTGGAAACTCGGTACGCCAAGTCACATCTCTTTCTTGTAGCAAAAGAGAGAAACGGACCGAGCTGTTGCTCGTACCCCACTGGTCTTCTATCCTTTTCGATCGGGAGCCGCAGCGAACCCGCCCAGGAGCGCCTTCAGTCGACTTCGTTGTTCGCGAACGGCCTTGTGGCGAGGAGCGATCTTGAGATAATGGTCGTATGCTTTTAAGGCATCGTTGAGCACTTTGAGTGCTTCCTCGGGTTCTTTCAGGTCAAGATAAAGCTCGCCCAATCGCTGGAGGGTTCGCGCCTTGTCCTTCTCCGCCTGGGCATCCTCTGGGCAGTCCGCGAGTGCTCTGTCAAATGAGGCGGAGGACTGCCTATACTTCGCGATCGCGTCCAGGCGCGCCGTCTTTCGGAGCACCTCAGCCTCATTGAAAAGTAGACGGCCCATGCTTGCCAGCCCTTCGTCGTCGTTAGGTGTCTGCGCTAGCAAACGCTCGAAGGCGTTCCGCCCCTCCCTGAAGCTTCTCAAGGCTTCTGCATCTTCCTGCTTTTCGGAGTGCATCTCGCCGAGTCGCAATAGCGTGAGGCCCTCATTACAAAGAGCCCACGTATCAGTCGGAACTTGCTTTAGCACTTCAGAGCAAGTCGTGAGTGCCCGGTCATACGATTGCTGGGCTTCATCGTAAAGGGAAAGGCGTGTTAAGCATACGCCATTGATTCTCAATGACATGCTCCTGTTCACGTGATAAATGTTGTCTTCCGGCGCACGCCGCAAGATTTCATCGAAGAGACTAACCGCCCGTTTGCATTTCTCCTTGGCGGCCTGATATTGAAGCAGTTCAATTTCCGACTCTGCTATTGAAACGAGAGTAAACGCTAGGTCATTTTGGACAACTGAGTCCATCTCAATTCCAAGTGCCTCGTTGTAACAAGACTCCGCTTCACGGTATTTCACTACAGCCTCTTTGTGGCGGTAAAGGTCGGCTTCGACGTCACCGATCCCACCGAGTCCGTAGGCTTTCTCGTTCAACGCATACATAATCGTCTCGTTCAGCGATCGGCCTATAATGGATCCACCCAATGTCCCACCTGTCCACCCGGCTGGAGAAAGGGTCCTGAGCTTCCGCAGGACCTGATCGTAAATCGCGGTGCCCGCGGAATAGCTGTCGATAGCAGCTTTACTCTTTGCCAGCCAGATATTGGCATCTCCGAGGCCGAGGTGCGCATCGGCCTTGAGGACATAAAGCTCGACGTCGTCATTGGCGGCTTCAGGCGCCCTGTCACAGATCTCAAGAACCTTCTTATAGCTCGCAATGCCTTCCGAGAATTGAGAGAGCTCGGACTGCAGGCTGCCATGACTGTTGAGAAGCAGTGCCAAGTGTTTTTGAAGCTCCAGGCTGTCAGCCTCCCGTTTGGCATGATCGAAGAGCTTGCGCGCCCTCTTGTATTCACGGTCACTTTCGGAGTAAAGGGCCCGGGTTCGGAGAAAGTCTGCTTCGCATCGTGCTAGCATTCCGGACTCCAAATGCCCCTTGATGCCAAGCGCCCCCCTCAAACCGAGCAGGGCACGGCACAGGGAATAGTCGGACGTCCACAATGCCCAATCAAAAACCTCCACCCATTCCCTTACGCCGCGTTTCCTGTCGAGACGAGTCGCATGATAGATCGCCTCAGCCCTTGCCGCAGGCCCAGCGAGTCCACGATAATACCTTTCCAAAACCTCATTGGCGCGACGCTCCAAATCATCATTCGAGTCATGGATCAACTTCCTCAATAGTTCGTGAATTCTGTACGATCCTACCGGCCGACCTTCTGCTGGCGAGACAAACGAAAAACTGGTTAGCTTTCTAAATGTCGCACCAGTTCCATGGAAGCGGACGCCGTCTGCGAGTTCGAAGTAGATATCTCGATCAAAGGCTCGGCAGGCGCTGAGTGAACGGACCGCATCGGCGGTGTCTGGATCGGCGTATCGGATTAGTCGTGCAACTAGGGCTGGACCGATGTCGGCGGCTTTAGGGCTTTTCGCGAACTCATCGGGTCCAAGGACAACCCCACTTTGGGCGGCCTCCAGAATGATGTCGGCACAAAGACCGAGAAAGAGTGGATGGACTTGTCCGGGCTCGACTTCTGCAGACCTGCAGACGACTCCGCGCATCGTAGCATCATCGATTTTGGCGCGCTGAAGATATTCCTGAGCGTTCTGCTCAGACAAATTGCCGATGAGCCTATATTCGACTTTGCTCTCAGGAACCGGGAACTTTCTGGCTTTGCTCCACAGAGGAATCTCCTGCGCTGCGACGACAACTACAATTCCACTTTCTGCTTGAAGGGTGCTAAGCAGACGTCGAAACCATTGATCCTGCCGATGGTACTCTAGCTCGCCGAGGTCCCGCTTTCGTTGTCCCCAAAAAGCCTCGTGTGTATCAAAAAACAATATGACGCGCTTTGGCGATGCCGGGAGCCTCATCGAGGAATTGAGATCTGCAGCAAAACAGGCAGGCAATTCGTCTATTATCAACTCGGGCTGTTCCTCACCCAAGTCCTGGATACGCTGAACGTCTGCCGCCTCAAGATTTCGTTTTTTCCAGTAGATTAGGGCGCGATCTTTGAAATGTTTGCCGAACACATTCATGACCGCAGTCGCCACAGTGCCAAATGGATGGTGTGAGACTGCGTCGGCAATTGCGCCAAGCATCGTGAGTTCGTCGCTAGGGAAGAGACTGGCTAAGCGATCACGACTCAGTTGTTTGGTCTTGTGCAGGTACCAGATGCAGGCAAAGTCGAAGAGAGGAAAACGAAATTGATCGCACCTGAGGTCACGACGGAGCATAAGCAGCCCCAACTCCGGATCTTGCGGCCGCTGCTCGCCGTGGGGTTGCATACCAAAGTCCAAGAACGCGCTTGGTAACGAGTTTGCCGTAGTGTCATACGCCCTTTGAATGGACGTGTATTCGACGTCCTTTAAGCCTTCCCAGCCGGTCAAAAGCCGACAGCAGTACTTACGCAGGAACCTTAGCAGCAGGGACTTACCAACTCCCCCGACTCCGTAGAAGAACAGAAATCTAGGCTCCGGGGTCTCCTGGTTCACGTATTGATTAAACCGGTTCACGGCCTCAAGCCGGTCGGTGAAATACTCCAGCGCCCTGGATTCATCTGTAATTGTCTGATTGTTCGTCCCGCCGTTGCCTGCCACCATGCCATCCTCTGTTTGTACCGCCTTGCCAAATCGTCACAGAGTATATCTCTTCAGGGCCGGGATCAGCAGCCTGGCCGCTCTCCAGATCTCGAACGTTTACTCCTCAGGCAAGGCGGCGTTTAGGAAGGTTGTGGAGTAATCGCGCACCCTACTCGATTAGTCCTCGAAAGTCGGCTTATAGCTAGGGTACTGCTTCGAGCCAAAGGTGGATTAGCGTCGGCGAGGGAGTCCCTTTGCCGAGGCCTCGGATCCAGGTGGTTCACGGAACGGTTCCACAGAGATGCGCTCGTAACACACTTCCAGCACGGTCAGGTATTCTGTACCGCCCGGCGCTTGGAGAACTACGTTGTCGCCCGCTGCCGACTTCATCAACGCGCGCCCCTGAGGTGACACCCAACTGATGTGGTTGCGGTTGAGATCGACCTCGTCGACGCCCACAATGCTCACCACTCGCTCCGCTCCTGCGGCATTGGCATAGCGCACGGTCGCTCCGAAGAATGCCCTCGTCTTTGCCTGCCCCGCTCTTGAAGCTTCCGGGTCCACTACTTCCGCGGCTTCGATTCGATTCGTAAGAAAGCGAATCCGCCCATCGATCTGCCGCCGCCGCCGCTTGCCGTACTGATAGTCGGCGTTTTCACTGCGATCGCCGTTGCTGGCAGCCCACGCCACCACCTCCACGACGGCCGGGCGTTCCTGATGAGCAGAAACCGGTGCTCATCTTTGAGGCGCTGCAGCCCACTCGGCGTTATGTAGTTCTTGCCGTGCGTCTCGGGCTCGTTCACTTGTGGTTTTCTCGTAAACCCTTTTCGCATCTCGAGTTGTTCCTAGTGGGTGCCCAATTGAACGCGGATGAACGCCGATACAGGTCATCCGCTTTCACGGGAGTTCATCTGCGGCTCTAAGTGATTTTTTCACGTTTTTCAGTCCTTAGCGATCCTATCCATCATCTCGGACAGGTGCCGACGGAGGCATGCATGGAGATCAGTATGATAAGCCGGTGTGAATCGATGCCAGAGATTCCTGGAACACGGGGTACACGTAAACTGAGTCGGTAAGCGCACCATCATGTCGCGGTGAAAAGGGCCGCGATTGATGTCGCGCAAGCGTTCCTCACAGCGTTTCTATGTCTAGAATCTGCCAACGCTCGATCACATCGAAGAATGCCTGATCACAGATGCACGGAGCCGCGCATCGTCTGCTTTCGATGAGAGATCGGCGAATGGCCGAACTGAATAGCGAGTTGCCGGATCACTCCGCAGGCGGGATGATACTCTCGCCGAAGTTGGATTGCTTCCGGATTGGCGACAAACTGCCCAAAGTAGCCCCTTGACCAAAATTGGGGGTAACATCGGAACACAATGAAGCTGAATCGCGAAGTGGTGATCCGTGTTGCTGAAGCCAGTATCATCGAGACGATTGAAGCATTTGTCCGTTTCAGACCGGGCTTTCACGGCGACACAGGGATTCGCGACTATCTATATCATCGGGCTGATGACGGGGCTTCCCAACGGAGGAACCCATACCCGACTGGATGTCGGCGGAACCCTGCTGGCGCAGGCCGAATGGTACACGGTTCTTAAATACTGCAATACTGGGAATGGCGCTTCACGCGGGCGCTTCGATATTGGGGTTGCCGATCCGGAAGAGCTTGATTCCCCAGTGCCCCGCCCGCTGATGACGTTCGAATGCGGGCGCAACAAGAGCGCTTCGGTCCTCCTCGGTGACATTGACGCCGCCGCGGACCATGAAGGCCCCTCACCTGCGGACATAACCAAACTGGCGCGTGAAATCAAGCACGCAACGCTGCCGTTAGGGTATGCTCTCGAGTTCTATGATGATGACCATAGGGAATCCGAGCGGCTGACCGAGCGGGTGCGCGAATGGATTTCCACGTCGAAGTGCGACGGCCTTCGCGTCGTCGTCTTGTCGTGTAGCGGCGGCGAGAGGCCTTCTGTAATTTTTTGCCGGAATCATGGGCCAGGCGGCTCTGGATGGAGTTCGCAGCCGAACTGAATCGGATTGAGTCCCTCTCCTGCGCCGGAAGAGGCGGATTGACTGTCCAGGTCAGAAGAACCGGAGAGAGCCACACAAATCGAATCAGCCAGGAAGACTTCCTCTGTTCGTGTTCTTCGGAGGCGCGCCTGCTGATTGAATGCATCGAGCGCCAATTCCAAAAGCAGGTTAAATTGGTATTCGGGGGAAGCAGCATGACCGTTAACCTGCGGCCGAGCGGCAAGCTCCTGAGGATCAACCGGAGTCAAAACACCGTGTCCGAGTGCCATCCAGCAATTACTCGCGAACTGGCAATGTCGTTGCGCGACTCCACCCCGCGCTCCACTTATCGAATTGGGGAGGCTGATGATTTTCGCACCGCTGTTATCGCCGGCATTGGCAAGACGCTCAGCGGCGGCATCATGCCGATGAAAGTTGAGCTTCGCACGTAGGCAAGCGCGTGCCACTTTTTTCGAGTGGCCCGCCGCTCTGTCCTCGGATAACGGGCATTCCGGACATAATCTCCGACTAGGTGGCAATGCGGCCACGATCCTGTGATTCTGTTTGCAAGTTGCCGGATGGCGCGCGATAGGAGCCCAGGCCTGCTGCCAGACCAAGAGACGCATTCAGACACTTGGTATGACAGCTACATCGGAAGCAAATTCGACTTTCTTGTCGGCAAATGGCTGCCGCCATTTCTCAATGGTAATGGGGAGTCGTTCGCGGAACTCCTGTTCGGTTGTGAAGTAGCGCACGACATCACCATCGATATAGGCCGCCCAAAGCTGTCCCCTGTCTCCTTTCATCACTATGCCTTCGAAGATCGTGTAGAGACCTTTAGCTCCTCCCCGCGTGACCTTGGCAACGAACATGTCGGCATTTTCGTCGCTACCAATCTGCTGGAATCGCTCGACAAGGGAGCGATAGTATTTTCCAGTGATACTGTAAAGACGCTGAAGATCTAGTTCATCAAATGCACCGCTATCGAAGAGTAGATCCTGCTTGCAAACATAATCTCCCTCGAAACAGGCCCCCATTCCCATAAAGGACCTACATCCCAGGCTCGCTTCAACGTGAATTTGTCGCCTCTCGCCGAGCGTTCTTCTAAACTTAAGCTCACACGGACCGCTTTCGTCTCCCCCGTCCTGCCGCCCATACGCTGTGTCCGGCCCCGTGTACTTTGCGAAGCCAACGATCGCACCCGAACGAGCTCCGTCTATCAGGCTCAGGTGAAAGATAAAGCCCGTGGCACTGACCTCCCGAATGAAAAGAGAATTACTTCTCGTGGGCGTTCCATCGGTGTACCAAAATCCGAACCAACGTGGCCTAGACTCGCCTTGCCAGAACGTTGGAGCCAACATGTCATTAAGTGCTTTCCGGAGGGCCAACTCTAGTTGATCTCTAAGTTTGGGTCTTTCATCCTTCCGTGTCTCTTTTGCAAGAAGGTTGAAAGGAACAACCCTGCGTGACCTCAGATCGAAAGGTAATTGCCCCAAGTCTCCGTATGCGGTGTTTTGCACAAGGATGACCCGCTCCCAGCCAAGTCTTGCAGCGGCGTATCCAAGCTCGATCAGGACATTGGGGTTGGGGGTAGGGCGTTCGACTCGCCGGTACCTAAAAGTTCGTTCCAAGAGGACGCGCGCAGCAGCTCGCACAAACTGCCTTAACAGGCCCGAATTAGCCTCGTCATCTGGAGCATTATTGACGATAGATACGTCACAGACAAACACGTCGCTGTCATCAAGTTTTCGAAAGATTGTTTCCGAGATGCCAGGTGTTCCAGCGACTCCTGAAGTATCACGATCAATCACAGCATCGACCAATATGTCTTCATCGCGATTCATGTTCTTAACAGCCCTGGACAACGCCTCCTCAATGAAGTTTCTTGTGAGCGCGGGGTCCAGGTCGGACTGCCAAGAGTAGAAGATGACGTGTTTCAAAGCGCCTCCAGACTGCCAAAGGAGAGTTGAACGCCCCGAAGGGATAATCAGCAAGCGTACATTGTCCACCTGCAGTTCGGAATGAGCAATTAACCGCGAATCAGCGCCGAACAGTTGTTCATCGCGAAGAGGTTGCGCTGGGCGTAGAGCCATCGCGCCGGACCTCCGTTTCGCTGTCCCAGCGACGACTCCCTTTCCTATGAAAACAACGTCCACAGCGGTCGACGTCTGCACCTCCGGCGGGGACAATTACCGAGAGTGTGTTCAATCAGCGACAGAAGTGTGGTCGCAGATATATTCCTAAATGGAATAGGTCTGCTCGAAATGGAATAGGTCGAGTCCGCATTTCGGCTCTATGTTGTCGGAGTGCAGGCTGAGATCGAGTTGCGATGGATGCGGTATGTGGTGGCAGTTGCCGAGGAGCGCAACTTCACGCGCGCGGCTCTACGCTGCCATGTCACGCAGCCCGCCCTTTCGCGGCAAGTCGCAACCGTTGGAGCCACACTGGGAGCGAAGCTCTTCGAACGTCGTACAAGAAGCGTAAGCGTCACCAAGGCTGGACATCTGTTCATTCGCGAAGCACGTCGCGCCTTGGAGCAAAGCCACCGCGCTGTCTCTCTCGTGCAGGCATTTGCAAAACAGCAGGCGCGCCCGCTAGTGATAGGACTCTCGCCTCTTGCTGACCTGCCACGCCTTCACACCTTGATACAACGTGCGCAACGATTGACACCCGCAGTCTCTGTCAGTATCCGCACAGCGTTCACCCCGGAATTGATTTCGGCTCTCGTCCGCGGCGATATGGATCTTGCCATCGTGGACCTGCCCGCCCAAGAGCGAGGAATTCGGATTCGTCCACTCGCCACCGAGCCGCTAGTTGCCGTTCTCCCGGAGCGCTTCGATGTTTCCAAACGACGAGTAATCGAGCTTGCCAAACTGAACACCGCACCGCTGGTCTTACTGTCAGGCACGATAGATCCGGGCCGTGCCGTGATAGACGGGATGCTCTTTTCAAGTGGGTCGAGGCCATTCAAGATTCACGATGCTGGCAGCATTCCGGAACTCCTTGATGAGGTTGCACTACCGGGCCGTTTTGGATTGTTACGCCAGTCGTCCACGCGCTTTCTGCGGCAAGGCGTCGTTTATAAGCCGCTCTCTGAACCGATCCAGCTTGGTTCTGCACTTGCATGGCGTGCGGATCATCGCTGGCCAAGTTTCATTTCTGTCCGCGACGCGACCATCGCCTTCTCCCAACAAGCATGACCTTCAAGCCGAAGCAGGACTGCTCAAGGGACGTGATGGCAGGAAGCATTCTGTTCTGAGCAGTTTCTGCAAGAAATCCCCGTTCTGCCCTCTGCTCTCTCTCTCGGTCACCGCGAGAGAAAACGGGGCTGCGCCCAGCGGCTGGCGAGCCTCTGCTTCGTCTGCCAAAGCACGCGGATATTGTATTCGGGGCGTTATTCCATCTGGCAGACGCCTCCGGTTTCGGCTCCTCCGC
>WNGL01015345.1_pt1 | contig 11879 bp, 11 predicted proteins | sample 5400591 | NCBI WGS metagenome assembly WNGL01 (sample SAMN13153377, study PRJNA577476) | soil metagenome | isolation source: 80 cm soil or saprolite under Garry oak tree replicate 1 | place: USA:California | collected 2016-06-15
GATATGGGAAAGCTCAGGTCGAACTACGTGACCTCATCGAGGCGGTAGAGCGGATTAAGGCGGCAAGGATCGCTGTCAAGTCTCATGACTGATATCCCCTCATAACTTGCCTCCTGCGGAGGCGGGTAATGGAGAGAGAAGCTTGCTGGGGATGTGTGAGAGCCTCCCAGGCTCTCACACATCCCCAGGCAGGGTTCCCCAAACTCCGGCGGGAGGACTGCGTCCCCCTGTTACCTGTCCCCCAGACAGGGTTCCCCCTACTGAATAGTTACAACAAATCACCTCTCACTTGCCTGCACTGTGGGGAAGCAATTAGAGAAACAAATAACCTTATGGTTGAAATAGATGATAATGAACTGGAGCATTTAGTAGGCACTGTACATAAAGGCTGCTTCAGACCAATTGATAGGGTACTCGGTATTATTAAAAGCTGGTTTTCTGAAAAATATGACTTTCTCAAAGCTTTCGATGGAATAACATGGGGCAAAGCTATTATAGAAGGCCAATCGGTCTTTAACCACAAATCATTTGCTACCGGTGATTATTATGGATGGGATCCAGAATATCAATATAACAAAGAAGGAAATTATTGTATCAAAGTAAATTTAGAAGATGGATCATATCGATACATAAAACGAAGAGGGAAAGTCTCCAGATTCACGGAAAAAATAGCCAAGGAAGATGCCGAATTTTTCAACAACTCATTTGAAGAAGCTAGGGAAAAAAGAGATTCCTTTTGCTACACTTCTCTAAATGATATATTTGGTCCGTATTCCACTCTAATAAGTAAAAAGGTTGATAATGAGGCATGCCTAGAATGCATCTCAGCAGAACCAGTAAGATACAGTAATCTAATTGGGAAGGCACATAATAATTGCAAAAACTATTACGCTCCGCTATGTCTTCTAGTCCATCCTGAAACAAGAGAATGGATTACAATTAATTCTCATGTGGTACTCCTTACTGATCCGTTACATCTAATGGATTTCATGGAAAACTGGAAAAAAGCAAATATAAAAATAGGCGAGTATGAGATCGATATTATTGAAAATGACGAAGAATTTGATATTAAAATGCGAGAGTTTTTTAAGGCTCGGTTAAATGTGATAGTTGATCCCTTAATAAACCACCAAAAGAGGTTTATCAAAGGTATACCTGTCATGAATTTCCAGGAACTTATCCAAGATTTATCAGTACGACATGTCTTATCAGAACAGGAGAAATATCAGCAGCAAGATTTTATCGAGATACCTGAAGGAGTGACGTTCGGATATGAATTCAAAGGACAAATATTGAAGGTGCGTATATTATGCAAAGTCAATAATATGGCTCCTCCAATTGGACAAGAGGAATACTTTACAGTACCAGGATCCACAGATGCAATATTCATGGCGGATGGGATTCGTTCAGCGTTCCCAGCTATCCTTGTTGACGAAGAATTAGATGCTTTAAGCATTTTACAGACTGCTGAAGACATAATAGCACCTGCTGCCACTGGAGGTATGCAAACGGCAAGACAAAATCTATGGATTGACTTGCTTGGGAAAGCGTCTATAGTTCTTATAAGCTTTCCTAATAATGATGCGGGCCAAGAGGCATCAAAATGGTGGATAGCACACCTACCTAACGCGAAAATATGGCCTATGCCAAAGGAATACAGAAAATTAAATGAGATGCTCATGATGAAATTTGATATAAGGGGATGGATTTTATCTGGTTTAGAAGAAGGATTACCCAGATAGTAGAGGGCGTTTCATAACTGGGGATCCTCCCAAAGATGAGCTAAGATGCGTTTGGGAGAACGGATGAGATCAGGACGGTGAACCTGCCAGGCAGTTAAAACAACGACAATAGAGGCGGTAGAGGTCAAGGCCACTTGCCGGACGATGGCTGACTAGCCCGAGTAAAGAAGTCGTTGCAGACGAAAGAAGAGAAACACGCAGCCAAAGAAGCGAAGAGTGGAGCTGCGTTTGCCCACTACCTCTTTGGTCCACGTTGGCGGCAGACACGAGCGGCTCTTTTGTCGTCTGGGTTTCCAGGAGCGGGACCGACAGTGGCATAGGAATCCTTTCGGTGCCAAGCTAGGATGGGCGCACTATCGATGATCAGATCGCGAGCGGCAATCAGGGGGCTATGGACGGCACACCAGACGGTGAGCACGAAGAGGCTCTCAAAAGTGGGCGCGCCTGCCGCTTGCCAGCGCTTATAGAGTTGAGAAAGGCTGGGGATGTGTGGTTTCCCATGGGCTTCCAGAGGCAAGCCACAAGCTCAGGTCAGAGCGGGCCAACTCTCCAGCCAGTCACGCATGTCCTGGTAGGAAAGTCGCCATAGCATTTTGAGCAAGGCGATCAGCACCAACGACTCTTCGCGGTAGGTGCATGGGCGACCGCCTCCTCCTTTGGGCAACGGGGACGGACAGCGGGCCGCCATAAAGCCAGCAGATGCAAGGTTTCGATCAAGCTGAGGGCATCGATATGTAACGCCCACGCCCGGTGGGTCTGGGTTTGAGCTCCTCGACGGTGATATGATGGGGCCGGGACCGAGGCCTGTTGATTGCAAATAGTAGGCGTCCTCGACTGACTCCTTTGACGAGGGAGTTAGCTTCGTCTGGAGTCAGTTTACCCTACTTTTCCAAATTAGGAAACGCCCTCAGTGTATGATATACTAAAGTAGCCATCATTATCAAAGGAGATCATAGACCATGGACGAGTCAAGCTCAAGCCCTGAGAGATTACACCCGGGAACGCCTGCCGAAGAAAATGCCCAGATATTGGCAGAGAGATCAGGCCCTCAACAAACTGCTCGGGTACCAGCGACCTCAGCTACCGGGCCGACTCCAGGTGCTTCGACAAGCATAGCGGCACCCTTTTCTCAATCGACGGAAGTAACTGCCACGGAACACAGACAGGTCTATGGCACGGCGAAAACGGAAAATCTGCGCGATTCAGGCGAGTGGCGTATCATTCTACCTGCTTTTGTAATACTTTTATGTCTTGCTCTACTGGCTGTGCCACTTATTATTTTGATACCACTTTTTGCCAATTCGCTCGATGTCACTGCCCAGACACACGGCCTTGTCTGGTTGTGGATCGTCATGATCATTCTTGAGGTAGCTATTGCCGCTTTCATCATTAGAGGCCTGGTCAAAATATTCTTGACTCAAGCCGGGAACTACCGGGGCTAAATTTCAATGGAAATTAGCCGCGTAACTCCTCTGCAAGCAGCGCAAGCTCACGGTGTGGTCATTGTCATTGATGTTATTCGCGCCTTCACTGTTGCAGCATATGCCTTTGCTGGAGGAGCCTCTCGCCTCTGGCTGGTATGCACGGTAGAAGAGGCGCAAGCATTACGCGCTAAGAACCCTCAGGCACTGCTAGCAGGCGAGATAGGTGGACGCCTGATCGATGGCTTCGACTTCAACAACTCTCCATCTCTGATAGCAGCCGCCGATATTCGTGGACGTGTGATTATTCAGCGTACCGGTGCAGGAACACAGGGGGCCGTAAATGCTGTCAATGCCACTCACCTGCTGCTTTGTTCGCTGACAAACGCCCACGCCACTGCCGTCTATGCACGTAAGTTGGCCGAGTCAGCAGAAAGGCTTGTAACGCTGCTGCCAACAGCTGCCTTCGAGGATTCCTATCACGACGAAGATGATGTCTGTGCTGACTACCTGGAAGCATTATTGCAGGAGCGAGACGATGCAGCAGAGGTGCTGGCCGGAGGCATTGCTTATTTACACGCCATTGAACGTTTCCAGTGGTTCGAGCCAGGCACTTCAGATGCACCCCTCGCAGATGTCGCAGCCATTCTGGCAACCGATTGCTTCAACTTTGCTATGGTTGGCACACCTATAACCTCTGATTTGATAGTCCCCTCTACGCCCCACCAAACCCTACATCCGGCTTCAACCTCTTCTTCTGCAATGCCAAATTCTTCCATCAATTCGGAGTCCTTCAGGCTCGTTGAGGTAAGAGCTGTAGATTGTTCTGACCTTCTGGTGTGACGGGCAATGGACAGAGCAACCGCACGACTTCTTATTGACTGCCAAGAACGATGAGGTAAAGCCGTCAGAGTATCATGCCTGGTAGACTGAGGGTACATATCTCGTAAGATCGCATCTTCTTCTTTTTACCAGTTTGATCCTGCGCCATTGCCACGGAAAAAGAGGGCATACTCAGTGTAGTACTCACCAACTAGGACTGGCGACCACTCTATAGATAGGTTTCGTTACGCCCTTGACTCATGTGTTTATCCGTTCTCATTGATAGACACTAATCCGCCTTTAAATACCCCAGGATGAAGAGGCAATACGCCAGAGCGGTCATATCGACTGTTTAAGCTATCATTTCATACCCCGCGTGTTTTTAAGCCCCACAAAACTACCTAGAATGAAACTATTTGACAATATGGCATTCATTACATATTGATAAATAGACTTGAATTCTCTAGATTATTATGATATTATTTCTTGGACGGGACTTACCGTCGCATGAACCGTTGTGGTGCTGCTATTCATCCAGTGACTGAAGCAACGCAGCAAGTAAGGGAGCATTCAAATGACTACGTTTGATGGATCAATGTATGATGAGGACGAGAATACAGTGCTGGTTATGAAAAGGATCCATGTAACATTGGAACCAAAACACCCAAAGGTGGTCACCCGTCTTCAAAGAGGTGACAAGCTTTTCATTACAAACAAGGGTGGACCACACATTTCATATTTAAGTCCTGTGTATATCGATCAAGCGTATATCCAGGGATACCAAGATGCTGCGGATATGTTAGTCGCGCTTATGATAGAGGATAGTAGCTACCTTGATAGTTTCGCATACCCGGTGATCTTTCTGTATCGGCAATGCATTGAGCTGAGCTTGAGGGAACTCATTCGTGAGGGAAATAAAATACTTGACAGACCTCGTGAAGGGAAACTTGGTTTTCCCACAATCCATAAACTTGACCTCTTATGGAGCAAGTGTGAAGGCATTCTGAAAGATCCTCGCCTGGGTATAGCTGATCAGGAGACGTCCGAAGAAATGGAAGTGATGGGAGAGCTTATCGAGGAGTTTAAGGCGGTAGATCCTGAGTCAATGACATTTCGGTACCCGGCGAATAGTCCTGATTGGGAGAAAGTCGACGTGCCTCATTTTAAGGAGATCGCGGGGAAGATGGCTTGTTTCTTTAGTAGCGTAGGCGATTACATAGATGTCATAGCAAATGCTGTGTAACAGCACCTAGCAGAAAGCCCCGTAAGCCAGGTCCAGACTGGGTTTAGCGCCTTCTCATTGTACACGGTTGCACAACAATCGCTATGGCATCCTCCATTCAGCAGATAGGTTTATAGCATGTACCAAGCACGCTATAAGCACTCACTATAAATCCCCTTCATGTTTTAACTGCTGGATAATTGCATTCACTTTATCCTTGCCGATTGTAATGCCCTTATGTCGGTCAAGGATATCGACAATTTTGCGTAAACTTATCTCTGGTTCTTGTTTTGCTCGTCGCGCTTCTAACTCCTTAATTCTCTCCGCCTGTTTTGCAACCGATTATAGAGAGCCATAACGCCTTCATACAGGACTCCATCATTTTGATACAAAGTCTCAACACGTTGCAGAATATCCCGTGCAGTCTGTTGAAGATCGGCAATATCACCAGTATTCTGACGAACCTTCTTAGCATTCCAGTTATGCGCTTCCACTAACTCATTATGCGCTTTTACCAGCCCACTATTGCTACCTTTTAGAATTAAAAGACGCCCCAGCGCGTTATCCAGAATGTCAGGCGGCAAACAGGAGGGTTAATCCCTGGCCTATATGTCTAGCCTCATCAATTAAAGACGTATACTGACGCAAACAGTGGCGAGATATTACCTATGTAGATGTAGAGAAGAGATACCTCTAAACCGTTACTAAAATCTACTGTTTTTGGGCGTTATCTTTAGCTATCATATGCTATCCGCACAATCGGAGCATAGTCTCTGTCGAATAGGATGACCGAAGCTTGATAGAATTGCGCCAACCATTCAGGTAGATTCTTCCTGCGTAAAGCAAGCGACCCCGAGGGACCGGCGGTGGTAACCGTAGCACCGCAACCGCGCCAATATATGATACGGCTTTCACTGCTGCGTTAGCAATGGAAGGATGATACACGCGCTCTGTGGCTTGAGCGTATCTGATGAGAGCTGCCCCAAGGCGGGCGATATTGAGCGAGGCGGCATAGTCTCTGGAGCCATTCCAGCGACAGGTGGGGTTCGAGCAAGCCAGCCAGGCTCCCCAATCATTGACGGTCCCGAGATGAGCAGGGGAGCGATAGGTGCTGGCAGGTTGACCGCACCGAGGACAGGTATGAGAGGTCTGGCGAGGCTGCTGCCATTCCAATCGGATGCCAGCTAGGTAGCATTTGTATCTGAGCACCCGCCACAGCTCGCCTCGAATTTGCGAATTGTTGCGCCAATTCCTCCACTTGCCACGGGCATCTTTGCCTCGTCCGGTGGATTTCATCGACTTGAGCGACTCTCCAGCAATCAGTTCGCAACCAGAAGCAGCGGCAAGCAGGAGCAGGACATTGGCTGCTAGATGCACCAGATCCTTGTTTCTCGCCTCATACTTTCGAAAGCCTCGAGCGATCTCCCGACGCAACACCCCCAGTTGTCGTGTGGCTGGCTCCCGCCTGGGATCGCCTTGGGGGAAAGAATCACGGCGGGCTTCCAACTTGGTCACCTTCGTCTTGAGGAGATCTATTTGCCGCCGGGTGCGGGCTTGTCGCCCATCAAAAGGCCCTGTATCCAGAAAGAAGGGGCGCGCCAATTGATGGCCCTCAAGATCCACCATGCTGGCGGTCACCAACGTTCGCACGCCCCAATCAAACCCAAGCACAGAGTGTATGGAGGACCATAGGGCTACGTCGGGGGCACGAACCTGGACGATAAAATCGAGGACCGCGTAGCGCGTTCCATCCGCCTCCTTGATTTCCCGTAAGCTGGGAGCCAGCGCTTCTCCCTGTTTGAGGCGAGCGATGACCGGCTCAGGCAGAGCCAGTTTTACGGTGTTTTCCCGCCATCGGCGCGACCAGCTGCCCTCCTCAGAAGGAGTGCGGATGGCGAGAGTGGCCTGCTTGCGCTCCAGATCGAGGGACATGCGATAGGCCTGGCCCATAGCGCCACCGTCGTCTCCCGCATAGGGCAGCAACCCAGCCTGCTGGAGGGGAATCGCCTGCATCTCTTCATAGGTGTCGGGGAAGCAGCCATTGGTGAGGTAGAAATTACATGACTGCTCAATGAGGCTTTGCAGCTCGACGGCGCTGCCTCCATCGGAGGTTTCTTCACGCAGTTCAGCTAGAGCCTGCTTGATCGCTTTGCGATTCTTCCCCGCTCTCCTCGTTTCCGTTTTGGGCTGGATCATGCCTTGCTCCAGAATGGGCAAGATCAGGGCAAACTGCTTTTTCCGCTCGGCTTGTCCGCGTAAGATGCGACCCGCTTGCTCCGCTTCACATCGCCATTGCCGGTCTCCGTGAGGATTACTTGATCCGATCATGGCTGTGACCTCTTTGTAAGCATATTTATTGTCCCGCTTCCCAAAGGCGTCAAGCTGCGGCCAGAGGGCGACTACCGTCGCATTGATGACTTGCCGCGAGACATCCAGTAGCCGCAAGGCATCTGCCTGTGCTTCATCGGGGAGTCTGAGCGGGTAGCTTAGGGATTGCTGATCACGGCCTGAGCGCACTTCAAGAGTTCCTTTTGCTTGTGCGAACGCATTCCATACAATCGACCAGAAAATGAGGCAATAAGGGCCAGCAGGTCATCAGTCAGTTCCTGCTCTGGTGTTTTGTCTTCTCCCGGTTCTAAAACCGTGAAGGTGACGCCATAACTGTCAAAAAGCACTTGGAGGTATTCTTGCCCGAAACGGGTCAACCGATCGGCATAAGTGACAGCAATCTCGCCGACTTGATCCTCAATTACCAGCTTCAGCAGTCGGCTCAATTGTTTGCGTGAGGCTTTGAGGCCGCTGCCAATGTCGGAGAGGACCAGCGTGGTCGCGCCTTTTCGTTCCTCCTTTGCCCAAGCTTGAAGCCGGGCAAGTTGGGTTTCCAGATCGTCCTTTTGCCCCTGCCCACTGACCCGTCCATAGAGCACGATCAGCCGCTCATTGGATTTGCCAACCAGCCGCTCAATCTCGGATCGTGGGACGCGGGCTTCTTGTCCCACCCACACCGCGTGAATTTTTCCCTGTTTGATCCACTTGCGCACGGTAAAGGGGTGCAATCCTAACTCGTGGGCCGCTTTGCTCACCCGCAATAGCTTCGGTTCGTCTTGTTTCATCCAGCCAAAAACCTACCTATAGATAACTATAGATAGCATAACATAATTACAGAAATTTGGCAAATGTTAAAAGCCCTCTTTTCTCCTGGAAATTTTAATACGAATACGGGCAAAAAACTCTTGACTTTTGATAAATCTACGGGTACACTCATACCAGATTTACCGTCAGGTAGTTTGTAGCAGATATGATTAGACAAAGATTTAAAGGAGGTGAGTTCTATGCAGCAAGTGCTTATAAGCCTGGCGCGATGTGTACGAAGCGGTGGAACTCATCCGTTAAGCAACACTGGAGCGTAGTAGATACTTCTAGGAGCGTAGTAGATACTTCTATGCTGGTGGATGTTGCTGCTCGGACAACTTTCTACATCCGGGCGTTTTCTTTTGCCCCCGAACTTCCTCACCCTGCGCTGGATTACCTCAACATGAAAATACCCAAACTTCACCTATAGAGAAAAGGCATGAAATATCCATTCCTTGTGCGTCTTATGAATGAATCTACTTGTTCAGGACGTGTTCGCATAATAAAAGAAAGGCACAACGAACTTGCTTAGCCTATTACGTCCGTATGCCCACGTGCAGTGTATCCCTACCCCAGAGGAGAGGAGGTGAGAGCATGAGAGGGAAGCTACGTGATAAGCGCGTAGAAATGAGACGCGACAACTCCAAGCGTGAATTGCTGGAGCGCCGCCGTCCCAACAGGCGTGAGAATCGCAGTATGGCGCTGCTGAATCTGCAGCTAGATCAAGAAGATTACCTTTTAGATGAGGATGATGAAATCCTGGCAAAAAAAGCAATAAAGTAAGAAATGCTTGAGTTGAACAGGATGGTCATCCTGTTCAACTCAAGCATTTTATTTTATGGGATGTCTATCTCTGGGAACAAGCGGCGTGCAATGACAAGGCGTTGAATCTGTGCCGTTCCTTCAAAGATATCGAAAACTTTTGCGTCGCGGAACCACTTCTGAATAAACTGCCTGTACTCGGAGTTTTCGCCAGGAGCCGTGATACGCACCGCTGCTGCCGTTGCCTTCATCACCAATCCTCCGGCGTAAGCCTTGCACATCGAGGCCTCTTTTGAGTTGGGGATTTTCTTGTCGGCCATCCAGGCTGCACGCCAGACCAGGAAGCGGGCCATCTCTAACTCTTGCCGGATTTCTTCCAGTTCAGCCTCGATCTCCCGGCGCTTCTGCGCAGGATATCCCTTTGGCAGCTCCTCTTGTATCCACTGGCAAGTTGTTTCGTAGGCTGCCCGTGCAATACCTATCGCCAGCGCTCCCACCATCGGGCGTGTTGCATCCAGCGTTCCCATCGCCGCCTTGAAGCCTGACTTCTTGCTGCTTTCGCGTCCACTGAGAAGATTATCCCTGGGGATGTGGCATTTCTCAAAGATCAATTCAGCCGTCTGCGAGGCGCGTAAGCCCATTTTCTCTTCGATACGCCCAACGATAAATCCAGGCGTACCTCTGGGCACCACAAAGGGGCGAATGCCTTCTCGTCCCAGACTCTTATCAATGGTCGCAAACGTTACTACCAGGTCTGCCCGTGCCCCATTGGTAATGTAGTGCTTATGGCCGTTGAGAACCCACTCGTCACCGTCCAAAACGGCAGTTGTAGACATACCGGCCACATCAGAGCCGATGCCAGGCTCCGTTAGTGCCAGGGCGCCCCAGTGGAGTTGTCCATCCATATACGGGCCAAGAAACCTCATTTGCTGTTCTGGCGTTCCTTGTGAAAGAATGGGGGGAGCCGCCAACCCAGGGCCAGGAATCGCCGTGGAGAGCGCCGCATCGCCCCATGCCATCTCCTCCTGGGCAAGCAACGAAAGCACATTATCTTGCTTCTCATTCTCCTCTTGTCCCTGTGAGCGTGCCTGAGCTGCTGCTCCGCCCCAAAACCGCCGCTGCATATTCCAGAAGAACGTTTCTGGGATTTTCTCGGTCCGGTCACACTCCAGCGAGATGGGCCGCATCTCCTCAAGAGCAACCTTGTGAGCGTAGTCACGTGCTGCCTGCTGTGATTTGCTGAGGGTAAAATCAATCATTGTACTTTACTCCATAGTTCGGAACATCTATTACAATTTACTGAGGATGACATTTATTAAAACCTTACAGAAAGTTTAACCCAGAATACCTCCACTTACAAGGAGGTAGGCAGGGTTTCACGGCACATCCATTATCTGCGCACTTAGGACAAGGATGTGGGCACTACACATGCTCAAACCCTTCTGGTCTCGATACGGGGGGTTGGCGAGTGGCGCAAAACCCCTGACGTTCTATTGTATTTCTCTCATTTTGCGTGTAAACTCTGCTCCAGAGATGTACTGTTTCATCGCCTTCTCCGGCAAGCGAAAAAAGTGTTCTTATGTGAAGAATCATCTTGGTCGTTTTGAGGAAGCAATACTTGCCTATCAACTGCGACCGTGCTACACTTCCCTTTGGAAATACCATGGTGCAAGCCTGATTGATAGTAATGTCCCTGTCTCCATGTACATATCTATCATTAGGCAAAGCTAATAGGGTACACTCTCAGTGAGGCAATTAAGGCAATACAGACGACTTGACTGCACTACAGAATGTAGAAAGGAGTATGGCATGGTTCCTTCCCATCTCTACTGTACTGTATGTGGTGCGGCTAATCAAGCAGAAGATGCTTTCTGCTTCGCCTGTGGAGGTCCTCTGCGATCTACCGCGCCTTCCCCGCAGTATCCTGTATCAGCCTCGGCTTTGAGCACCTCTACTGGACTTCTCCCTTCCAATCATTTGCTCAAGCAGCGCTACCGCGTTATGAGCCAGCTAGGCAAAGGCGGCTTTGGTGCTGTCTACCAGGCTGAAGATAACCAGTTTGGCAATCGGCTTCTGGCTGTCAAGGAAATGAGCCAGAGCGGACTGAGCCCACAAGAGATCATCGAAGCTACTGATGCCTTCAAACGTGAGGCGCATTTGCTGGCTAGTCTGAAGCATCCAAACCTCCCCAGTATTTATGACTACTTCAACGAGGCTAAACGCTGGTATTTAGTGATGGATTTCATCGAAGGCGAAACACTGGAAGAGCATCTCAACAAAGAGAAGGAAGGGCGTCTCCCGTGGGAGGAAGCCCTCCAGATTGGCATCCAGCTTTGTACGGTGCTAGGCTATCTGCACAGACGCCAGCCACCCATCATCTTCCGCGACCTCAAACCTGCCAATGTCATGCTAACCCCCGAAGGTCACCTTTACTTGATTGACTTCGGCATTGCCCGACACTTCAAGCCAGGTCAGATGAGAGACACGATGGCTTTCGGTTCCCCTGGTTATGCTGCCCCGGAGCAGTATGGCAAGACACAAACGACTTCTCGTGCTGACATCTACAGCTTGGGTGCCACATTATACCACCTGCTGACAGGAGATAACCCTTCAGATGCTCCTTTCCAATTTGCACCTCTGCAACTATATGGACAATCCGCTCCTCGAGGAATCAAGATACTTATCATGCAAATGGTGGAGATGGATGAGAGCAAAAGACCTGAGAGTGTGGACACCATCAAGCAGAAACTGCAACGCATCGCTGCCACCAAGCAGAAA
>WNGL01027187.1_pt1 | contig 11879 bp, 14 predicted proteins | sample 5400591 | NCBI WGS metagenome assembly WNGL01 (sample SAMN13153377, study PRJNA577476) | soil metagenome | isolation source: 80 cm soil or saprolite under Garry oak tree replicate 1 | place: USA:California | collected 2016-06-15
AACCAGCGCTCCATCAGTTTGGCTGGGTCACCTTTGAAATCGCCCCATTCATATGAGTTCGTAAAGCTCGTGGCCGTGATCCGCGCCCGTGTCGATAAATCCCGGAGGGCTTTGCGGTCCGCCTCGCTGAGCGGTCGGTCGATCGCCTGGAACTCGAAGTACTGGTATTCGCTCACTGCTGCGGCCCGCCGTGGTTATATCGAGGACGAAAAACAGCTCCAGCCCGCGGCCGGGCGTGGGGGGCAGACCGGATGCAGGACGTCGTCCGGGCCCATGCGGTCGATACGAGCGAAGGGCGCATCGAATTCTTCGCCGCGATGATGCTCCATGCCCGACCGGTAGCGCTGGATGAAACGATATCGCCTGGCCGCCCAGGCGCCATGAGTACCGAACAGATAGCGCCCTTCGGTCGGCCTGATCTGCGGCAGGAACCGCGGTTTCAGGACGTCGCGAATGAAGGCCTCGCAGGCGGTGCCGATCGCTTGCTTTTCCGCCCCGTTCGGTGCCGCTGGCCGCGGCGCGGTGGCGACCATCTAGGCCGCTTTCTTACCGACCGCTTCGGCCAGCACGCTCGTCACGAAGGCGTTGAGGGAAACGCCCTCGCGGGCGGCGATGATTTTCAGCTTTTCGTGCAAGGTGCGCGGTGCCCGCTGGCGCCACTGCCCCAACGCCGCCGGGCCTGGAACATCGCGTCCCAACTGGCGGGCTGCGTCCTTCCATTCGGCGATGGCGTTCTGCACGTCCGCCAGCGCCGCCTCGCGGGTTTCGCCGTCGCCCATACAACCGGGCAAGGCTGGCACGGACGCCAGCCAGCCGCCGCCATCAGCGTCCGTCAGCGGCTCTACCAGAATCGCATATTCAGTCTGCTTCGCCATCGCCTCGCCTTCCCATCATCGCCAGCAGCTTGCGGACATAGACCGGCTTGATCGGCCGCTTTGCCGGGATGGTGAGGATCGCCTCCTCATCTGCCGCCGTGATCTTCCAATGTGAGCCGCCACCCGTAGGCGGCAAGCATCGCCAGCCCAATCCGCTGCAAAGCCGCTCGATGTCCTGAATGGTCCAGTCCCCCGCCGGGTTCTGCCGCATCCGGGCCAGCAGCTTGTCAGCCTTTGTCATAAATACAGATACCGCATATGGTGTCAGATTTCAAGATGGCCGGAGTTCAAAAATCGCATAGAGCTTTGAAGCCCGCACCGGATCGCTCGGAGTGATATAGCCTAGACGTAGTGCTCATCATCGTCGGGCGTGGCTCGCCAGCCGCTCATCGCCTGGGCGCGGCGAGCCGCGATGAAGCGCAACAGAAGCAGGTGCCGCACCTGGCTGCAAAGCAGCGCCGGCGGGCCGGTTTGCGCTTTATCCTTCGATCACTATCCGCCGACCACTCCATATCTTCCGGCCCCCGATCACTTCCTCACCCATTGTGAGCAGATCGACGCCCTTGTTCTGCTCCCCATTCTTGAGATTAATGAGACCGGGACAACATAGTCAGCCACAGCGCCATCGATCCGGGGAGCCATGATAACCAAACTTGCGATCTCCGGTTATCGATCCTTGCGCGAAATCAAGGTAACGCTTGGCGCGCTCAATATCGTGACCGGCGCCAACGGCAGCGGCAAGTCCAGCCTCTATCGCGCGCTGAGACTGCTGGCGGATATCGCACAAGGCCGCATCATTCAGTCATTGGCCGCCGAGGGCGGACTGGAATCGACGTTGTGGGCCGGCCCTGAAACATTATCGCGGGGGATGAAAGCCGGCACCGCACCGGTCCAGGGCCTGGTGCGCAAGAATCCGATCAGCCTGAAGCTCGGATTTTCAGGCAAGGATTACGGCTACGCCATCGATCTCGGGCTTCCGCTGCCCGATTCGCGCTCGAAGTTTTCCAGCGATCCGGAAATCAAAGTCGAAAGCCAATGGACCGGCGAACGGCTGGACCGGACAAATGCATTTGCCGTTCGCATCGGCCCCAGTGTCCGCATTCGCAACGGCCAGGGCGAATGGCAGCAGGCCTATCAAAACCTCGACGCATTCGACAGCATGATGACCCATTGCGCCGATCCCTACCACGCCATCGAACTCTTGATGTTGCGCGAGAGGATGAGGAACTGGCGGTTTTACGATCATCTACGCACCGATCTCGACGCGCCTGCGCGCAAACCGCAGATCGGCACCTACACGCCGGTGCTGGCGGGCGATGGATCGGATCTGGCCGCAGCGTTGCAAACCATCCGCGAGATAGGTGCCGGCGAGCACATGGACGCCGCAATCGCCGACGCATTTCCCGGCGCTCGTGTCGAGGTGAACGCCACCGACGGATATTTCGAACTCGAAATGCACCAGCACGGCCTGCTCCGGCCGCTCAAGGCCGCTGAATTGTCGGACGGCACGCTACGCTACCTTCTGCTCGTCGCGGCGCTACTCTCGCCGCGACCGCCGACGCTGATGATCCTCAACGAACCCGAAACCAGCCTGCATCCGGATTTGATGCCGGCGCTGGCGCGCCTGATCGCACGGGCATCGAAGCGGTCGCAGGCCGTGGTGGTTTCACATGCCCCGGCGCTCGTTGCCGCACTCGATGCCGACGTCGACTGCGGGCGAATCATACTGGAGAAGCATCTCGGCGAAACCATCGTCAGGGACGGCGCGCCACCGGACTGGTCGTGGCCAGCGCGATAACCGGCCTGGAGCATTAAAGGGTTGTCATCCAGGGCCGGTGTCGCCAGACAGGTTCGCCAAGCGGCCTTCTCGCGCTATGCGGTTTTGCGCTCCGCGTGCCACCAATGCCGGATCAATGCCTGACGGTTGCCGGAGTGCTGGAAAGGCCGGTGCTTTTCCGGAATAGCCCGTTCCAGTTTTTCGACGGCAGACGTTCCGCAGAGCGCCTGTTCCTCGTCGCTGAAGCGAAGCATCTCGAAGCCGCGGTCGTTCGGCATCATCTTCTTGAAACCCAAATGGGCAAGCGAAGTGATGTGCAGCAGCTCGTTCATCGACAGCGCGACAACGATCTTGTCCTGTCGCGGCGTCATCTGCAGCTTGCAGGTCTCATATCCCTTGCGCCAGCAGGCGGCGCCGATGGCATCGCCAAATATCCAAAGCCGGGCCTGGTATCGATAGATGCTCTTCTCGTATGTTGCCCCGCGCGCGAATGTCCTCACCGCCTCGACGGCCTTCACAACATGATCGGGGGTGGCCTGGCCCGATGACTCATAGTGAGAACAGACGCCCCGGATGATTTCGAGCGTCGCCTCTTCCATGCCTGCGAGCCGCCCCTTGGCGAAATACGATTTTGCGGAAGACCAGGTCGAGGCCAGCAGGAGGACAAGCAGCACAACTATGACGGCCAGGATTCCCATCGCGGGACCTCATCAGAAGCGAAACCGACGCCCGGCCAGAACATCGACCGCAAACCGCGCGCGTCACCGATCGGTCGGCCGCTTCTGATTTCCGCAAGGCGTGTTCCCCAGTTCGGCAACAATGATGGATTAGAGTTACCCGCGCGTATATTTGTTCCTCCGTACAACTGCGGAAAGACCGTCGATCGACGGAAGCAGAACCGGCCGACGCCGCAAGCTGTCTCGGCGGCGTCCCCGCTGCTGGTTCTACCGCGTCGTCATCCAGGCCCGGGCTTCGCGCTGGGCCATGGCGATCTCGACCTCGGACATCATCGCGGCGACCTCGCGGCGCTGCTGGATGGCGTCGGCGCGGCCTTTCAGGGCAGCCAGGTTGAACCACTTATGCGCGGCGACGAGATTGACCACCCCGGAACGTCCGCTGGCCCAATACAGGCCGCGCTCGAACAGCACGTCGGGTATCGCACTTGCTTGCACCGGCGTTGCCGCATCCAGATCAATGTGCCCCTGAAACATCTGACATCTCCTTTTTGATTTTTGCCGCGCCCTTCCCGAGCGCGGCTCCCGTCCAGTTGTAAAAAACGTCCCGTTATCCAGCGCGCGGTCAGCAGGAGTGAAATCCGGTTGTGCGTCCGACCGCGCGCCCATGATTGGAAGCGCCCGACCTGATCGCCAATCGCCCACGCCTTGGCGGATCATGCGCTCGCCGTTTGCCGGCTTGTTGGGATGACCATGACCGATAAAATTTGAAGGGTAGTTTAAGTATCGCGATGAACGGGGTGTAAACGCATTCTCGGCGCCGATTACCGTAAAATCGCAAAAGCGCTGGTTTCACGGGCATTGTTACGGAAGCGCGAAATTCGGTTTACCCTGTCATTTCGCAAAACGATAACCATTGGCGGAGAACATCGTGTCCCGGACGCGATGCAATGCGCGCTGCTCCGTCAACGGCGTCATACCACGCGAAAGCGGGGGATCCAGTACGCCGCAGCATCGCGATCGATCACAGATGCCCCGGATACTGGATCGCCCGCTGGAGCCTGTCATCGGGCGGCGCGCTGCGCCGACCCGGTGGCGGGCGATGACGGCTAGTTTTGATCGAGCAGCCTGTCGCAGCCCGCGCCGAACCCCGGGCCTTGGTGCCACGGGCGATCAGGACAATCATTCTGAAGGATTTGGGGGAATTCAGAGCGCCGGCGCTAGCGGCGCGGCAAGGGGAACGAGGGCGTCGGCGAACACGTCAGGACCAGATTTCACTTGGGCAAAGATTGCCGGTGAAATTGCGGACGCAAGATCCGCACCGAACGAAGAAAACTTGTTTCTTCTGCCGGACCGGTTTCGTGAGAGCGAACTCTTTCGAAAATGCGATCCAGCCGTTTGACCTGATGTCTCGCCGACACCCTCTTTCGTCGACAGAGCCGTCCGATTTAAAATCTGCTTTTAGGAAGCAGATCGTTTCTGAAGGCTCTAGTGACGTGCCGGCATCAAGCCGCCGGCAATTTTCTTAAGCGAGATTACTTCTTCTTCTTGGCGACCTTGCGGGTCTTCTTCGCAGTCTTCTTCACTGCGCTCTTCGCCTTCTTTGCCTTCTTAGCTTTCTTGGCCATGTTGCCCTCCTGATGTAAGTGAGATGGCTTTATTGCTGCGTGCACTCGGGAATCGAAATGCACTACATCTCGAATACACCAACAGATCGAAAAAAACACTGTCCCACTTAAGGAAGTGTTGACGCACCGGCGAGCGAACGCGCGACGCACGCTCATCAGCAACACAACAGTTCATCCGCGCAGCGATGCAAGTAGCGCGCAAAAATGCGACGCCGACGATTGTCAATTCGCAAGAAGCGACTGTGCCGCAGGTGTTTTCATTACTCGTACATTCGGCGATCGACGCGCGACCAACGTCATCCGGCTTGTCGAGTCCGGCCAAAGGCGCGTTGCGTGGACTCTGAGTCTCGGATTTTGGCAAGAAAAAAATTTTTCATCCCGACCGGCTTTGCGCCTCTTCGTGCTCGCCAAAACCGGTCTTTCGCGAGAATCGCCGCCGCCGATTCGCAAGGTGCGGTTTTTCGCGTCGCGCGATGCATCGCGACTTTCATGGTGAACGACCGGTGCACGACGCGCGCGCTTGAAGACGACGGCGACGACGCCGCCGTCACGTCACGTCACGCGGCGCTCAGAGGCCGAGCTTGGACTTGAGCAGCTCGTTCACCGATTGCGGATTGGCCTTGCCTCCGGATGACTTCATCACCTGACCGACGAACCATTGGATTGCCGCTGGCTTGGCCTTCGCCTGCGCGACCTTGTCGGGATTGGCGGCGATGATGTCGTCGACCACCTTCTCGATCGCGGCGATGTCGGTGACCTGCTTCATGCCGCGCGTTTCAACCAGCGCGCGGGGGTCGCCGCCCTCCTGCCAGACGATCTCGAACAGAGCCGCCCGAACAATTCGTTGATCACCCAGTTGGCGGCAAGCTTGCCGTCGCGGGTTTTGTCGGCGAGCCTGGCCAGAACGGTTTCGTAGAAATCCGCGCTCTCGCGTTCGGCCACCAGCACGCTGGCGTCGTAGGACGAAAGCCCAAAGCCGGCGATGAAGCGGGCCTTCTTCTGGTCCGGCAATTCCGGCAAGTTAGCCTTCAACTCATCTACGTATGCCTGCGTGAACTCCAGCGGCAGCAGATCGGGGTCCGGGAAATAGCGGTAGTCGTGCGCCTCTTCCTTGGAGCGCATCGAGCGGGTCTCGCCCTTGTTGGGATCGAACAGACGGGTTTCCTGATCGATGGCGCCGCCATCTTCGAGAACGCCGATCTGGCGCCGCGCTTCATATTCGATGGCGTCACCAATGAAGCTGATCGAGTTCATGTTCTTGATCTCGCAGCGGGTGCCGAGCGGTTCGCCCGGCTTGCGGACCGAGACGTTGACGTCGGCGCGCAGGCTGCCCTTCTCCATGTCGCCGTCGCAGGTGCCGAGATAGCGCAGGATCGAACGCAATTTTGCCACATAAGCTTTGGCCTGCTCGGACGAGCGAATGTCAGGCTTGGAGACGATCTCCATCAAGGCGACACCGGAGCGGTTGAGATCCACGAACGACAGCGTCGGGCTCTGGTCGTGCAGCGACTTGCCGGCGTCCTGCTCCAGGTGCAGCCGCTCGATGCCCACGGTGACGCTCTCGCCGCCCGCCAGTTCGACGATCACCTCGCCCTCGCCCACGATTGGCGATTTGTACTGGCTGATCTGGTAGCCCTGCGGCAGATCCGGATAGAAATAGTTCTTGCGGTCGAATACCGAGCGCAGATTGATCTGCGCGTTCAGACCGAGCCCGGTGCGAACCGCCTGCTTGATGCAGGCTTCATTGATGACCGGCAGCATGCCGGGCATCGCCGCATCGACCAGCGAGACGTGGGTGTTGGGCTCGCCGCCGAATTCCGTCGAGGCGCCAGAGAACAGTTTTGAGTTCGAGGTGACCTGGGCGTGGATTTCCAGCCCGATCACCATTTCCCAATCGCCGGTGGCGCCCCTGATGAGCTTGCCGTTGTTTATATTCATGCGGGTCCGCCTCCGAGCAATGCAGAAACCATCAGCTCCCATTCGGTTTCGAGAGAACCGGTCGCAACCGGCTTGCCCGCCTGCCGGTACCAATAGCCGGCGTTGCCAAGATCGCCTTCGACGCGGTGCAGATAAGCATGGACCCAGGCTGAGTCAGGGGTGTGCTGATCCTGAGCGATCTTATGCGCCTCGTCCCAGTTGCCTTTGGCAGCCCACCACAGAGCGGCAAGGGGCGCGCCCAACTGTGGCGCAGGCGCGGCGCGCGATAGACTGGCCTTGAAATCCGCCATCTTCATCATCACCTCGGCCGCGTGAACCGCCCCCTGGTGGCACCCTTGATCAGCACAGATGGTTTGACCAACACGTTCATGGGCAGCTTTTATCCCGACGGGGTCGGTTGGAAAACCCCTGAAACATTCCTGAGCGAAGCCAATTGCCTCAACGATTACCTCAAAGAGATTCGGGTCACTCGGTTCGGCACCGCTACCGGTGCTGCATCGAACGTCAGCGTGAACCAGGTCCCCTGGCCGCGGATGCTTTCGGCTCGGAACACGACATTCCGGGCATTCTCCTTCAGTGTCTGCAGGATCAAGGCGCCGAGTTTTCGCGGCGACGGCCATTCCAGATTCTCGCCCAGTCCAACGCCGTCATCGGATACGACGACGGTCACGCGGCCGCCGTCCTGCTTGCAGATCAGCTTGAGCTGACCGGCGTTGCGGCCGACGAATGCATATTTCAGCGCGTTGGTCAGCATCTCGTTGATCAATAGCCCCGCCGGCATCGCGACGTTGATCGAGAGCGGGCAATAACCGGCGTCGATGTCGATTGCCACGCCTGGTATGGCGTTCACCTCCATCACCGAGGTCGCGACATTGGAAAGATATTGGCCGAGATCGATTTCGGGAGGGGCATTTTCCGCCGACAAGGTCCGGTACAGCACCGTCAACGCATCGATCCGGCTCGCAAGCCGCGCCAGGGCCACCGTCTCGCCTTCCGCGGCCGATCTCGCCTCCAGGCGGATCAGCGCGGTGATGAGCTGCAAATTATTCTTCACCCGGTGCTGAAGCTCGCGCATCAGCATATCGCGATCGCGGATCTGGCTCTCGAACTGTTCGATCTGGGCCCGCTCCCGGCCGCCCACATCGACCAGCGCCGCGATCCGGAAATTCTCAACGCCGTCGTCGCTTTCGATCACCGAGGCATAGGCCTGCACGATGACGAGACGATCGACCGGGCCAGCCGGGCGGAACACGCCGATAAAATCCTCGCCGTCCCGGATCGCCTCGCCCAAGGTCTGGGCCGGGCCATCCTCGCTGAGAAAGCCATCGAGACAGGTCCAGCTCTGGCCCTCCACATCGGCTGATGCCATCGACATCAGATTCTCGAACGCCTTGTTGATGTAGACGACATGCTGCTCGGCACCGGAACCGCGCGATACCGCGACTGCGACCGGCGCATGATCGAGCAGGTGCTTGTATCTGTCGCTCTCGAGCGCCAAGGCGAGCTTCGACGAACCCAGAAGCTGATCGACCTGTTGGGAAGACGGGACACCGTCGTCGGCGGCACTCATACGCTAACCTTGCTCATGGGCAAACCATGACGAAGCGTGGCAAGAAACGCAACGCAAAAGCCTGTGGCAACGAAAATGGAACCTTAGGCCCACCACTTCGGCGGCGTGAACCGTCCCGCCGCCTGCTCGATCACCTCGCCGAGCGAGAACAGCGTCTCTTCATCGAACGGACGGCCGATCAGTTGCAGCCCGAGCGGCAACGCCTGCGCGTCGCTGCCGGCGGGAACAGCGATTGCCGGCAACCCCGCCATGTTCACCGTCACCGTGAAGATGTCGTTGAGATACATCTCCACGGGATCGGCGCCCTTTTCGCCGATACCGAATGCCGCCGATGGCGTCGCCGGCGTCAGCATCGCGTTCACACCTTTGGCGAAACAGTCCTCAAAATCCTTCTTGATCAAAGTGCGGACTTTCTGCGCGCGCAGATAATAGGCATCGTAGTAACCGGCCGAGAGCACGTAGGTGCCGATCATGACCCGGCGGCGGACTTCGGCGCCAAAACCTTCGGCGCGGGTGTTCTCATACATCTCGCCGATGCTGCGTCCGGGCACGCGCAGGCCGTAGCGTACGCCGTCGTAGCGCGCGAGGTTCGACGAGGCCTCCGCGGGAGCGACAATGTAATACGCCGGCAGTGCGTATTTGGTGTGCGGCAGCGACACGTCGACAAGCTCGGCGCCCGCGGCCTTGAGCCAGGCCGCGCCCTCGGTCCAGAGTTTTTCGATTTCCGCGGGCATGCCGTCGAGGCGATACTCCCGGGGAATGCCGATCCTCATGCCCTTGACCGATTTTCCGATCGCGGCCTCGTAATCCGGCACCGCGCGATTGACCGATGTGGTGTCCTTGGGGTCGTGACCGGCCATCGAGCGCAGCAGGATCGCGGCATCCCGGACGGTTCGCGCGATCGGCCCGGCCTGATCGAGCGAGGATGCGAACGCGACGATGCCCCAGCGCGAACAGCGCCCATAGGTCGGCTTCACGCCGACGGTCGCGGTGAACGCCGCCGGCTGGCGGATCGAGCCGCCGGTGTCGGTCGCGGTCGCGCCCATGCACAACAGCGCCGCCACCGCCGACGCCGAGCCGCCGGACGAACCGCCGGGCACCAGCGTCGTGTTGGAGCCGTCGCGCCGCCACGGATTGACCACCGGACCGAAGCACGAGGTCTCGTTCGACGAACCCATCGCGAATTCGTCATTGTTGAGCTTGCCGAGCATGACGGCGCCGTCGCGCCACAGCTGCGAGGTCACGGTGGATTCGTAAGTCGGCACGAAATCGCCGAGGATTTTCGAGCACGCGGTGGTGCGCACGTCCTTGGTTGCGAACAGGTCCTTGATGCCGAGCGGAATGCCGGCGAGCGGACCGCCCTCGCCCTTGACGATCCTGGCGTCGGCTTCGCGCGCCATGCTTCGCGCCTGATCCGGCGTTTCCATCACAAAGACATTGAGCGCGCGCGCCGCCTCGATCGCCTCGAGGTGCGCGTCGGTCAGTTCAAGCGACGTGAAAGATTTGTTCGCGAGACCCGTTCTGGCTTCGGCGAGAGTCAACGATGTCAAATCGGTCATTTATCGACCGGACTGCAGAAGAACGGCGACAGCGTCTTGTCGTTGGCCGGATCGTCGCTTTTTTGGTCGGCCTTGTCGGCGGCTTCGAGCTGATCGAGCACGGCGTCCATCGCCTTGTCGGGATCGGCGACCTTGCCCTGACGCTCCATCGCGTCGAGATAGTTCATGTAGGCCGCATAGGCCTTTTCATCGTCGCAGAGCAGACACATCGGATTTCCCGTTCGATAGAAATAATTTACTCAACGACCTTGGGCACCAGAAAGAAGTGATCTTCCGTGGCCGGCGCATTCCTGACCACGTCGTCCGCGATCTCGCCGTCATTGACCACGTCCGGGCGCTTTTTCATTTCCATTGGCATCACCGAGGTCATCGGTTCGACGCCATCGACGTTCACTTCGCTGAGCTGTTCGACAAAGGCCAGCATCGCATTCAACTCGCCCTGCAGATGCGGAACTTCAGCGTCAGTGACCGCGATCCGCGCAAGATGCGCAATACGGCGAACGGTGGCGGCATCGACGGACATTATATAGGGCCTCTAAACAGCGAGTTCAGCCCGCCGTATAGCAGAGGGTGCTTTTGCACCGCAACCGCGAGGTTCCTCTGACCGCCGCCTGTCGGCAAGGGTACTCTTCACCTCTCCCATTGGGAGAGGTCGAATTGCGAAGCAATTCGGGTGAGGGGTTAAGGTCTATCTCTGGATCAGAGCCCCTCACCCGGCGCTACGCGCCGACCTCTCCCCATGGGAGAGGTGAAAAGAGGCTCAACCGGCCATCCGGCTGAGCCGCGCCAGCGCGGCGCCGGCCAGCGCCCGGGTCAGCTCGGCGGCCGGCATTTCGCGGCCCATCCGCACCGCCTGCCCGGCCCAGAGATTGGTGAAATCGACCTTTCCCTGCTTTTCCGCTGCCACCTTCAAAGGCCCAAGCGCCGTCGCGGAATGCGGAAATGCCGGCGCATCCGGCGAAATTGGGCCGACCTCGCGCATCACGCGGTTGGCCACCCCGCGCGCCGGGCGCCCGGTCATGACATTGGTGATGACGGTGGAATCATCGCGCGCCTGGCCAAGTGCCACGCGCGCCGGTGCGATCACCCTGGATTCCGGGCAGCGCAGATAGGCGCTGCCGATCTGCACGCCGGCCGCACCCAGCGCGAACGCCGCCGCGATGCCACGGCCGTCGGCGATGCCGCCTGCCGCGATCACGGGGACCTTCACCGCATCGACCACCTGCGGCACCAGCGCGAAGGTGCCGGGCTGCTCCGCGATATTCTCGGTCAAAAACATTCCGCGATGGCCGCCGGCCTCCGCGCCCTGCGCGATGATGGCGTCGGCGCCGTTCTCCTCCAGCCAGATCGCCTCGCGCACGATGGTCGCGGATGAGATCACGATGCAGCCGGCGGCCTTGACCCGCCTGAGCAGCGCCGGATCCGGCAGGCCGAAATGGAAGCTGACCACTTCGGGCTTCAGCTCCTCGACGAGTTCACACATCGCGGCGTCGAACGGCGCGCGATTGGCCACGTCGATCGGCATCGCGGGGTCGAGACCGAACTCCCTGTAATAAGACGCCAGCCGCTGCTTCCACCCAGCCTCGCGCGCCGGGTCGGCGTCGACCGCGTTGTGACAAAAGAAATTCATGTTGACCGGGGCCGAGACGCGCTGGCGGATGATGTTGATCTGCTCGCGCGCCTTCTCCACCGACATCATGGCACAAGGCAATGAGCCCAGCGCCCCGCCCTGCGCCGCTGCGATCACGAGGTCCGCATCCATGATCCCCGCCATTGGCGCGAGCACGATGGGGAATTCGGTCTTGAAGAGGTCGAGAAGTCGGCGGTCGGGCCACATGGTCTGCTCTTTCAAGTGGGA
>WNGL01008635.1_pt1 | contig 11878 bp, 8 predicted proteins | sample 5400591 | NCBI WGS metagenome assembly WNGL01 (sample SAMN13153377, study PRJNA577476) | soil metagenome | isolation source: 80 cm soil or saprolite under Garry oak tree replicate 1 | place: USA:California | collected 2016-06-15
ACCTCAGGGCACCCGCATCATCGACGGCGTCTCCTTGCAGGTGCGCGAGGGCGAAACCCTGTGCCTGGTCGGAGAAAGCGGATCGGGAAAATCCGTTACCTCGCTGACGGTGATGGGGTTGTTGCAAAAGGGCTCGCTGGTGCCCTCCGGCGGCAGCATCAAGCTGGTTGGCGAGGAACTTCTCACCGCCAGCGACCGGCGGCTGCGGCAGTTGCGCGCCACCACCATGGCGATGATTTTTCAGGAGCCGATGACCGCGCTCAATCCGGTGGTCCCGGTCGGCCGCCAGATCGACGAGGTGCTGCGCGTCCACACCGATCTCGACGGGCGCGCGCGGCGCAAGCGCATCCTGGCCATGATGGAACAGGTGCGGCTGCCCGAGGTCGAGCGCATTTTTGCGTCCTACCCGCATCGGCTGTCGGGCGGCCAACGCCAGCGTATCATGATCGCGATGGCGCTGGTGCTGGAACCGAAATTGCTGATCGCCGATGAGCCGACCACGGCGCTCGACGTCACCACCCAGAAGCAAATACTCACCCTGATCCGCGACCTGCAAAGGGATCACGGTACCGCGGTGCTGTTCATCACCCATGACATGGGCGTGGTCGCGGAGATCGCCGACCGCGTCGCGGTGATGCGTCACGGACGGCTGGTCGAGACCGGGGCGCTCGACAGCATCCTGCGCACGCCAACCATGGAGTACACGCGCAACCTGCTCTCGGCGGTACCGAGCCTGATACCGCGGGCAGCGCGCGAAGCGTCGTCGGAACCGGTGGTGCTGGAAGCCAACGAACTCGGCAAGGTCTACCGCGAGCGCTCCTTCTTCGGCGGCGTCCGTGAAGTGACGGCGGCCCAGGATGTGACGCTGATCCTGCGCAAGGGCCGAACGCTTGGCATCGTTGGCGAAAGCGGCTCCGGCAAATCGACGGTGGCGCGCTGCATCGTCCGGCTGATCGATCCGACATCGGGAGGCATTCGCCTGGTCGGCCGCGAAATCTCCGAACTGTCGCGCCGGCTGCTGCAGCCGCACCGCAAGCGCATCCAGATCATTTTTCAGGACCCTTATCGCTCGCTCAATCCGCGCATCACCGTCGGCGAGAGCATCGCCGAAGGTCCGATCAATTACGGCATGTCGCGTGACGACGCGCTGGCGAAGGCGCGCGATCTGCTCGAACTGGTCGATCTGCCTGTCGATGCCGTCTCGCGCTATCCGCACCAGTTCTCGGGCGGCCAGCGCCAGCGCATCGCCATTGCCCGCGCACTGGCGCTCGATCCCGACGTGCTGGTGGCGGACGAAGCGGTTTCGGCGCTCGATGTCTCGGTGCAGGCGCAGGTGCTGGAACTGCTCGACGAAATCCAGACCCGGCTCGGCATCGCGCTGTTGTTCATCACCCACGATCTGCGCGTCGCGGCGCAAATCTGCGACGATGTCGCTGTGATGCAGCATGGCCGTATCGTCGAACAGGGCCCGGCGGCGCAAGTCCTGACAAATCCGCAACAGGCCTATACACGGCAGCTGCTGGACGCCGCCCCCGGCCGGGGATGGGATTTTGCGAACTTCCGGCCGGTTGCGCTGGCCGCCGCCGCGACGTCATAAAGCAATCCAGAAATAGCGCGAAGCCATGCAGCGCTGGATTGGCTTCGTCGCTTGCGCTTCTCGCAACGACGAGTCTAACGTCGCGCCCACGAACAATTGACTGAGACAGAATTGATGACCCGTATCGCCGTTGGCGGCTTCCTGCACGAGACCAACACCTTCGCGCCAACGAAGGCGGTTTATGACGCGTTCGTGCAGGGCGGCGGATGGCCGCCGATGTTGCAAGGCGCGAAGCTGCTCGAGAAAATGCGCAACGTCAATGTCGGCATGGCCGGCTTTGTGCCGGCGGCGGAAACGGAAGGCTGGGCGTTGGTGCCGACCATCTGGTGCGCCGCAAGCCCATCGGCGCACGTCACGAAGGATGCCTATGAGCGCGTCGCCAAGGCCATCGTCGATGGCATCAAAGCCGCCGGCGCCATCGACGGCGTCTATCTCGATCTGCATGGCGCGATGGTCGCGGAACATATCGACGACGGCGAAGGAGAAATCCTTGCCCGCGTTCGCCAGGTGATCGGCAAGGAGCTGCCGCTGGTGGTCAGCCTCGACCTGCACGCCAACGTCACGCCTGAGATGGTGGAGCATGCCGACGCGCTGATTGCCTATCGCACCTATCCGCACATCGACATGGCCGACACCGGTCGCGCCGCCGCGAAACATCTCGCATTGCTGCTGCGCACGAGGCAGCGCCTTGCGAAAGCGTTCCGGCAATTGCCGTTTCTGATTCCGATCAGTTGGCAATGCACCAACGACCAGCCGACCAAGGGCATCTACCAAAAGCTTGCGGCGCTGGAGAGCGACGCGGTGCCGACGCTATCGTTCGCGCCCGGCTTTCCGGCGGCGGATTTCCCCGATTGCGGTGCGACCGTATTCGCCTATGGCAAGACGCAAGCCGACGCCGACGCCGCCGCGGACAACATCGCCGCGTTGATCGAGAGCCACGAAAACGATTTCGACGGCCGCATTTACACGCCCGATGAAGGCGTGCGCCACGCGATGGAGCTGGCAACGCGCGCGAGCAAGCCGATCGTGATTGCCGATACGCAGGACAATCCCGGCGCCGGCGGCGATTCCGACACCACAGGCATGCTGCGCGCGCTGGTCCGAAACGGCGCCACCAAGGCCGCGATTGGCGTGATCGTCGATCCGGAGTCCGCGAAAGCCGCTCACGCGGCGGGACAAGGCGCGACCATCAGGCTCGCGCTCGGCGGCAAATCCGGAATTCCCGGCGACGCGCCGTTCGAGGCAACATTTATCGTCGAGCAACTTTCCGACGGCCAGTTCATCGCGCCCGGACCCTATTTCGGGGGCAGCAGGATGAATCTCGGCCCGTCGGCAGCCTTGCGCATCGGCGGCGTCCGCGTGGTCGTCGGGTCACGCAAGGCGCAGCTCGCGGATCAGGCGATGTTCCGCCATGTCGGCATCGAGCCGACCGAGCAATCCATCCTGGTCAACAAAAGCTCGGTGCATTTCCGCGCCGATTTCGAACCGATCGCCGAAAAGCTGATCATCTGCGCTGCTCCCGGCGCGATGCCCGCCGACACGGCCGCACTGCCGTGGACGCGGCTGCGTCCGGGCATTCGCATCAAGCCGAACGGTCCCGCCTTCGCTCCCGAAACCAAATCACGTTCAAGGTCTTCTGCAACATCTTCTGCAACCGGATAACAGACATGCCCAACATCGACCGCATCGAAGGCTATGCCGAGGAACTCACCGCGATCCGCCGGGATTTGCACGCCCATCCCGAAATCGGCTTCGAGGAAGTCAGGACATCCGGCATCGTGGCCGACAAACTGACCCAATGGGGTATCGAGGTACATCGCGGCCTCGGCGGCACCGGCGTGATCGGCGTGCTCAAGGGCAAAGGCAGCGGCAGCAAGCGCATTGGCCTGCGCGCCGACATGGACGCGCTGCCGATGGAAGAGAATACCAACCTGAAATGGCGCTCGACCATTCCCGGCCGCTTCCACGGCTGCGGCCACGACGGCCATACCACCATGCTGCTCGGCACCGCGCGCTATCTCGCGGAGACGCGAAATTTCGACGGCACCGTGCATTTCATCTTTCAGCCGGCCGAAGAAGGCCTCGGCGGCGCCCGCGCCATGATCAAGGACGGCCTGTTCGAGAAATTTCCCTGCGATGAAGTCTATGGGCTGCACAACGCGCCCGATCTGAACCATGGCGAGATTGCGATTCTGCCGGGGCCCGCCATGGCGGGCGCCGACTTCTTCGACATCACCATCAACGGCTATGGCGCGCATGGCGCGATGCCGGAGCGCTCGAAGGATGCGGTTGTGATCGCGATGACGCTCGGGCAGGCGCTGCAGACCATTGTCAGCCGCAACGTCGATCCCTTGAAATCGGCGGTGCTGTCGATCACCCAGATTCACGCCGGCTCCGCCTACAATGTGATCCCCGGCGAGGCCAAACTCTGCGGCACCGTCCGCGCATTTTCCGACGAGGTGCGGGCGCTGATCCGCCAGCGGATGCGCGCGATCTGCGACGGCATCGCCAGCGCCTTCCAGGTCGAGATCATTGCCGATATCCGCGACACTTTCAGCGTGCTGGTAAACCAGGAAGAGCAATCCCAGGTCGTTGCGGAAGTGGCGCGCACGGTGGTCGACCCTGCGAACGTCCTCTTAAGGTCGCAGCCGAAGATGGGCAGCGAGGATTTCGCCGACATGATGCAGGCGATACCCGGCGCCTATTTCTGGGTAGGCCACGAAGGATCGGTGCCGGTGCACAATCCCGGTTATGTGCTCGACGACAAGATTCTCCCCATTGGAGCCAGCATGTTCGCGCGCATCATTGAAACCCGCTTGCCGGTAAGCGCCCATGCGTGAACCGGCATCGGATGAAGCTGTCACGTCGCTGCACGATCTCAGCGCCGTCGACCTGATCGCAGGCTTTCGGGCCAGGCAATTTTCACCGTCCGAGGTACTGGAGGACGTGATCGCGCACATCGCGGCGTGGGAACCGCACATCAAGGCGCTGTACGCTTTCGATCCCGACGGCGCGCGCGCCACCGCCAAGGCATCGACCGAGCGCTGGCAACAGGGTGAGCCGACAGGTCTGCTCGACGGCGTCCCCGTGACCATCAAGGACAATATCGCCACCAAGGGCGTGCCGGTGCCGCTCGGCGCCGCCACCGCCACGCTGGTGCCATCAGCGGTCGATGCCCCACCGGCGGCGCGCTTGCGCGAAGCAGGTGCGGTGATCTTTTCAAAGACCACGATGCCGGATTACGGCATGCTGTCGTCCGGCCTCTCGAGCTTCCATCCCCTCACCCGCAATCCCTGGGACCTCAGCAAAAACCCCGGCGGTTCCAGCGCCGGCGCCGGCGCTGCCGCCGCCGCCGGTTACGGCCCCTTACATCTCGGCACCGACATCGGCGGCTCGGTGCGGCTGCCCGCCTGCTGGTGCGGCCTCGTTGGGCTGAAGCCGAGCCTCGGACGGATTCCCGTCGACCCTCCCTATGTCGGCCGCGTCGCCGGACCGATGACCCGCACGGTCGATGACGCCGCATTGATGATGAGCGTGCTGTCGCGGCCCGATCGCCGCGACGGCATGAGCCTGCCGCCGAATGACATCAACTGGAAAGCGCTCGACAAATCCATACGCAAATTGCGCATCGGCCTGATGCTCGATCTCGGCGTCGGCCAGGCGCTCGAGAAAGACGTGCGTGATGTCGCCGTGAAGGCCGCGAAGGCGTTCGAATCCGCCGGCGCCGTTGTCACCGAAGTCGATGGCGTGCTGACACGCGAGATGCTCGACGGGCTCGATAATTTCTGGCGCGCCCGCATGTGGGACGATCTTTCCAGGCTGGCTCCGGCCGAGCGCACCAAGGCGCTGCCCTATATCCTCAAATGGGCGGAGGCCGGCGCGAAGCTGTCAGGCGTCGATGTGATCAGGGGCTTCAACGCCACCATGGCGATCCGCGCAGCGGCGGCAAAACGCTTCTGCGATCTGGACTACGTGATTTCGCCGGTCTCGCCGGTGGTGAATTTCGCCGCCGAGCTGGCGGCGCCGATCAACGACCCCGAAAAACCGTTCGAGCACATCGCCTACACCGTGCCGTGGAACATGTCGGAAAATCCGGCGGCCTCGATCAACGGCGGCTTTAGCGCCGGTGGCTTTCCGATCGGCGTGCAGATTGTCGGCCGCCGCTTCGACGATCTCGGTGTGCTCGGAATGGCGAAGGCGTTCGAGGGCCTGCGCGGCCCGCAACGGCCCTGGCCGGCGCCACCGACCAAGTAACTTCTTTCGTCATTCCGGGGCGGCGCGAAGCGACGAACCCGGAATCCATACTCCCTGTCGTGGTTATGGATTCCGGGCCTGCGCCTTCGGCGCATCCACGATGTGCAATTGCACATCGGGGAATGACGGCAACTGCAAAAAAACAAACAGGAAGGAAACACCCGATGGCGTATGAGACGATCAAATACGAGGTCGCCGAGCAGATCCTGACCATCACGCTGAACCGGCCCGACAAGCTCAACGCCTTCAACGGCACCATGCAGAAGGAATTGATCGACGCCTTCGATGCCGCCGACAAGGACGATGATATCAGGGCCATCATCGTCACCGGCGCGGGGCGCGGGTTCTGCGCCGGCGCCGACCTTTCTTCCGGCGCCGACACTTTTGACCGCGACGCGCGGCGCGGACCGGTGAAACGCCTGGCCGATGGCAAAGTCGACTACAGCGATCCCCAGGTGCGGGACGGCGGCGGCATGGTAACGCTGCGCATCTTCAAGTGCCTCAAGCCGGTGATCGCCGCGGTCAACGGCCCGGCGGTCGGCATCGGCGTCACCATGCAGCTGGCCATGGATATCCGCATTGCCTCCGAGAACGCGCGCTTCGGTTTTGTCTTTTCCCAGCGCGGCATCGTGCCGGAGGCAGCGTCGAGTTGGTTCCTGCCGCGTATCGTCGGCATCTCACAAGCACTCGAGTGGTGCTACACCGGCCGGGTATTTCCAGCGCAAGAGGCGCTCGCCGGCCGTCTGGTCAGCAAGGTGGTGCCGCCGGACGAGTTGCTGCCGACCGCGCGCGCGCTCGCCAAGGAAATTGCCGCGAAGACCGCGCCGGTGTCGGTGGCGCTGATCCGGCAGATGATGTGGCGGATGTCAGGGGCCGACGATCCGATGGAAGCGCACAAGGTCGACAGCCGCGGCATTTATGCGCGCGGGCGTTCCGACGACGTCAAGGAAGGCGTGGTTTCGTTCCTGGAAAAGCGTCCCGCGAACTTCAAGAACAAGGTCTCGGCCGACATGCCCGACTATTTCCCGTGGTGGGACGAGCGGGAGTATGAGTGACGGCGCGATTACTGGATGCCCCGCCTTCGCGGGGCATGACAAGCTACCGCATCATCAGCGCCACGCGCCCGATGGCCTTGCGATCGACCAGCAGCCGCATCGCCTGCGCGTAATCTTCCAGCGGCAGCCGGTGTGAAACGTGGGGGCGGATTTTGCCGGCTTCCGCCCACCCCAAAAGCGTCTTCAGACGCGTTTCGCCTGAGGCCGGATTTCTCCGCACCGCCTCGCCGGCGCGGACGCCAAGCACGCTCGCGCCCTTGATCAGCAAGAGATTGGTGCGGGCGAGCCCAATGCCGCCGGTGAAACCGACCACCAGGATGCGCGCGCCCCAGGCGATGCAGCGCACGCTGTTCTCGAATACCTCGCCGCCGACCGGATCGAACACCACATCGGCGCCGCGGCCGTCGGTGATGCGCTTGACGGCATCGCGGAACGGTTCGCGTCCGTAGAGCACCAGATGATCGGCGCCCCGCCTCTGCGCCACCGCGAGTTTGTCCTCGCTGGAGGCCGCCGCGATCACGGTCGCGCCGAGCATCTTGCCCATCTCGACCGCGGCAAGGCCAACGCCGCCGCCGGCGCCGTGCACCAGCAGCACTTCATCCGGCTGAAGCTGGCCGCGATCGATCAGCGCGTGATGCGCCGTTCCGTGCGCCGCCAGAAATGTCGCACCCTCGGCATAGTCGAAGGTCGACGGCAACGGCGTCAGCTGCGACGTCGTGACGACGGCCTCATCGGCATAAGCCCCGTGACGCATCTTGACGATCACTCTGTCGCCAACCGCGACGCCATCAGCCGCGTCATCGACCTCGATGACCTCACCCGCAGCCTCTACGCCGGGTGTGAACGGCAGCGGCGGCTTGAGCTGATACTCGCCCGCCGCCATCAATATGTCGGGAAAGTTGATCCCGGCGGCATGAATGGCGACGCGCACCTGGCCCTGCGCCAGCGGCGCAGAGGCAAAAGTCTCCAGACGCAAACTCTCGGGCGGACCGAGTTCACGGCAGACGACCGCCTTCGGCATCAGGCCGCGCTCGCCTTGCGACGCTGCAGCGCTTCGCGGATCAGCGGCATCCGGTCGTTGCCGAAATACATGTCGGTCTTGTCGATAAAAATCGTCGGCGAACCGAATCCGCCGCGCACCATAACTTCATCGGTATTGGCCTTGAGCTGATCCTTGGTCGCCTGCTCGCTGATTCCTGCGAAGAATTTCGCGGGATCCATGCCGACGCTCTTGCAGATCTCGGTCAGCACTTCATCCTTTGAAATATCCTTGTCGCTGCCCCAATAGGCTTCGAACACGGCGCGCGCGAACGGCACCATTTCCTTGCCCAGCCAGACGCAGCCGCGCATCGCCTTGACGCTGTTTACGGGAAATACCGTCGGCGGCATCTTGATCGCAAGGCCTGCGGAGCGCGCCCAGTCGGCGAGATCTTTCTTCATGTAACGCGACTTCAGCGGCACCGGCGTCTCCCGCGAGGCATAGACGCTGGGATTGACAGTATTGAAGATGCCGCCGACCAGGATCGGCCGCCACGAAATCTCGGCGCCGAGCTCCTTCGCCAGCGGCTGGATGTTGTGAAACGCGAGATAGGTCCAGGGGCTGGAGCAGTCGAAGAAGAATTCGATCATGATGGTGCTTTCCTTGTACTTACGACTTTGTTTTGATTAAGCGGTTCCACCGTCATTGCGAGCGACGCGAAGCAATCCATCTATCCGCCGAAAAGTATGGATTGCTTCGTCGCTTCGCTCCTCGCAATGACGGGCGTTGGTATCTCACTTCCGCGCGACCATCTCCTTCGCGGCCTGCCCGAACATATTCTTTCGTGCTTCCTCGTCGAACGGCTCCTTCACGAACTTGCCGATCGAAAGGCCCGCCTGCACCTGTGGCCGCGCGCGAACCTCCGCATACCAGCGCTTGACGTTCGGATAATCGTCGAGCGTAAAACCCTGCGCCTTGTGCGTCATGGTCCACGGAAAGCAGGCGATGTCGGCGATCGAATACTCATCGGCGACGTAAGCACCGGTCTTGCCCAACTGCGTATCGAGCACGCGATAAAGCCGGGCCGCCTCGTCGCGATAGCGCTCGATGGCGTAGGGGATTTTCTCCTGCGCGTAGAGCGCGAAATGACCGTGCTGGCCGAGCATGGGGCCGAGGCCGCTCATCTGCCACATCACCCATTGCACCACCCTGGACCGGCCGCGCATGTCGTTGGGGAGAAAGCGGCCGGTCTTGTCAGCCAGATAGATCAGGATGGCGCCGGTTTCGAACACCGAAAACGGTTCGCCGCCGTCGGCAGGCGCATGGTCCACAATCGCTGGAATCCGATTATTTGGGCTGATTGCCAGAAAGTCAGGCTTGAATTGGTCGCCGGCCCGGATGTTGACGGGAACGACCGCATAGGGAAGGCCGAGTTCCTCCAGCATGATCGAGATTTTCCAGCCGTTCGGCGTCGGCGCGTAATAGAGGTCGATCATGGGATCATCCTGAGGCAGGCGTCCGATATCCTAGCCTGCGGCGTCACCCTGTTCCAGTCAGCTTGCGGCCTTGTCGGGCGCATGGCGAACATGGCACACAGACGCTCAATCAGAACCGACCGGGAGGCCCCTATGCTGTTTCCAACCACGATCGCAGGCTCGCTGCCGAAACCGGAATGGCTGGCCGAACCGAACACGCTGTGGGCACCCTGGAAATCGTCCGGCGCGGAGCTGGCCCGCGCCAAGCGCGACGCCACCCTGCTGGCGCTGAAACTGCAGGAAGACGCCGGCGTCGACATCGTCACCGAAGGCGAGCAGGCGCGCCAGCATTTCGTCCACGGCTTTCTGGAGAAGATCGAAGGCATCGACTTTGCCCACAAGGTCGAGATGGGAATCCGCAAGGATCGCTACAAGGCGATGGTGCCGCAGGTGGTGGCGCCGTTGCGGCTGAAGGGCCGCGTCCATGCCGACGAGGCCCGCATCGCCCGCACCCACACCACACGCCAGCTGAAATTCACCCTGCCCGGCCCGATGACCATCATCGATACCATCGCCGACCAATATTACGGCGACCGCGTCAAGATGGCGTTCGCCTTTGCCGAACTGCTGAACGAGGAAGCCCGCGCGTTGCAGGCCGACGGGGTCGACGTCATCCAGTTCGATGAGCCCGCCTTCAACGTCTACATGGACGAGGTCAGCGACTGGGGCATCAAGGCACTGGAGCGCGCCGCCGAAGGTCTGACCTGCGCCACCGCGGTGCACATTTGTTACGGCTACGGCATCAAGGCCAATACCGATTGGAAGGAAACGCTGGGCAACGAGTGGCGGCAGTATGAGGATATCTTTCCGGCGATCGCCGCTAGTCCGATCCAGCAGGTCGCGATCGAATGCCGCAATTCGCGGGTGCCGCTGGAACTGCTCGGCCTGCTCACCGGCAAGGTCGTGCAGGCCGGCGTCATCGATGTTGCCAGCGACACCGTCGAGACCGCCGAGGATGTCGCCAAGGTGATCGACGACGTCTCGAAATTCGTGCCGAACAGCAACATCGTCGCGACCACCAATTGCGGCATGGCGCCGATGCATCGCGACATCGCGGAAGCCAAATTGATGGCGCTCGGCGCCGGCGCCAAGCTGGCGCGGGAGAGATTGGGGTGAGGCACCCGTCATTGCGATCGGGATAGGGGGGAGCCTCACGACTCCTCCCCTCCCACACCACCGTACATACGGGTCCGTATACGGCGGTTCGATAGATTAAGCTGGCTTGGTACCGCAACAGTTGCAAGACCGAGCGATTTGAGTGAGGCGTTCGATAGAGCCATGGCAAGTGGGGGACTGTTGCTGAGCCGCCAAGGGCCACGTGGGCTACCGGCGGCTTGCGCCGCCTGATCCCGGCCGACGCCGCAGCGTCGCAGTTCGGCATAACGAGTGGTCCCTCGTTTCCATTGCATCCAGACCACGGCACGCAGCCTTCGTCTGGTCCATTGGTCAAGTTCGCGCAACACCGACGGGGTCTCGCAGAATCCGAAGTAGCCGCGCCACCCGATGAGGTAGACGGACAACTCCTTGATGATCTGCGCGAGGCTTTTGCCTCGGGTCCGGCGCGTCAGTTCCCGTACCCGGCTCCGGAATCGAGCCCGCGACTGCGGCGCGATGCGCCGCCGAGGCTGCTTCCCATTCGTGAAGCCAAAGCCCAGGAATTTGCGCTTGCCCGGTCGGGCGACCGCGCTCTTCGCCTTGTTGACCTTGAGCTTGAGGCGCTTGGTCAGGAACCTTTCGATGCTTGCCATCACTCGCTCGCCGCCCCGCTGACTGCGAACGTAGATGTTGCAGTCATCGGCATAACGCACGAAGTTGTGGCCGCGCCTCTCCAGTTCCTTATCCAGCACATCGAGCATCAGGTTCGACAACAGCGGCGAGAGCGGCCCCCCTTGCGGTGTTCCTTCTTCCGTCGAACCGACCAGCCCATCCATCAGCACGCCTGCGGTCAGAAAACCGCGGATCAGCTTCAGAACGCGTTTGTCGGCCACCCGTTTCGCCACCAACCCCATCAGGATGTCGTGGTTGACCCGGTCGAAGAACTTTTCCAGGTCGAGATCCACTACGATGTCATGACCGGACGCGATCAACTCTTGCGCCCGAGCCACCGCCTGATGCGCCGAGCGCTTCGGCCGAAAGCCAAAGTTATGCTCGGAGAACGTCGGGTCCCATTCTGCCTGCAGTACCTGCAATACCGCCTGCTGGATGAAGCGGTCGAGCACCGTCGGGATGCCGAGCGGCCGTGTGCCGCCCGATGGCTTCGGTATCTCCACGCGCCTCACCGGCTGCGGCTTGTAGGTGCCTTCAAGCAGTTGGGTCCGAATCGCGGGCCAGTGCTCTTTCAGGTGAGGAGCCAAGGCATCGAGACTCATACCATCGATACCGGCGGCTCCCTTGTTGCGTTTCACATGCGCCAACGCCCTCCTCAGATTGTCTCGCTCGACAATCGCTTCCATCGACG
>WNGL01020633.1_pt1 | contig 11877 bp, 11 predicted proteins | sample 5400591 | NCBI WGS metagenome assembly WNGL01 (sample SAMN13153377, study PRJNA577476) | soil metagenome | isolation source: 80 cm soil or saprolite under Garry oak tree replicate 1 | place: USA:California | collected 2016-06-15
AAGCCCGGCTGGCCGCCCTCGAGATTGATGACCAGGAACTGGCGCTGCTCGTCCGAGGTCCAGGGCAGCACCTCGGCCTTGATCCGGATGCCGGGATGCGCCGATTCGAACTCGGCGAGGAGGGCGGGAATGGGATCGATGGGTCCGAGAATCTTGGCGTGCTTGAGGACGATGGTGAGCGGGCCCTTGGTGTCGGACGGGCTGGTGCAGCCGAGGAGCGTGAGGAGGCATGCGGCGAGGAGAAGGCCGGCGCATAGGACCCCCTCACCCTGCCCTCTCCCCCGAGGCGGGGGAGAGGGATTCAAGAAGCCTCTCGCCCCAGACGGAGGAGAGGGATTCGAGAAATTTTTCCTCTGCGGGAGAGGGATGAGGAGGTTATCCGGACAGGGTGGCGAGGAGCCGGTCGACGCTCTTGGTGAGGCAGCGCTTGATCTCGTCGCGACAGGCGCGGTAGCGATCCTCGCCCTGCTGGAACGGGTCGTGGATGTCGCCTTCCTCGCCCGCGAGCTCCTTCAGCGTGAAGATCGGCCGCCCGTGCGCCTCCTCGTAGACGGCGAGCATCTCCTTCTGCTGCTCCGTCATGGTGACGATCAGGTGCGCCTCCGCGATCAGCTCGCGGTGGCGCCGCAGATCCGTGGACGTGATCTCGTCCTCGCGCAGATGGATCCCGTCCTCGCGTAGCACGATGCGCGCGTCGAGCGAGGGAATCATCCCGTCGCGCGCGTGGTTGGCGATCCCGCCCGAGCGCACGAGCACGCCCGAGCGCGCGTGGCGCTCATCCAGCATCTTCTCGAGCAGGACGTGCGCCATCACGCTGCGGCATGTGTTGGCGTGACAGACGAGGAGGACTGTCCTCACCTGCCCTCCCAGGGCGCCTGCCAGAACCGTACACCTCCCGCGACCGACTTCCACTCCGCCTTTGGCCGCTCCTCCAGGCCCTTCCCGAAATTGGTGCCGATCGGATCCTGCAGGTCGCGGCCGAGCGTCTCCGGGAAGAGCTTGACCAGCTCTTCGGGATCGATGCGGCGATCGGCCTCGAGCCGGCGAATGGGCTGGGGCGGAGCCATGAGGGCATAGCCATAGCCGAAGGAGTGGAAGACCTGACCGTTGACGCGCGCGGCGGCGTCGCTGGCCAGGAACACCGCGAGGGGGGCGACGTTGTCCGGGTCGCGCTCGGTGCCCACCGCCTGCTCGCTCGGCCACTTGCCCGTCTCCTCGAAGACCTTGCGGCCTCTCGGTGTCGAGTCGATCATACGCGTGGCGCCACTCGGCATGATGGCGTTGGCCGTCACGTTGTACTTCGCCATCGCGTTCGCCGTCGACCACGTCAGCCCGATGATGCCCGCCTTGGCCGCCGCGTAGTTGGGCTGGCCCGGCGCCCCGAGCGCCGAGACGGACGACATGCTGATGATGCGGCCGAACTTCTGCTCACGCATGGCGATGGAGGCGGCCCGCGTACAATAGAAAGTGCCGTCGAGATGCACGGCGAGCACGGCGGCCCACTCCTCCTTGGTCATGTTGAAGATCATGCGATCACGCAGGATGCCCGCGACGTTCACCAGGATGTCGATGCGGCCCCACGTCTTGATCACCTGATCCACCATCGCGGTCGCCTGCGTGTAGTCGGCCACGGAGCCGAAATTGGCGGCCGCGGTGCCGCCCAGCTTCTTGATCTCCTCGACGACCTGGGCAGCCGGGCCCGTGCCCACGCCCTCGCCGTCGAGCCCCGTGCCGAGGTCGTTGACCACGACCTTGGCCCCCGCCGCCGCCAGCGCCATCGCGATCCCCCGACCGATGCCCCGGCCGGCTCCCGTTACCAGTGCGGTCTTCCCGTCGAGCAGTGCCATGAGCGCTCCTGTTCAGAGACGTGATTGATGGGGGCGAGGCTGAATGCCCCTGCCGCCGATACGGCGAGAACTATAAGCGACCTGCGGGCTCAGATCAAAGCGGGCCGGGGCCTCATGGGAGGACGCGTGCCATGCGTAGCTCGGTCAGCGTGGGCGCGCGATCGAGCGATTTCGTCTCGCCCGTGAGGCGGAACCCGCATCGTGTGTAGAGCGCGATCCCCGGTTCATTGCTGGGGAAGACCCAGAGCGACAGGCGCGCCGCTCCACGCTGCCGCGCCCAGTCGCTCACGGCCTCGACGAGCGCGACACCGACACCGCGACGGCGCTCGGCGCGGTCGACGAACATGCCCACGAGCACGGGCCCTGGCAGTTTCGGATCCTCCGGGTCCTCGGCCAACCCGGTCGCGAGGCCGATCCATTGACCATCCTGCTCCGCGACAAAGGTGGCGCGGTCGCTTCCCGCCGCCCCCGCCGAGGCTCTCTCGTGCCAGACACTCTCGGGGAACGCCTCCTCGCGAGCGAGGGTCGATCCAAATGCCGTCGGAGCATCGGCAAGGGCGCGAAGTCGGAAGGCTCTCAGCCGAAGCGCCTCGTCGGCCCGAATCCGGCGCACGACCGGACACATGGGCGCCGTGGAACCTCCGTCAGCCCGCGTGACGGTTCGCCTCTGCCGAGGCGTGGGCGAGCAGTGTGTACTTGGCGAGCGTGTCTGCCGCGAGACCGGGCGGCCACCTTCCGCCCTCGACGAGGGCGAGGAAATCGGCGAGCACCAGCGGGAAGTGGCTCTCATGCCCGGAAGCGAGCGCAGGGGGCGCGCTGATCTCCCAGCCGGACCCAGCCTCGGACACGGCAAGGCCGGGAAACTCATCTTGCCACTTCGCGAGCGCGCGCCCGAGAGCGGCCCTGATCTGTGTTGCCTCGCCACGTGGAACAACCAGGAGCCGGCGACGGTAGTCGGTGGCCGCGCCCTGGTCCACGCGGATCTCCGCCCGTGTCCCGCGAATGACCGAGCGGTGGGTATCTCCGCCCCCGCGCGGCTCGGAGAGATCCCATCGCGTGGCCAGCGCCGCGGTGACCGCGCCGAGACGAAGCGACAGCTCGGCGTTGCAGCGGTACGCCAGCTCCGAGCCCGCCACGGCTTCGGCCAGCTCGGAAGGGAAGTCTGGTCGACCGGTCACGCGCGCGAACAGGGCGCGGGGCACGCGGGTGGCCCAGCGCCGCGCGGCGATCAGCTCCAGCCTCGACGGAGGCGCGGCGGCGCCCGAGGCCGCCGCCACCAGACGCTGGACTTGATCGACCATGTGGGTGGGAATGTCGGCGATCCCGTCGCCCTGCACACGGACGTCGAAGTACCACACGGGCCGCCGGAGCGGCGCCCCGTTGACCATCTTCTCGAGGTGATGGACGCCCGAGATCTCGATGGCGGGTTGCCCCTCCTTGTCTTCATCGAAGCCACCGAACACCTCGGTCTCGCCCACGAGCTTTCGCGTGAGCCTCGACGTGATGTCGTGGCGCCCCGTCATGATCTCCACGGCGAGGGGACCGCCGGAGAGCGTGTGGCGGAGATCGTCGAGCCCATCCGGCCCCGCCAGCCAGGGCTTGTCGGCCAGGATGTGAAAGCCCGCGTCGTGAAGCCGCCGCATCATCGCCATCTTCCGATCGTTTCTGCCCGCGAGGATGACGACGTCACCCGGCCGGTCCGCGATGAGCCGCTCGAGAGAGCGATCGCCCGCCCGGACGACCGGCTTCCAGGCCGTGGGGTTTTCCGCGCGGCGGTTGAACGCGTCGATGAGGGCGAGGAAATCGTCGAGCTCCGCTCCAGGCGGCGCGTAGACGAAGATCTCCTCGCGCACGTTCGGATGCGGCGTGCCCAGAGTCAGCGCGGCGTGGAAGTGGCCGGGCTCGAGGAAGGCGAGTGTGTGCATGATCGGCAACCGGGATTCCAACCCTACGTCGCCGGTGCGCCGGTCTGCTCGAACCGCCGGCTCATCGTGGAGCGCCGCTGAGGCCAAAGGCCGCCCAGGAATAGGGATGGGGGAAGGTGGCCATGGTCTCGATCTGCGCCTGCCGGAGCGCTTCCACCGGACCCGCCCCGGACAGGCGATTGTAGAAAGCGCGGATCAGCTCGTAGCTCGCCCGATCGTCGACCTTCCACAGCGTGGTCACGACGGCGGGCGTGCCCGCGTAGAGGAATGCCCGCTGGAGCCCCATGAGCTCATCGCCTCGGGATAGCTTGCCGAGCCCCGTCTCGCAGGCAGAGAGCACGACGAGCCGAGCGTGGAGATCCAGACCGAATACTTCGCGGACCTCGAGCCGTCCATCTTCACCGCCACCCGGCACCAGGAGCACCGCCGACGACAGCGGGTCGTTCTCGTTCAACTCGCCGTGGGTGGCGAAGTGAACGAGCCCCACGGATTCGAGCACCTTCTTGACTTCGACTTCAGTGGCGTCAGCGCGCACCAGCACGGTCGCGCCGGGCTCGCGCTGTCCGACCATACGCGCCTCGCGCTCCGCCCACGGCAGGGCGAGGTCGGCTCCCAGGTCGGGATTGCCGACGACGAGCGCGCGGCCGGAAGCGCCCACGCCCTTGTCGGTGAGATAGCGGAGCACGCTCGCGCTGGGCAGCGTGCTCACGGCGAAGTCCTCCACCACCCACTTGCCGGACGACGAGCGAAGCGCGGTGAAGGGCAGATAGTGAAGGACGCCATGGGGCACGATCACGAGCCGGCTCCCGAGGATCTCGGCCCGCGCGGGCTCGAGGAGCCGGCGATAGAGCGCCTGGGCCTGGGACTGGACGTCCTTGATGGGCGCCATCTTGGTGATGGCGCTCCGGAAGCGGCGAACCTGGTTGACGAGCGACTGGCGATCGCCGGGAGCCCGCACCACCTTGAAGCGCTGACGGTCCACGACCCACACGACGACGCCGTTCTCGTCGACGTGGTACTCGAGCAGCGTCGTGCCCTCGGGCAGGAGTCCCTGGATCTCCCGCCATGAGCGACGCCTGCTCGAGATTCTCCTTCTTCACGCGATCGAGGAAGGCGCGGTAGTCGCGGTCGAGCGCCTCGAGCTGGGCGCGGGCGCGGCTCGACTCCGCCGATGCGCTCCCGTCCTGGGCCTCCACCTTGGCCTCGGCCAGCCGGGCCCGGAGCCGCACCTCTTCGTCGACCAGCGCGCGCGTGCGGCCCTTGGAGAGCGTGGTCTGGCTGCCCAGGAGATCGAGGAAGGTCCGGGATCGGCTCCGCTCGGCGAGGGAGAAGGCCTCCTCCGGACGCTGGGCCTGGAGGGCAAGGTTGACCGCGTAGTGGTAGATACCCTGCTTGCCTTCGAAGAATCCGCTGCGCAGCGCGGAGTCTCCCAGATCCGCGCGGAGCTCCTCGACGTAGCGCACGGCTTCCCGCGCCGCCGCGAACGCCTCTTCCGTGCGGCCGAGCCCGGCCAGCGAGCGGGCAAGGCCGTTGTAGAGGTACGGGTGGTCGGTGATACGCCTCATCTGATCGGAGAGCGCGATGGACTGCTGGTAGACCCCGAGCGCCTTCGACCAGTCCTGGCGCGACAGGGCCAGGCTCCCCTGGCCGCCGAGGACATCGACCTCGACCTCACCCAGCCCGCTCAGCCGCGCATGCTTGAGCGCCCGGTCGAACGCCGCGTCTGCCTCGTCGGGATGGCCGAGGGCGAGCTGAGCCCTCCCGATGCCCAGGAACGAGCTGGCGGCCCATCGACGCAGGTTCGTGCGGCTCCGCTCCGTCGCGAGGGGCGCGAGCCGAGACTCCGCGCCCTCGAAGTACTGGGCGGCCTGGGTATTGCGGGCCAGCGCCGTCTTGAAATCCTGCTGGGCATAGGCGACCTGAGCGAGATTGTTCAGGAGGAAGCCCTCGACCTGCTCCTCGTGCCGGCCGCTCAGGCGAGTCTTGGCGAACTCGAGCCCCTCTTCGAGCGCCTTGGTCGCCTGCGCGAAGTCGCGCACCGACCGATACGCCGAGCCGAGATGGGAATAGCAGGAAGCCCACGCGCCGAGGTCGGCCTGTTTCAGGTCGCGGGGGTGGGCTTTCTTGAAGAGCTCGATGCCTCGGCTCGCCGACTGGATGCCTTTCTGATAGCGGCCGAGGCGAACGGCAACCACCGCGGCAGCGTGCCAGGCCCTCGCCGCTCGCACCTGGTTGCCTTCCTGCTCGGCCTGGGTGGCGGTGCGCTCGTAGTAGGCGAGCGCCTGACGGCCCTCACCACGATTGACGGCCTCGATCGCCTGCGGGCCATCGAGCGAATATTCGCCAGGCGCAGGCGTCTCCGGGGGCGCCTGCTCGGGCGGACGGTTCCGTCCCCTACCGAGGCCCCGCTGCGCTTCGGCCGGCGGCACCAGCGTGAGCGCTATCAGCATCCCGATGAACGTAGCGTGAACGAGAACCCGCGTGCGCATCGCAGCCATGCTAGCCGGAAATGCCCCTCTGGGCCAGCCGCGCTGGCACCCTTGACAAGCTCCGGCCCCCTCGCCACAATCACGCCAGTTTTTCATCCCGGTCGATGTGTCAGCGCGGACGCTCGCCAGAACCAGCGACGGCCAACACGGAGGAGACACGACTCATGACAACCATCAGCCGGCGGACCTTCCTCAAGACCTCGGGAGCCCTCGGAGCCGCGGCCGTGCTCGGCGAGGGCCTGCGCGCCCCCGCCCATGCGGACAAGCCCATCAGCTTCTCGGGCTGGGTGTTCAAGCCCGACACCGTCAAGGATTACGTCAACTTCTACAACCAGAAGTACCAGGGCCAGGTGAAGTACGAGGCGATCCCGTGGGCGCAGTACCACCCGACCATGGAGACCCGCGCCCTGGCCGGCGAAGTCGTCGACGTGATGTACTGCAATCACAACAACCGCGAGCGCTGGTTCGAGAACGGCCTGATCCGGGCCGTCGACGATCTTCCCGGGACGGACGAGCTGAAGAAGAAGATGACCCCGGCCAATCTCGACAGCCTCAAGAGCAAGGACGGCAGCAAGCTACTCGGGCTGCCGTACTTCACCAGTCTCTTCATCCTGATCTACAACGAACCCATGCTCCAGCAGGCGGGGATCAAGGCCCCCGCCAAGAGCTGGGACGAGCTGGTCGAGCACAGCATGAAGCTCAAGAAGGACAAGATCAGCGACACGCCCTACCTGCCGAACTGGAACAACAGCCCCTCGGGGACGATGCCGCAGTTCATGAGCGACTGCTTCTCGGAAGGCGCCCAGGTCTTCGACGCCAAGAACCGCGTCATCGTCGACCAGGAGCCGGGCGCGGCGAAGGCCATGGAGCGCTGGCAGAAGGTGTACAAGGCAGAGCTGGTGAATCCCGAGGTGCTGACCAAGACCTCCTCGACGGATACGCACCGCCTCTTCTGGACGGGTCGCTACGCGTACCACACGAACCACTCCTACTACCTCAAGACCATCGCGGGCGAGCCCGAGAACTCGAAGCTCGCCCCCAAGAAGGCCAAGATGGCCATGTACCCCGGCAACGGCAGCAGCTACATGTGGACCGACTCCTACGTGGTCAACGCCAAGACCAAGGTCCTCGAGGACGCGTGGAAGCTCACGCGCTTCCTCGGGGGCAACCTGCACGGCGACTGGTACGTGCAGCGCCAGTGGTGCCTGATCTCGGGGCTCGATAACCCCTACCCCGAGATGTACGACCATGCCGAGATCATCCAGTCGTACGACCGGTGGATCGACCTCAAGCTCCTGCGCGAGCAGTACAAGAAGGGCAAGGTCATCGCCGCCTACAAGGAGCCGTGGTACGGGGAATACGACACGAAGGCCGTGGCCACCGTCCAGAACATCATCCGCGGCGTCACCACCGTGCCCAAGGGGCTCAAGGAGCTCGTCGCGCTCCAGAAATCACTGGCCTAAGCCGCGGCTGAAGAACGGGTGTCTGTCATCACACGCGCCCCCTCACCCTGCCCTCTCCCCCTCCGGGGGCGAGGGATTCGGACCGATATGATCCCTCTCCCCCCACCGGGGGAGAGGGCAGGGTGAGGGGCGAGCCTAGCGCGGATTCCCCCGTGACTGAGCCTAGTCGCTCGACGCTCCCTCAACGTATTCCGGGCCAGGCGGTGGCGCCCCGGCTTCCCCTGCCATCGATCCGGCTGTCGGAGCGCTGGTTCGCCATTCTCCTCGTCCTGCCCGCGATCCTCGCCATCTTCCTCGTCGTGCTGTTCCCGCTCCTCTATTCTCTCTGGCTCTCCTTCACCGACGTCAACCTGCTCCGCACCACGGGCCCGGCCATCGAGCTGTTCGGCGTGCGCGTGCCCCTCTTCCGCTGGATCGGGATTCAGAACTACGTCAGGATCCTCGACGATCCGCTCTACTGGAGCTCGCTCTGGCGCACCCTCTACTTCGTCGGGGCCTTCGTGCTCGAGGCCACCGTCATCGGCATGGGCATGGCCCTCGTGCTGCACGAGCGGTTCAACGGGCGGCCGCTCATGCGGAGCCTCCTCCTGATTCCCTGGTCGCTCTCGCGCGTCGTGGTCGGGCTCCTCTGGGTGGGACTCCTCGACTTCGAGTTCGGGGCGCTGAACGCCTTGCTCGCGAAGCTCGGCCTCATCCACGGCTACATCGCCTTCTTCAAGGACGGCTTCAGCGCGCTGAATGTCCTCGTCTCGGTCTACATGTGGAACCAGGCCCCGTTCGCCACCCTGCTCTTCCTGGCCGGCATGCAATCGGTGCAGGAGGATCTCTACAGCGCGGCGGAGGTGGACGGGGCGGACTACTGGCAGCGCTTCCGCCACGTCACCCTGCCCGCGCTGCGGCCCATCGTGTTCCTCGTCCTGGTGCTCGCCACGGTGAACGGGTTCCTGATGCTCGACCTGATCTACGTGCTGACCATGGGCGGCCCCGGGCACGACACGACGACCGTCTCGTGGCTCGGATTCCAGACGACCTTCACATTCTTCAAATTCGGGCCCGGCACCGCGATCCTCTACACGCTGACCGCCCTTTGCCTCCTCCTCACCTTCGTCTACCAGCGGCTCCTCCTGGCCCGCTTCGAGCCCGAGGCCTGACGGGATGGCCATTAGAGAATCCCTCTCCCCTCTGGGGAGAGGGCAGGGTGAGGGGCCAGTGGCATCGACGCGCGGATACCGCGGGGGGAGCTATCGGAGCCGCTCCACGGGCAGCCGGCTCGTGCTGTACGGGCTGCTCGTGGCGGTGGCCATCTGGCTGATCGGCCCCTTCGTCTGGCTCTTCATCACCAGCATCTCCTACCAGCGCAATCTCATGGCCCGACCCCTGTCCTTCATTCCGCCCGAGATCACCCTGGACAACTACAAGATGATCTTCGGGCTCGTCCGCTTCCACGCCGAAGGCCAGGCCGCGAAGATCATCCCCTCCATGCTCAACAGCCTGGTCGTGGCGTCGGTCGTCACCGCGCTCAACCTGGTGATCGGCACCACGGCCGGCTACGCCTATGCCCGCTACCGCTTTCCCCTGAAGACGCTCTCGCTCTTCGCGCTCCTCTTCACACGGATGCTCCCCACCGTGGTCTTGATTCCCGCCTTCTTCCTGATGCTGCGCGCGCTCGGCCTCCAGAACACGCTGACCGGGCTCGTCGTCGCGTACTGCTCCTTCACCCTGCCGTTCACGGTGTGGATCATGAAGGCGTACTTCGAGACGGTGCCCGCCGAGCTCGACAAGAGCGCCCTCGTGGACGGCTGCAATCGCCTGCAGGCCTACCTGCGCGTGGTGCTGCCCGTGTCCGGACCGGGTCTGGTGGCGGGAGGCGCCTTCACGTTCATGCTGTGCTGGAACGAGTTCATCGTGGCCCAGGTCCTGAACACCAAGCCGGGAACGACGACGCTGCCCCCGGTGATCGCAGGCATGAACGGGCAGATCAACATCGACTATTCGGTGATCGCCGCCTCCGGCTTCCTCGGCGCCCTCCCCGCCGTGCTGCTCGTGCTGTTCTTCCAGAAATATCTCGTCGAGGGCCTCACTGCCGGCTCAGTAAAGGGCTAGCAGGCCCTACAAACAAATCCCTCTCCCCCATCGGGGGAGAGGGCAGGGTGAGGGGGCAGCCCCGTACAGGGGGTCGTTACTTGGCGCCCGTTGTCGCTTTGATGCTTCCCAGATGCTCGTTGACGTGATTGATCAGGATTCCCTCGATCACCTGCGCGGAGGTCATGGGCGGCCCGCCCAGAAGGGGCGCGCTCCGCTCGAGCTCTTCGTCGCTGAGCCCGCGGACGATGCTGGAGGCCTTGGCGCTGTTCTCTTTCGAGAGGGTGAGCGTCTCCGCCTTGGTGGTGTTGGCGTGCTCCTTGGCGTGCTTGGCGTTGCCCTCGTGGATCATGTCCATGGTCATGTTCGGCAGGGGCTTCCCCTTGGCGATTATGTCCACGAGGCCGGCGATCCCCGCGTGACTCTGCGCCACGTGATGGGCCACGACTCCTACCGTCCACTTCTCCGCCGACGTGGTCTTCTTCCAGTCAGCATCGCTCAGCTTCTCGACGGTCGTGTGCATCTCCCGGCACGTCTCGTCGTACTTCTTGGCCAGCTGCTCGGCACGCGCTCCCATGTTCTCCTCCTCCTGATGCGAAGTGGTCGGTATGCTGCACGGAACCTCTTGCCCCCGGCGACCTCCACGATAAACCCGCCGTCAATTACGTCTCAGGTAGGCATCCGACGGCTTCCCGGAGTAGTCGCGCCACTTCCGGCGAAGGGCCTGGGCTCCTCAACCGAGATCCGCGATGCGCTTGAGGACCAGGCTCGACGGCGAGTCGGGGAAGGGCCAGCCGGGGATCCAGGCCGAGAAGCGACCCGCCGTGCCCCCCGCCACGACGATCTTCACGTTGCCGGGCTCACGGAACTTGGTGACGCCATGGCCGCCCGTGTCCGCCTGCGTCTGCTCCCACACGAACTGCCGCGCATCCGCTTTGGACCAGCCGTCGGCCGCGATCGTCCGCGCATGCTCGGGGCCGATGATCAGCACGGTGTCGCCGAGGCCGGCATGCGCGTCGCTGGCGATGACGATGCCGCTCCGGGCGATGGTGGCCAGGATCTCGCGCGCCGTCCGGCTGCGCGTGTTCGCCACGACCTGGGGCGCCTCCGCCGCGATGGCCGCCACCGTGCTCTCGAGCGCGCCGAAGCCGTGCTCGACGTGGAGCGGCTCCCACGGGCTCTCCTCCTCGTTCTCCCCGATGCAGTAGGAATACCGCCCGGTCTGGGAGAACGTGGACATGCTGATTCCCCCCGGCGTGGCGCCGCCGATGTTCTGCCAGATCAGCCGCACGGCGCGGCCGATGGTCGCGTTGGCGCGCCACCCTGGGCCGAAGACGCCCGTGCTCGAATTGACGTCGAGCGCCTTGCGGACGGGCCCGTTCACGATGAGCAGGGGCGCCACCGCGTCCGTGGTGCCCGACACGCCGACCAGGGCGAAGGCGGGATCGCAGATCGCCTCGACGCCCGCGATCACCACCGGCATGTACTCGGGCCGGCAGCCCGCCATGACGGCATTGATGGCGATCTTCTCGACGGTGGCGCGCCCCAGCCGCGGCGCGACAAGGGCAACCAGCTCGTCACCTTGTCGCCGACTCGCCTCCACCGCGGCCGCGACGCGCGTCGCCGTCGGCGGCACCACGGGCAGCCCGTCGGTCACGCCACGCGCGTAGAGCACCTCGAAGGGATCCGGCTCGGCCGACACCCCGCCACCTTCGCCGCGCGCGCAGGCTCTGTCAAGAGAGCTCCACACGATCGGTCTTGGCGAGCGGCCACATTGAGGGTAGACTTTCGTTCCTCGACCGTTACAGCAACTTCGACATCAAGGAGATGAAGACATGCCACTTTATCTGGACGTGCACAACAAGATCGAGGCTTTGACCGCCGACGGCGTGGCGGGTGCCCACGCGAAGGATCTCGAGGTCCAGCACAAGCACGGCGTCAAGTACCTGAGGTACTGGTTCGACGAGGGAACGGGTAAAGTTTTCTGCCTCTGCGAGGCCCCGAGCAAGGAAGCCGCCGCGGCCGTCCACCGGGAAGCGCACGGCCTCGTGGCGGACGAGATCATCGAGGT
>WNGL01026295.1_pt1 | contig 11876 bp, 8 predicted proteins | sample 5400591 | NCBI WGS metagenome assembly WNGL01 (sample SAMN13153377, study PRJNA577476) | soil metagenome | isolation source: 80 cm soil or saprolite under Garry oak tree replicate 1 | place: USA:California | collected 2016-06-15
CGTGTACGGGAATCCCCAGGCCCCGCCCCAGTAGTCGTTCAACTGGTTGCTGCCGGCAAACACGAGCAGATCGATTCCGTGCAAGCGACTCTGGCATTGCACGAGAAATCGCAGCTCCGCGAGCACATCCCAGGGAAGGCGCGCGCTCTTGCGAATCGCCTTCAGCACGGTCAGGAGCCCGGGCACCACCTTGACCGCAGCTCGGATACCGCCCGCGAGCCGGGAGAGCCTGGTTGGGGACGCAGCGGGCGAGGCACTGCCCCCTCCCCTGCCTCTCCAAATGGGATACGATGCAATGCCGTGCCTGTCCCGGGTGTCGTCGGGGTGACCCGTGAACGCGATGATGCGGGCATCCGGATAGCGATCGCGGATCTGCTGGAGCAGCGCCGTAATGATGGCCTCGTCACCGAGGTTCTCGGTGCCGACGTGACCCAGAATGCCGATGCGCCTCGCGCGCCGTGGACCGGTGATCCAGAGGTCTCCGGTCCCAAAGTCGTGCCGGCTCAAGCTGGCGCTCAAGGGTCCCTCTTCTGCGCCAGGACTATGATGCAGTATCCAAAACCGGCCCGCTCCTTGAGGGCTTCCAGAAGACGCTCAGGAATCAGGAGACTCAGCGCCTTGTTCAGCTTGTAGGAGTTAACGAAGCGAAGAATCCCGGTCTTCCCCATCACGGGAAGAATCGTGGTCGCCCGCAGGACCCGGAACAGGGGCGACACCAGGCGCCTCATGCTCTTCATGTCGAGAAACCTCTCGATATGCTCGGGAGGCCATGGATCCCAGTCGCGGTTCCCGATGCGGTCCACAACGAATCGGTTCACGGTGGTCAAGATAAAGTAGCCGCCGGAACGGAGGGTCGAGGCGGCCACCTCCAGATACTTGGCCTGGTCTTCGACGTGGGCGAGGACCTCCTGTGAAACCACGACGTCGAACTGGCCGGTCGGGAGCGCATGGGTGAGCGCATTCCCTGCCAGGAACGTGATGTGCGGATAGCTCGCCTTGGCCTTCGCGATGGCCTCCTCGGAAAGGTCGATTCCCGTGACGGAGCCGAACCGGGAGAGCTCCTGACTGAACCATCCCATGCCGCAACCCAGATCGAGAATCCGGGGACGGTCAAGCTGGAGCGACCCAAGCATGTCCAGCACCCGCTCGCCGCGCTTGAGCGCCCACTCATTGATGGCCTTCCGATCCCACCAATTGTGCCAATGCCAGTCCCAGCATTGCCGCTGCTCATCGATGGTCGGAGTGCGTGGTTGGGAGATCACGCCCTCGTGTGGAGTGAACTCAAGTGCCTCAGCCATTCGCAACCTCACTCTCTGGCGTTGCTTCCCGGCCTTTGCGGTTTCGGGGAAGTTGCTATCGGCCCTGCTTTGCGGTGCGGCGTCAACACCTGCTCGGGCTGCCGCTGATGGCCCGCCAACGGAGTGTTGCGTCCACCCGCCCTTCGCGCCGTAGCTGCTGGAGGCGCCGCACTCGCCAGTACCGGGCTCCGAGGAAGTCGTCGCGGGTCAGTCCGTAGCGGTGATACGCCGCCCGCAGCTCCTCGATCCCGCGTCGCACGGTCCACGCGGGCTGAAACTCGGGGAGCGTTGCTGCGAGCTTGCTGCAGTCCACGCGATACGACCGCGGATCCGGCCCGCCGCCCTCCGCGTACCTCACGCTGCAGCCGGGAAGGGCCGCTTCGACCATCTCGGCCAGCGCGCGGATCTGATGGTTCTCGTCGGTGCTCCCCACGTTGAACGCTTCATTGTGTACGCGCTCCCTGGGGGCACGGAGGACCGCCACGAAGGCCCGGCAGATGTCCGCGACGTGCACCAAAGGACGCCAGGGCGTCCCGTCGCTCTGGATCAGGATCTCACCCGTGGTATGGGCGAACCCCACCAGGTTATTGACGACCAGATCAACCCGCAGCGCCGGGGAGACGCCGTACGCCGTGGCGTTGCGAAGAAACGTCGGGCTGAAGGCGTCGTCCGCCAGCTTCGAGAGATCTCGTTCGGCGCGGACCTTGGACTCACCGTACGGCGTGACGGGATTGAACGCCGCGTCCTCGCGCAGCATTCCGTTCCCCGCGACGCCGTACAAGCTGCACGAGGAGGCAAACAGAAAGCGCGAAACGCCCGCCTCCTTGGCCAGCTCCGCCAGCCGCACGGACGCCCGGTGGTTGATGGCGTACGTGCACTCGGGATCGACATCGCCCAGGGGGTCGTTCGACAGCGCCGCCAGATGAATGACCGCGTCGAAGCCTCGCAGGTCGGCACCGGTGAGATCTCGCACATCCATCCGTCCGCGGCCTGCAGCGCGGGCACCAGCACGGACCCGATGTAGCCCTTGTGACCCGTTACCAGGACCCTCATCGCACGACCTCGCTCGCAGCGTGGTGAGGCGCCAAGCCAGATGTCGCTGACCTCGCCCGTGGCTCCCGCTTCGCAAGAGGCATGCAGCGAGACCCCGGGCGCGCCAGCTTCGAGTGAGAGCGAGGCACTCCCCCCCCGGACCGAGAGAGTGGATTCCTCACCGCGACGGTGTTGCGCCTGCGCAACGGGGCTCTCGCATCAGACGCGCGCCGTTCGAGCCTGCGTCGAATGGAGGAGCCGGTCGGCCAAGGTTCGGCCGATACTGAGCGACGCCGTGGCGGCCGGTGACGGCGCGTTCAACACGTGGATCGCCCCATCGCTCTGCACGATGTAGAAGTCGTCGAGCAGCCTCCCCGCGCGGTCGACGGCCTGTGCGCGCACGCCGGTCCGGCCTCTGACAAGATCCTGCGGGCGCAGGCCGGGAAGGAGCCGTCGCAGGGCCTGCACGGACCGCCGCTTGCTCACGGAACGTCGCCACTCCGACCAACCGCTCTGCCAATGCCGTCCGGCCATCCGCCAGAACCCCGGGAACGAGAGCGTCTCGGCCAGATCCCCGGGAGACACGCTCCAGCGACTGTACCCTTCGCGCTTCCAGGCCAGTACGGCGTTGGGCCCGGCCTCGACCCGGTCATCGATGGTGCGGGTGAAATGGACGCCGAGAAACGGCAGGGACGGATCGGGAACGGGGTAGACGAGGTTGCGCACGAGGCTGCGACGGTCCGGCACCAGCTCGTAGTACTCACCTCGAAATGGAATGATGCGGACGTCGGGATCGAGACCGCACATGCGCGCCACGCGATCCGCCTGCAGGCCGGCGCAGTTCAGGAGCCGCCGGGCGCGCACGTCGCCTCGGGCGGTCTCGATGCGCAACTGGCCCGCCTCGCGGCGGACGCCCCTGACGCGGGCGCCGGTCCACACGTCCCCTCCCTTGGCCCGGACCCGTCGTGCGAGGGCGTCGGTCACGCGCGCGAAGTCGACGACGCCCGTTTCCTCAACCCACAGCCCGGCCAACCCCGTCACCGCCGGCTCGAGATCGCGCAAGGCTCGACTCTCCAAGCGGCGCAGACCCGCGAGGCCGTTGGCCCGTCCCCGCTGCTCGAGCTCGGTGAGGATCGGCACCTCGGCTGCGGCCGTTGCGATCACCAGTTTGCCGCAGCGCCGGTACGGGACGCGTTCCTCGATGCAGAACTGGTACAACGCCTCACTCCCTTCACGGCACAGTCGCGCTTTGAGAGAGCCAGGCTTGTAATAGAGGCCGGAGTGGATTACGCCGCTGTTGTGGCCGCTTTGGTGCGCCGCGAGCTCCTCCTCCGCCTCCAACACCACCAGAGAGCCCGCGCCCGTCTCGAGGAGCGCCATCGCGGCCGCCATGCCGACGATACCGCCGCCGATCACCGCGGTGTCGAACCTGGAGCCCATCGACGCCTCAAGCCCGGCCGCCGACCAAGTCCTGCAACCAGGTCTCGCCGCGGAAGTGCGCGTACTGTTCGGCGCGCAGCTGGTCGGCCAGGCGCCCGGTGGGGAGCTCTACGTCGTCGTAGGTGATGACGCGGTCCTTCCCGACGTCCCGCTTGAGCGTGCAGCCCTCGACCAGGCCTTCCGGCAGATAGCGCTGCGCGCTCATCTCCGCCGCGTTCGCGGCCTCCCCGTACGTCATGTACATGCCGTAGTCGTCGAGCACTTCGCCGGCCTGGAGATCCCGCTTGGCCACGGCGCAGACCTCCACCACGGGACCGCCCAACGGCTTGGCCACCGAATCGCGGAACAGGACCACGCGAGCGATGGCATTCGGCACCTCGAAGTGGACCAGATGGTAGGGGATGAAGAAGGCGTACAGCGGGCCCTCTCCCATCTTGTAGAGGTTGAGGTAGCGCTGCTGCTTGGGATCGGGGTGCTCGGCGAGGCAAAAGACCTTGGTGAGCGGCGTGCCGACCACGTAGTCGACGACGCCGCCCAGGCGACGCAGCTCATCGAGGTCGTAGAGCTTCCCGATCTTCATCACGTCGTCGCGATACGCGAGCCCTCGCGACATCCCCCGGGACCGGACTGCGAAGCCCGTGGCATTGGCCACGACGGCCTGTTCGAAGCTGATTTTCGACCCATCCGCAAAGCTCGTCACCATGGCGGGATTCTGGCCCCACTGCTCGGCGAACCCCTTCTGAGTCGTGGGCGTGCGATAGGGGTCCTGCAGGCCCTTGACGTTGCCCATCACCCGCGGGATGAGCCCCAGGCCCCTGACCCAGCGGTACAGGTTCATCTGCAGGCCCGGCTCGTCTCCCTCGCACGCCGACAGAATGACCCCGTACTTCGCGGCGTACGTCTGAAGGATGGGCCCGAGGGTGGCGTCGATCTCGGCGTTCATCAGCACCACGTCCTTGCCGTGCTTGAACGCTTCCAGGACGATCCGGGCGCCGAACTCTACGGAGCCGGTGACGTCGACCAGGACGTCCACCTGCTCCGACCGTGCGAGCACAAGGGCGTCGTCCGTGACGACCGGCTTGCCGGCACGGATGGCATCCTCCAGTTGGCCCTGAGTGCTCACGGCGACGGCGTGCGTGACGCCCGCATAGGTGTGGACGTGCATCGCCTTGTCGAGGTGGCGGTTGTACACGCCGACCATGCGCATGCCCGGGACGCTGTTGACGATCTGGTTCGTCAGCCCTTGTCCCATGAACCCGGCGCCGAGCATCCCGACGCGAATCGGCCGGCCCCGCTGTTCCCGCGCTCTCAAGGCATCGTCGACGATGATCATGGGCGACTCAGAGAGTCATGCGCCGCCGGAGCTCCCGCTCGATCTCGTCGAGCGGTTGCCAGCTGCGGTCCTTGTCGGAGATCGCCGTGATCGGCAGCGGCCACGTGAGCCCCAGGCGACGATCATCGTGGCGCAGGCCCCCCTCGCACCCCGGCGTATAGAACTCACCCACCTGGTAGCTGGTATCGGTGTGGTCGCAGAGCACCTGGTATCCGTGCGCGAAGCGCTCCGGCACGTAGAGGGCGCGGTAATTGTCCGCCGTCAACTCGACGGCGACGTGGTCGAGATAGCTAGGACTCTCGGGGCGCAGGTCGACGATGACGTCGAGGATCGCGCCGCGCGTGCACCGCACGAGCTTCGTCTCGGCCGCGGGCGGATACTGAAAGTGCATTCCCCGCAATGTCCCCTTGCGGCGATTGGACGCGATGTTCGCCTGCGCGATCGTGGGCTTGAGGCCGTGCGCCGTGAACTCCTGCTGGCAGAAGGCGCGCGCGAAGAAGCCTCGGGCGTCCTCGCGCGACTCGAGATCGACGATGAAAGCGCCCCGCAGAGTCGTTTCGGTGAAGATCATCGCTGCCGCACCGGGGCAAGTCAGGTGCCATCCCCACGAGCGGTCAGGGCGGCTTGCGAACGCTGCGAGTGTTGCGGGCCCGCATCAGTCCCCCGCGCCGGGTGAGGGCCGCGGCGTCTCGCCTTCTGGTCCCTGTCTTGCGCCAGACGAAGGCTGCATGAGCAGCCCAGCCATTCCCGACCTGACTGCACCGGCACCACCCGTCGCGCCGCTGCGCGAGCTCGACCGCTCGCTCCTGCATGGCATCGCCTGGACCAGCGGAGCGAAGTGGGCCGGGCAGCTGTTCGCCTGGGCCTCCACCCTGATCGTGGCCCGCCTGCTCACCCCCGAGGACTACGGCCTCGTGGGGATGGCGTCGATCTACTTGGCCTTGATCACCCTGCTGAGTGAGTTCGGTCTCGGATCCGCGATCATCACGCTCCGCGACCTGAGCGACGGCCAGGTGGCGCAGCTCAACGGCCTGGCGGTGCTGTTCGGGGTGGTGAGCTGTGCCGTGTCATGCGCCGCGGCGATCCCGCTCGGCCACTTCTTCCACGCGCCGCAGCTCCCGGCGGTGATCGTGGCCATGAGTGCCGGGTTCGTCATCACCGGCTTCAAGATCGTGCCGTTCGCCCTGCTGCAGCGCGACATGCGGTTCAAGGCGCTGGCGCTCATCGATACCTGGCGCGCCGTGCTCTTGGCCGTCGGCATGATCGCCTTCGCCTTGGTGGGACTACGCTACTGGACGCTCGTCATCGGCGGGTTACTGAGCTCCCTGCTCGCCACGGGGGCGATCCTGGTGCTCCGGCGGGTGCGGCTCGCATGGCCGCGCCGGGAGTCGCTGGGGCATGCCATGACCTTCAGCCGGCATGTTCTCGTCGGTCGGCTCTCCTGGTATGTGTATTCGAACGCCGACTTTCTCGTGGCCGGCCGTATTCTTGGCCGGGCGGCGCTCGGCCTGTACGACGTCGGCTGGACCCTGGCGAACATTCCGCTCGAGAAGATCACGAGCCTCGTGAGTCAGGTCACCCCGGCGGTCTTCTCCGCCGTGCAACAGGACCATGCGGCTCTGAGACGCTACGTGCTCAGAATCTCCGAAGGCCTCGCGCTGATCACCTTTCCCGCAAGCCTGGGAATAGCCCTGGTCGCGCCCGACTTGGTGCAGCTCACACTGGGGGACAAGTGGCACGGTGCGAGCGCGCCGCTGCAGCTGCTCGCCCTGAGCGCCGGATTGCGCTCGGTGACGCCGCTCCTGGCCCAGGTGTTATACGCGATCGGACAGTCCCGCCTCGCCATGCGATACGCGGTGCTGTGCGCCATCGGCCTCCCGATCGGGTTCTACCTGCTGGGCACGCGGTGGGGCACAGCGGGCCTGGCCCTCGTCTGGGTCTGCGTCTACCCGTTCTTCGTGCTCCCGGCGTGCCGGCGTGTGCTGAAGACGATCGAGCTGCCGATCCGAGAATACCTGCGGGCGCTCTGGCCGGCGACCAGCGCCTCGCTGCTCATGGGAGTGGCCGTGCTCGCGGTCAAACTCACTGCCGGCGAGCACCTGCCGCGGGCCGTGAGCTTCGGCGCTCAGGTGGCTGTGGGAGCGGTGGTCTACGCCCTGGCGTGCCTCATCCTGCATGGCGAGCGCGTGGCTTCGTTTTCGCGCATCCTGCGAGCGATGCGCGCGCTGCCCCGGCCCGCGGGGGAGGTGTCGCCGTCCTGAAGGAGTCCTGTCCCCCGTCAGTCGCTTTCCTCAGGGCATCGGCAGAGCCAGTCGCGAACGCGGCCCAACGTCTCATCCAGTGAGACCTCTTGACGCCAGCCGAGGAGTGATTGAATGCGCCGGACATCCGGCACGCGCCGCTGCATGTCCTCGAACCCGGGCGCGTATGCCTTGTCGTATGGGACGAACACGATCGTCGAAGCGCTCCCCGCCACGCCCCGGATCCGCTCCGCGAGGTCGAGAATGGTGATCTCTTCGGTGCCGCCAATGTTGAGAACCTGTCCCGGGGACCCCGGATGCTCGGCCAGGCCGAGGAGCGCTGGCACGACGTCCCGCACATCACAAAAGCAGCGGCTCTGGGTCCCGTCGCCAAAGACGGTCAAGGGCTCGCCCCGCAGCGCGAGGCCCATTAAGCGCGGAATCACCATCCCATATTGACTCGTCTGGCGCGGCCCGACGGTGTTAAAGAGACGGCACAGCACGACCGGTAGTCCATATTCGCGGTGATAAGCGAGGCCAAGAAACTCATCGAGCATCTTGCTGGTCGCATACGCCCAGCGACTGCGAGTGGTGTTGCCCAAGACCACGTCGTCGTCCTCACCGAACGGGATCCGGATGCCCTTGCCATACACCTCCGAGGTGCTCGCGATGAGCACGCGGCACCCGTACCGGAAGGCGGCCTTCAGCACCGCCTCGGTGCCCATCACATTGGTCTCTATGGTGCGGACGGGATGCTCCACGATCAGTTTCACGCCCACGGCAGCCGCCAGGTGCACGATGACATCGGCTTCCGAGGCGAGTCGATCCAGGACGAGCCGATCATCGATGCTTGCCCTGACAAACTGAAAACTCGAGTGCCCCTCGAGATGGGTGATGTTCTGCAAGCGACCCGTGGACAAGTTGTCGATGACCGTGACGGAATGGCCGCGTCGCAACAGCTCATCGGTCAGGTGTGACCCGATGAATCCGGCACCGCCGGTGATGAGGTATCTCGAGGATCTCCGGTCATCGGCCGTCTTAGGGCGGCCACTGGGTGCAGGGGTCCGAGTGGGATGGCGGTGCGGCAAGTAGGTGAGACGTTCGCCTCTAGGCATACGGGAGAGCGGCCTCCTGGGTTAGCGCCGTGGTATTGTCAGTCGCCGGCGCGATGGCGGCTGCGCTCCGCGCTTCCGCCACGACGAGCGTGGGAATACCCATGGCCACCAGCTCATAGAGCTTGGCAGGGACCTGCATCTCCAGCTCCTGTGCCAACACCACCGCCAAGCGCGAACGGGACAGCACGTCCAGAGCTTGAGACCGCGGCAGCACGCCGAGCACCTCGACATGCTGCTCGAGTCCCAGCGCGGCGATTTGCTCCTCGCAGGCGCGCGCGTTGGTCGGGTCGGCGTGCCCGGCGACGCGCAGCTTCGAGCCGGCCTGGGCAGCTTCCGGGTGACGCTGCAAGAACACCCGCAGCGCTTGCATCACCGAGCCGAGATCGTGGCTGCCGTACAGCGTACCGGCATACACGATGCCGATGCCCCCATACGACTGAGGCGCGCGAGGTGGCAAGGATTCCGGGTCGACGCCGTTCCGAAGGTAGGTAACGGCCACGTCGGGATACGTCGCCGTGAGCGCTTCCGCGAGCTGCGGAGTAGTGGCGATGACCCCCTGCGCCGCCCGGAAGGCCAGGCGCTCGAGACGCGGCATGAGGGCGCGAAACATCCGGGTCCCCCATATCGGATGTGACTGCCAGGCCGTCGCGATCGGTCCTGCCCATGGATCGCGGAGGTCGATAAACCAACGCGCGGAGCCCCCCATCGTGGCCATCGCGGCCACGAGGTGAGCGGAGTGCGGGGGGCCGCTGCTCACGACGAAGTGCGGTTGGAATCGCCGAACCACGGAGCGCGCGCGCAGCGCGGCCCGGAGGAGCCACCCACGGCTCCAGTCCGGCAGCGCTAGGAACGCCACGAGCTCCCGATGCAGTTCCCGCAGCAGACCGGGAGGCCTGGAGGCGCCGGCGAAACGTGGCGCCGTCTCGACGGACCGAGACGACTGCCGGTCCCATCGCCGGAGTGCCTGGTAGCGGTCGAGCACCGTGGGGAAGCGGGGGCACCACTCCACCTGCACACCGGGCGTCGCGTCGCTCCCGGCCGGACGGGAGGCGGTCAGCACGGAGACCTGCCAACCCAGCCGCGCCAGGTATTTGGCGATGCCCGCCCAGCGCAAGCCACCTACGCACCCGTCGGGAGGGAAGTAGTAGCTGATGACAAGGAGGCGGCGTGCGTCGCTAGGCATGGATGACTCGCTGCCGGGCGGGCTCGGCGGGTTGGGCGTCGTCGGGCGCCAAGGCGGTGTGAGCGTCGCTGACAGTCACGAACCGCACCGAGGCCACCTTGGAGAGGCCTTCCAGGTAGCGGTCGATGGTCGCAAAGACGCGCTCCACGTCCCTGGCGCTCGATGTCCACGGCGTGAGGCCGGGACGAAGCACGACGCTGTGGAAAGACAGGTGGAGATGGCGGACGCCACCCGCCAGCGCTCCCCGCGACAGGGCAAGCAGATCGCGGACGGATTCGAACTCGGGACTGAGCATGGCTCGCTTGACGACGCGCGAGCGGGCGAGGATACCCGGCACGCGAACCGCTTGCGCAAGCCGGGCGCGCAACACGCGATCCACGAACGGCCATCGAACGGAGGACCACCTCGTGTACCCGCAGGTGAACGGGACCTCCACCAGTTGCCCGTCAGGCGCGGGCACCCTCACGTCCTGCCCCTCCGCGATCCGATAGGCGTTCAGGGGGGCGCCGACGAACGTGGGGCCGTCGTCCACGGCTTCCCAGCTCACGAACGGCGTGACACTGCTGTCGGTGCGGTAGCCACAGGCGAGGAGAGCGGAGACGCCGCCGGCGTCCAGGCCGAAGCGGCCCGCACGAAACGCCGTCGGAGCAGCGCCAAACGCGTCCTCGAGCGTCACGGTCAAGAGCCTCAGCTTCTCGACCTGAAGCGAGCGAGGAAGATTCTTCATCATCGTGATGCGCGGCGTCAGCGGCAACTCGATCGGTGGCGTATTCCATGGGTGCAGGTGGGCGCCAATTTCCGCCCGCCCGTCGGCGCAGGCTTCCCGCAGGATGTCGGCTGCCCATGGTTGCATGGCGACTTGGTAGGTCGTGAAATAGGTGGGCCGGACGCCCAGACCGTCGAAAAACCGTCGCAGGCGCCTGAGCTCCCTGATGTTCTCCACCGTGATCCCCGACCGCGTCGCGACCCAGTTGTCCTCCTCGGTGTCCACCGAGACGACCAGTAGGACATCGCGGCCCGAACCCGCCCCGTCGGACGCAGTCGCTGCTCGCCTCGCGGCCGCCGGCCACACCGCTTCGCGGCGCGTGGGCTCCCAGATTGGGGTGCGCTGGCCCCTCACGGCTCGGATGGACGCGTGCAGGGCCGCCAGGTTCCCGATCACGACGTACGCGAGCACTGCGAGGAGCTTCGGCAATGGGCGTCCCTCCGGCCACTGCCACCCGAGCCCCGCGCACAGTGCCACGAGCGCTGCGAGACCCAAGCCCCAGCCGGCCCACGGAGCGCTCCCGACAAGACCCGCCAGCGCGGCGAGCCCCAGCACGCCGACGGGCGGCATGAGCCAGCGGCAGATCTTGCGGCTGGCGAGGATCCACGAGAAGGCGCCGGAGCGGAACGGGTTCAACAGCTGGCGCTTGAAGTACAGCGTGTGCCAGCCGCGAGCGATGGTGCGGACCTTGCGGCGATACTCCTGCCGCAGCGACGGCAGCCGCGGGACGAAGCAGACCGCGTCCCGGACCGAGACCGCCCGCAGGCTCCGCTCGCGCGCGAGGAGCACGGCGGCGAAGTCGCGGCTCAGTCCCTCGGGCAGGACGTGCATCTGGATCGGTGCCCGCACGGCGTACAGGCACCCCGCCGCCCCGACGATCCCCGAGACGCGGCTCTCGAGCTGGCCCACCCACATGTCGTAGCCCACGTACCAGGACTCGGCGGAGTTGGCGTGCTCCGCGATCCGCGCCACGCTCACGTAGTGGCTCGACGCGACGCCCACGGTGGGATCCGCGAAGCTCGCGACCAAGGGCTTCAGGGCTCCCGGCGGCACGTGCACCGAAGCGTCGGTATTCACGATGATCTCGCCTCGGAGCAGCGGCATCGCCGCATTTTCCGCCGCCGTCTTCCCAACGCGGTGCGGCATGCGGAGCATGCGAACCCCGCTGCTCGCGTACTCGCCCACTATCGCCTCGGTGCGATCAGTCGAGGCGTCGGAGACCACGAGGATCTGTCGCCGGTCCGCGGGATAGTCGAGCTGTAGCAGGTTGTCCAGGGTGGTGCGGATGAGCGCTTCCTCGTTGTGAACCACGAGGACGATGGTGATGCTCGGCCAGTCGGTGAGCGGAGGCGCGGCGGGCCGCCGCCGGCGCAGGGCCGCCAGCAGCAGCAACAACAGCGGATAGCCGACGTACGTGTACAGCGCCAGGGCCACGGCCGCGCCCAGGAGCCACAGAGCGAGCGAGCTCA
>WNGL01027885.1_pt1 | contig 11876 bp, 15 predicted proteins | sample 5400591 | NCBI WGS metagenome assembly WNGL01 (sample SAMN13153377, study PRJNA577476) | soil metagenome | isolation source: 80 cm soil or saprolite under Garry oak tree replicate 1 | place: USA:California | collected 2016-06-15
GGCTTGACCGACCTGTGCATTTTGGTCTGTGTTGTTTTCGACACCGTCAGGAATCGCCGGCTTCACAAGGTGTTTTTGTGGGGCACGCTGCTCATCGTTGCGTCGCAACCATTGCGTTTCATGCTGGCGAGTACGGATGTTTGGATGCGGTTCGCGGCGACTCTGGTGGGTCTGATGAAGTGATCGGCAAATGATCGGCCACGAGAATCTCTCCTATGTCCATGGCGCCTGCGATGTAACGCTGATCGGCTCGACGATTGGCGACCTCTTCGATTACATAGCTGAGCGTGGCCCGGATAACGAGGCCCTGGTCTCGTGTCATCAAAACCTACGCTACACGTACCGGCAACTTCAGGACGCCTGCAATCGCTTCGCGCGCGGGCTGATCGCCTGCGATGTCATGAAGGGCGATCGCGTCGGCATCTGGTCACCGAATTATGCCGAGTGGGTGATCACGCAATTTGCCACCGCCAAGATCGGCGCGATCCTGGTCAACATTAATCCTGCCTACCGGGCCCAGGAACTCGAGTATGCTCTGCGGCAGTCGGGTTGCTCCACGCTGATCATTGCGCCACCCTTCAAGACTTCCGACTATGCGGCCTTGCTGCGCGAGACCTGCCCGGAATTGGACACCTGTAAATCCGGCCAGCTCTCGGCAAAGCGGCTTCCTTCGCTACGCACGGTGATCGTCTTCGGCGCCCAAGAGGTGCAGGGTGCTTACCACTGGGACGAAGTCCTCAATAAGGCAGACGCCATCTCGCCTGAGAAGATGTCGGAGCGGCAGCGCTCTCTCGAATTCGATGAGCCGATTAACATCCAATACACTTCCGGGACGACCGGTTTCCCGAAGGGCGCAACACTCTCGCATCACTCGATCGTCAACAACGCGTTCTTCATCGGCGAGACGATGCGCTTTACCGAGCGCGACCGCCTCTGCATTCCCGTCCCTTTCTACCACTGTTTCGGAATGGTCCTCGGCAATCTTGCTTGCGTGACGCACGGCGCGACCATGATAATTCCGGCGGAGGTTTTCGACCCGCGCAAAACGCTCGGGGTGGTGGCCGCCGAGCGATGCACCGCGCTGCACGGCGTCCCGACAATGTTCATCGCCGAACTCGGGCTCTCTGATTTTGAAAGGTTCGATCTGTCTTCGCTTCGCACAGGCATCATGGCCGGGTCGCCCTGCCCCGTCGAGGTACTGAAGCAGGTCAACACAAAGATGCACATGAACGAGGTGACGATTTGCTATGGCATGACGGAAACTTCGCCCGTGTCGTTCCAGACCTCGCCAGATGACCCGATTGAGAAGCGTGTCTCCACAGTTGGCCGCGTTCATCCGCACGTTGAATGCAAGATCATCGATCCTGAATCAGGCGCCACAGTGCAACGCGGAACCAGGGGTGAGTTGCTTTCGCGTGGCTATATCGTGATGCTCGGCTACTGGGGTGAACCCGAGGCAACGGCTATGGCCATCGATTCCGCGCGCTGGATGCACACGGGCGACCTCGCAACGATGGACGGCGAGGGCTATGTCAACATAGTGGGTCGCACGAAGGACATGATCCTACGCGGCGGCGAGAACATCTACCCGCGAGAAGTCGAGGAGTTTCTTTACGGCCATCCGCTGATCCAGGAAGTTCAGGTAGTTGGCGTGCCGGACGAAAAATATGGTGAAGAAGTCATGGCCTGGGTGATCCTTAAGCCGGGTCACGAGGCCACGGCCGACGATCTGCGTGGTTACTGCCAAAACAAGATCGCGCACTATAAAGCGCCGCGCTACTGGCGCTTCACCGACGGCTTTCCCATGACCGTGACCGGCAAGATCCAGAAGTTCAAATTGCGCGAAATGGCGATACGAGAACTGGGTCTGGAACGGGCCGCTGCGACTCGGACGGCTTAGCAACCAGCTATTGAAACGCCGCGGCCCTCGAATGCGTATGATCAAGAGTTGTTTTGGATCTTGTAGTGTCGTAGTTCTTCTCTGTACAGCCTCTGTGACCTCCGTGTCTCGGTGGTAAAACCGCGCTGAAAACCACTCACCACAGAGCCACCGAGAACATTGAGGACCCACAGAGATTTGAAATTGGGGACACTAGCTTGAATCTTGTCATATAAATCCTCGGCTGAAGCGACTAATACTTCAGGACGGAGCGGATCCGCGAAAGAACTTCGAATGGAGATTTCAGAGCTGAAGACTGAGCTGGAAAAGCTCCATAGTTCCAGCTTCGGCTGGGCCTTGCGTTGTTGCCGCCGCGATCGAGCGGAAGCGGAAGAAGTCTTACAGGCGGTTTATTTACGTGTCCTTGAAGGCAAAGCGTCTTATCGAGGTGAAGCGAGCTTTAAGACGTGGCTGTTCGCTGTCATCCGCAAAACGGCGATAAGCGAGCATCGCAAGAGTTTGTTACGCAAGTTGAGATTAATTGGCGACTTGGATCGGAAGGCGTTGCAAGGCTCTCTTGATGAAGAGCCCGCTGCTCGCTTCGAAAGATCCGAAACGCAGGTACGGTTTCAGCGCGCTCTGGAGCAGTTGCCCGCGCGCCAGCGAGAAACTCTGCATCTGGTTTTCTACGAAGATCTGAATTTGCGTGAAGCCGCACAGGTGATGGGCATTTCAATCGGCAGCGTGCGCCAACATTACGAGCGCGGAAAGAAACGATTGCGGGAATATTTGGAGCGGCCGAACACTACTTATGGAATTAGTTGGCGAGGAAAAGAGAATCCAGGCGCTGTTTCGTGAGCTAAGGCTCGAAGACGAGCAGGTCACGCCACGATTCGCCAACATGTGGCACCGTGCGCAGTCAGGAACATCTGCGCCAGGGAGGATGTTCAACGTTGCGTTCGTGGCGGCGACGGCGTTGTCTGTTTGCGCGCTGGTCTCGCTTGCCTGGCTAACGAAACTGTGGCAGCGAAGTCAGCAGGCGAGTGTAGCCGTCACTGCGGTGAATCTGATCCCCAGCGTTAGCGCGGCGGCAACTGAAGTGAAGCGGGAAGTCAAAGTCGTTTCATCATCCAATCTGAATCGTCGCTCCAGCGCCAAATCCCTTTCAATGAAACTCGCTGTCCGCCGACGCGCAGAAATGCTGGCGGCAAGGCGCGCAGAGATACGCAATGCGGCTGCGATTTCGAGTTGGCAATCACCGACCACCGCGCTCTTGCGCTCGCCTGGCGATGCAGTGCTGACGTCGCTGCCGCAGCTGAACAAAAGTGTTGACGAATTGAAATCATTTTTGCCAAGTCGTTCTAATTAGAAGGAGGATCGAATGAAGAAAAGAAATTTGTTGCTGGTCGGGGCGCTGGTCGTCGGGTTGCTGTTCGGGGTGGCGCTGGTGTATGCGCAACAACCACAGCCGGCGGCGCAGCCGCAACCAGTACAACAACCGCATCCGCCGCATCCACCGATGGATCCGTTGGGCGAGGCCATGTTCCCGCCGGACATGATCATGCAGCACACGCGTGAACTCAATCTGACACCGGAGCAAAAGACGTTCATGCGCGCCGAGATTCAGAAAACCACAACGCGCTTCAACGAATTGCAGTGGCAGTTGCAGGACGCCATGGAAGCGTTGCACGAAATAATGAAGAGCGATTCCGTGAACGAGCAACAGGCTCTGGCGCAGCTCGACAAGGTCCTCGATGCTGAACGCGAGATCAAACGCCTGCACATCGGTATGGCGATTCGCATCAAGAACCAACTAACGCCCGAACAGCAGGCGAAGCTTCACGCGATGCATCGCATGATGATGGGACCAGATAGAGGCCCTGGCGGCCCGGGTCCAGGTCCGCGACCTCAACCCAGGCCAGAGGGAGCGCCCAAACCCGACGAACCACTGATGCCGTAATCGCACGCGCTGCGGAGTACCAACTTTGGATTTGGATTATTTGCGTGAGCAAGAACCCGACTGAAGTCGGCACTCTGCAACGGCGTGATCCAAACTATCAGGTGAGAACCCGCTGCCTTAAACCCAGCGGAGAAACTAAATATCTCGGTCCGCTATCACGTTCTCTGCGTAACCTCCGCGCCCTCCGCGTCTCTGCGGTGAGCTTTGCGCGGCCAGGATTCACCGCAGAGACGCAGAGAACGCAGAGTTAACGCAGAGGGTGATAAATCCTGTTTCGCAAAACATAGTTCCTATGTAATGATGTGGCCCGTTCGACACTGTCACATCTTTCCAGAGGAGCATTCCATGCGCAGATCGCATCTGTTACATCGCTTCACTATAGTCATTGTTATTCTGGCTTTCTCAATCACTTCAGCTAAGGCGCAGGCTCAGCTCTCGCCCGATCTCCAGCAGAAGATCGACAAGCTCGCCGCGGATACGCTCGCCAGGTCCGGCGTCCCCAGCGCGTCGGTTGCGATCGTCAAAAACGGCCAGATCGCTTACGTCAAAGCGTACGGCGATGCGCGATTGGAGCCGAAGACTCCGGCCACTACCGAGATGCGTTACAGCATTGGCTCGATCAGCAAGCAGTTCACCGCGACCGCGATTCTGCTTTTGCAGGAGCAGGGCAAGCTCTCGCTGGACGATAAAGTTGCGAAGTTCATTCCCAATCTCACGCGCGCCGGCGAGGTCACGATTCGCCAACTGCTGTCGCACACTTCCGGTTATCAGGATTATTGGCCGCAGGATTACGTGATGCCCATGATGTTGCAGCCGGTGACGGCGGAGAAAATTCTGGACGGGTGGGCGCGCATCCCTCTGGATTTCGAGCCCGGCACAAAGTGGCAGTACAGCAACACCAATTACGTGATCGCCGGCGTGATCGTGGAAAAGGCGAGCGGTATGCCTCTGCTTCAGTTTCTCAGTCAGAAGGTCTTCACTCCGCTCGGAATGAAAAGCGTCATGAATATCGATCAGGAGAAACTGGGCGAGACTGATCCGACCGGCTATCTGCGTTACGCGCTTGGCCCTTTGCGGCCCGCGCCGAAAGAAGGCAAGGGCTGGCTGTTCGCCGCTGGAGAACTGGCGATGCCGGCGCAGGATCTGGCGAAGTGGGACATCTCAATCATCGATCAGAAAGTGTTGAAGCCGTCGTCTTACCGCGAGTTGGGAACGGACACCCTGCTCAAGAACGGATTGAGCACGCGTTACGGACTGGGTGTTGACGTGAGTTCGCAGGCGGGACATCGCGCGCTGTCGCATGGCGGCGAGGTCTCAGGCTTCACCGCGCAGAACGTTGTCTTTCCCGACGAGAAGGTCGCAGTCGTCGTGCTCACGAATCAGGATGCCGCCGGCGCCGCCGGCCAGATCGCCCAGGGCATCGCACCGCTCTTGCTCGCGACCGACGATCCCGCTACGCCGCAGAAGCTGGAGCAAGCGAAAAAGATTTTCGATGGATTGCAGCACGGCACGATCGACCGGACGCTCTTCACCGACAACGCAAACGCGTATTTCAGCGAGGAGGCCCTGAAAGATTTCGCCAGCGGCTTGGCGCCTCTCGGCACGCCACAGAGTTTCGTGCAAGCGAGCCAGGGTCTGCGCGGCGGCATGACTCTGCGTGTGTACATCATCAGATTCCCGCAGAAAGTCTTACGCGCCTGGACCTACGAAATGCCGAACGGAAGATTGGAGCAGTATCAGATCGCGACGCAGAATTGAGGACAAAACTCTCAGTTTGGGCTGAGTTACACGGGCGCGTTGTATCCACGGTTTGGGGCCGCGGGTTGAGGAATTCGTGGAGTTCTTCGACGCGTAGCGTCGGCGTGACTTTAGCCGTGGCTTTCAAGCCACGGTTACCGATCCCCAAACAATATTCCGTCGCGTCAGCGACGGTGGAACATCTCCCATTCACCATTCCCGGCCTTGAAAGGCCGGGCTAAATTCATTCGTCGCTCTGCGACGCGGGAACTCACCAAGACGCGTAGCGTCGGGTGACTTTAGCCGTGGCTTTCAAGCCACGGTTATCGATCCCAAACAATATTCCGTCGCGTGAGCGACGATTGAAATCATCCCCACAAGTATCGCTCGTCGTATTCAATACCATTCTTGTGCAGAAACTCAAGCAAAGCTTCGCAGCGATCTAAACTCTTCGTGAATCCACTTTGACGAATCGCCTTTGAGATACTGAGCAATCTGGGCGGGTGCGCTTGTCGGTGGCGCGGTCACGAGCGCATGAATGTGATCTTCAACGCCGCCTACCCGCAAAGCAGTCATGTTGTGCGCGCGCGCGATGCCGCCGATAAATGCCCAGACGCGCGGTTCAATGTCAGGGACCAGCCACGCCTCGCGGTTCTTGGTTGAGAAGATGATGTGATTGTGGAGTGAGGTGTAAGTGTTGGCCATGGTGAGAGATCCTTCTTGATATTCAATCGTCGCTGACGCGACGACGGGTTGTGATTACCGACTGATCCCGGCCTTGAAAGGCCGGGCTAAATTCAACGTCGCTCTGCGACGGAAACTCGCTCGGGAATTGTTGCCTGAGGCGCGCGTTGTATCACGCCATTCGGCAGAGTGCAAAGAGCAAAGTGCGAAGGCGCGGAAGTAAAATCACTGCGCGGTCTCCGCTGTCAACAGATTCGCGTCGCGCGCGATGACCCAGGCGCCGTTGGGGTTCTTGTGCAAGATCGTCAGCGTGTAGCCGGAGCGCACTGAAGGGCTCCCGTTCGGCGGCGTGATCGTTACCTTGAGTTGGTTGCGCATCCAAGCCCAATCACCTAAAACTTTGATCTCCTGGATATTGCTTGTACCCTCGATCTGGACATCCTGCATTTCCTTCATGTTTGCGGCGAATGCGTCTTTCCCGAAAGGCTCGTTGCCGGGCACCATGAAAACGACATCGTCGGCCATGAGGCTGAGCACCGTTGCCAGATCACCACTCTTGCAGGCGTCCATCCACCTGACGACCAACTCGCGAATTGCTTGTTCGTCATTTTGCATAGCTGATTGCACTTTAAACGCTCACTACTTCTTTCGCGTCCTGGCCGCCTTCTTCGCAGCGCGCGAACGCGAGGCTGCCGAGCGCTTTGCTGCTGCGCTGCGAGCCTGCCGCGATAGAGCTGTCTTAGAAGCTGCGCTGTGGCCCTCACGCTTGAGCGCCCCCAACGTCGCCCGCGAACGTTTTGCTGATTTCTTTCCTTTACCGGCGCTCTTGCCTTTGCGAACGTCGCGCGCGGCCTGCTTTCGGGTCTCCTTTGATGCCTTTCCTTTCTTGGGTGGACTCAGCTTTACGCCGGCCCGGCGTGCTTTGGACAATCCGATCGCGATCGCCTGTTTGGCTGAGCGAGCGCCGTGCTTACCCTCGCGAACGTGTTCGATTTCTTCTCGAACAAACTCTCCAGCCTGCGTGCTCGGGGCTTTCCCTTCGCGCTTATCCTCTTCGGCGCGTTCTAGTGTTTCCTGCTCCGGCATGATTGCTCCTTTCGGTTTTCTTTACGTTAATACCACGCCATCGACCATCTCTGGCGGCAAGGCAGATCGGAAGCGCAGCAGCGTCTTTGTGTCATCCTCCGATTCAATTTCCAGCGCTGCATTTGCTCCGGTTGAGGTCTGTTCAAGCCAGACGCGTTTTGGTTTGGCAATGGTGTGTGTTAGGTGGTCTTCGGGACTCTTGCCCAGACTGATCGCGATTGCCTCGGACCCATGGACACTTGAGGCCATGGTAACGCCTTCAAATGGTCGCTCGCGCACCTCTACTTGGGCACCGACATCTGTGGCGAACACCTCCAGAGTCGCGAGCCAGCCTTCATGTTGGCGGCTGAATTTGTCCAGAAACTGTGACCATTCATCGCGTGGAATTTCCTGTGTCGTCATAATCAAACCCCTTCTTGCTGGTCGAATAAGCAGGATAGTCGCTAAGAACTGATCCTCAAGCTGCACGTTGCCGCTGAGGGTTTGCCCGTGCTAATAACTCGCGGACTTCCTCATCGGTGGTTTGCGAAAAATCCCGGTACCATAAACCGACCCCGCGAAATGGCTCTGGTGTTGCCGCGCAGATAACTTCGTCGACTTCCGACTTGAATTGCTCACATGTTTCCGGCGCCGAAACCGGAACAGCCACGACGATGCGCGCCGGCCTCTGCGCGCGTAAAGCAGCCGCCGCGGCTCGCATAGTTGAGCCAGTAGCCAAGCCATCGTCGATCAGAATTACCACTCGACCGGTCACGTCTGGCGGTGGTCGGCCGTTACGATACGTGCGCTCGCGCCGCTCCAATTCCCTCCGTTCATCCGCGCCAACTATGTCGATCACTTCGCCGGGAATGCCGAAATAACTGACGACATCTTCATTGAGAACGCGCACGCCCCCTGACGCTATCGCTCCCATGGCCAGTTCTTCCTGACCGGGCACGCCAAGTTTTCTCACCAGGAAGACGTCGAGGGGCGCACCGAGTTCTTTCGCTACCTCGTAAGCAACAGGCACGCCGCCCCGTGGCAAGGCTAAGACCAGTACATCGGTACGACCGGCGTACTTTTTCAGCCTCGCCGCTAACTTCCTTCCAGCATCTGTTCGATCTCGAAAGATCACAGTTCTCCCTCGCACGAGGCGTTGCTCCTGGCGTGGAGCGTTTATTGCGACTTAGATCCCAACGCCCAGCGCACCTCGGCCGAAATAACCTACCTGCCAGCAGCCGATGCTGCCGCCGATGGCGCGGATACTTCTTTCACCACGTCCCCCGCCACTTTTTCCTTCGTCTGGAGCGCGATGTCGGCGAGCGCTACGATGCCACAGCAAGAACCGTGAGCATCCACGACGGGTACGCGTCTAATCTGATTCGCTTCAAGCACGCGGCAGCATTCTTCGAGCGTCATCTCCGGAGTCACGCTGACGCATGGCTCGGTCATACAATCCGCGACCGTCAGTTCGAGCGGATTGAGTCCTTTGGCGATCGTGCGACAGACGATGTCGCGGTCGGTCACTACTCCGACAGGGACTCTATTTACCTTGTTATTGATTACCGGAATCTCTCCGCAATCATAGTCGATCATCATCCTCGCCACTTCCGGCAGGATGGTCCCGGCTGTGCAGCACGCCGGGTCTGTGGTCATAATTTCCTTAACTTGCATCGATTTTCACCTCCAATTTTCAACGAAAAGTTCTTGAGGGACATAACTCTTTGCAGCTACTCGGGCGGACCGCTCCATCGCCTCGTGGTCATCTGAAGTGGCTTGCCGGTCTCTAGCAGTGTCTTCAAACTCGAAAGCACCATGGGCCACCCAGCCTTGATTCCCTCTAACATTTTCGAACCCGCCTCGAGATCATCATGTGTAACCGTCAGGCGCGCAACCTCAAGAAAAGGTTCGATCTCAAATGTGACTTGCGAAGGTTTCTCTTTACGCAAGTCCTCGTTGGCGCCGGACCAGGTAAGGACCAGACGCTGGTGCGGATCAAACTCGACAACCTTCCCGTCAATGTCGATCGCGCCGGAGTCATAGTCTTGGTGTAACCAAGTGGAGCCGACTTTCCAGTCGGAGACATTCTTGTGACGGCCCCAATACTGCTTGATTATCTCGTTGTCGATCAGCGCGTTCCACACTTTCTCCGGCGTCGTGTTGATGTAGGTAACGTAAACAAATTCAGCACTATCTTCGATACCTTTCCCAGCAACATCCGAACCCAAGTACCATCGAAACCATTCCGCCGCAAGACGCGCGGTTGCGGTGTGTTCGGTAGAAACCATTTAACCTCGGCCTTTCCCTTGCCTTCACAAACACTAAATCTGACGACCGTTTGCTGAGATGTAGGAACAAGTGGCGTGCCAGCGAGTCGGTTTGTTATTAGTCTGCAAACAGGTTTAGTTCCGATCGTCGTTCCAAAAACGCTCTAGAGCGATTCACGTCGGCACTTGAATTGCCCATCTGGTTTGTGAATCGTAGCGTCGTTCGGAAGTATCAGTGCAATGGACCGGAACCGAACGTCCGAGATGCGCAGGTGTACGCGAAAGTGACAGCGCTTTCGGTTCGCGTAACGTCTTTAAAATCTTTGCGAGGCATCATTTCAGAGGCAATCATTTCAAATACGGGAGGTGTTTATGCACGAGCAAAAGCAGAAGAAACATGTCCGCGGCGTTGGCGAGAAGGAGCAACGCCAGTACGAACACATCAAGGAGTCCGCCAAAAGATCAGGCCGTTACGGCAAACGCGCGGAAGAGGTCGCCGCACTCATGGTGCTGAAGGAACATAAGGAGAAGGGCCACAAGAAGGGCCATTGACATTTCACTGCATCTTCGAGCTTTAGCTGTGCGGAAGAAGGATCGGTCGCGAATGGAAGCACAAATCAAACTCTTTCGAGTCTTCGGGATTCAAATCGGACTCCACTACAGTTGGCTCCTGATTGCGCTGCTGGTGGTTTTCTCGCTGGCCGGTCAATTCGCGGCGACTAATCCACAGTGGGGCCCGAATGTCATCTGGGCTATGGCTATCCTGACCGCATTACTCTTCTTCGCGGCAATAGTCGTGCATGAACTGTCGCACGCGGCAATCGCCAAGGTCCGGGGACTGCCGGTCCGGGCTATCACGTTATTCGCCCTTGGTGGTGTTGCGCAGATCGAAAAGGAGGCATCAGACGCGAAGACTGAATTTTGGATGGGGATCGCCGGCCCAATCACGAGCGCCGTGATTGGTTTTATCTGCCTGGGGATTGCGGCCGGAATTGGGTGGACTCCCTTACGCGATCATCAATCGCCATGGGCGGCGATGTTGGGATGGCTTGGGGTAATCAACATCGCCCTCGCGGTCTTCAATATGATTCCGGGATTCCCGCTCGACGGTGGTCGTGTGTTACGCGCGATCGTTTGGTGGATTACCGGCAGCCCCGCGCGCGCCACGCGCGTGGCAACCGCCATCGGCCAGTTCGTTGCTTTTGCATTTATCATCTTCGGACTCTTTCGTTTCTTCAACGGCGCGGGCTTCGGCGGTCTGTGGTTGACGTTCATTGGCTGGTTTCTCCTGGATGCCGCGCGTTCCACCTACGCGCAATTTGAAACCATCGAGCGACTCCGCGGTGTGCGCGTCCGCGACGTTATGACCAACGACTTGCCAGTCGTCGATGAGAACACTAACTTACAAACGTTCGTTAACGATCATCTGCTGCGCTCAGGAAAGCGATGTTTCATCGTCGAAGAGAACGGTCACGTCGCGGGAATAGTGACCACGCACGAAGTGAAAGACGTCGACAGAGAAAAATGGTCTCAACTAACTGTTCGTGACGTGATGCTTCCGTTGACAAAACTTCACGCCGTGAGGCCCTCCACCAGTCTGACTGAGGTGCTGGAAACCATGGGCCGCGAAGATGTCAACCAATTGCCGGTCATGAGTAACAATCATCTGGCAGGGATCGTTTCTCGTGGCCACATACTGCGGTTACTGCGGACGCGAGCTGAACTGCAGACTTAGCGAGCGTTGTGGCATGGAAGTGGTCACTGCTGGTTGGAAAGCAGGACAAGACAGAACGCACCTGCTGGGCTATCATGAAACTTCGGTACACTTAATTGATTGGGCAAAGATGCGTGATAGCTTATTGGTGAGTTCGTGTCCAAATACTGCCAACTACTGCTCGTTTGCGTAATCGCCTGCAGTGCCACGCTGTTTAAGCTTAACGGCGCGCCTCAGGAAAATGGACCGCGGAACAGCGCGGCTGCTTCCATCTCACTCAAACCTTGTGAAGTCTCGGGGACAAGAGAAGCAGTCAAGGAAAAGGTGCAATGCGGCACTGTCGATGTCTTTGAAGACCGTCGTCGGAAGACGGGCAGAAAGATTGCTCTGAAAATCGTCGTCTTCCCGGCCACTGGTCAGGACAAAACGTCAGACCCGCTCTTTTATATTCCCGGCGGCCCTGGATCTTCGGCCACGGAAGACGCACCCTTCGTCGCGCAGCAGTTTGCGAAGATTCGCGAGCACCGTGATTTGGTGTTTGTGGACCAGCGCGGCACCGGCGGCTCAAAC
>WNGL01008639.1_pt1 | contig 11875 bp, 9 predicted proteins | sample 5400591 | NCBI WGS metagenome assembly WNGL01 (sample SAMN13153377, study PRJNA577476) | soil metagenome | isolation source: 80 cm soil or saprolite under Garry oak tree replicate 1 | place: USA:California | collected 2016-06-15
CCGGGCAAGACGGTAGATGCTAGACGTAGCGGACGGACGAGGAGCAGGTCATGGACTACAGGCTTGAGGTCGTGGAGGCCGGGCTCGCGCTGCGCCGGGCCAAGGCCGCGCACGGCAAGTACGAGGAGGAGACGGGCAAGCCGGATCCGGACTGGCCGCAGTGGTACGCGCGGTACCTGGCGGACGAGGCGGCCGGCCAGGGAGGGGCACAGGGAGGGGCATGAGCGACTACGACTATGACGTCATCGTGGTGGGGGCGGGCTCACCCGGTGAGCACTGCGCCGGCGAGCTGGCCGGCGGCGGGCTCAAGGTCGCCGTGGTCGAGCGCGAGCTGGCCGGGGGCGAGTGCTCCTACTACGCCTGCATCCCGTCCAAGACCCTGCTGCGCCCGGGCGAGGCCGTGCACGGCGCGCTCGAGGCGGGGGCCACCGCGCAGGTAGACGTCAAGGCCGCCCTGGCCTACCGGGACTTCATGGTGTCGGACTATTCCGACGCCGGGCAGGAGCGGTGGCTGGCGGACAACGGCATCGACCTGATCCGCGGCACCGGCCGGCTGGCCGGCCCCGGCGTGGTCGAGGTGGCCGGGCGGCGCTACACCGCCCGCGACGTGGTGCTGGCCACCGGCGCGGATCCGGTGACACCGCCGGTCCCTGGCCTGCGCGAGCTGGACGGCGTCTGGAGCAACCGCGAGGTGACCGGGATGAAGGCGGTCCCCCGCCGCCTGCTGATCCTGGGCGGCGGGCCGGTGGGGGCCGAGATGGCCCAGGCCGTGCGCCGCCTGGGCGGTGAGGTCGCCCTGGTCGAGGGCGCGGAGCACGTGCTGGCCCGCGAGCCCGCACCGCTCGGCGCGGCGCTCGGCGAGGAACTGCGCCGGGACGGCATCGAGCTTTTCCTCGGCATCCACGCGACCGCCGCCCGCCGCGACGGCGAGGACTACGTCCTGACCCTGGAGGACGGCCAGGAGCTGCGGGGCGACCGGGTGCTCGTGGCCACGGGGCGGCGCCCGCGGGCGCCCGAGGGCCTGGACACGGTCGGGGTCACCGCCGGCCCGAACGGAGTACCAGTCGACGCGCACCTGCGCGTCGCGGAGCGGCTGTGGGCCATCGGGGACGTCACCGGGATCCGGCTGCTCACCCACGTGGGCAAGTACCAAGGCGAGGTCGTCGCCTCGAACCTCCTCGGCGAGCCGCGCGAGGCGCACTACGACGCCATCCCGGACGTGGTCTACACCGACCCGCAAGCCGCCGCCGTCGGCGCCTCCGAGGCCCCGTTCAGCGGGACCGGCCTGCTGTCCGAGGTGGCCAAGACGGAGACCTACACCCACGCCTACGCCGAGTCCAGGGGCTTCATGACGCTGCTGTCCGACGGAGAGCGGCTGACCGGCGCCTTCGCCCTGGGCCCCGAGGCGGGTGAATGGCTGCAGCAGGCCACGCTGGCCATCCGCGCCCGCGTCCCGCTCGACGTGCTGCGCGACGTCATCCAGCCGTTCCCCACCTTCTCCGAGATCTACGTGGCCGCGCTGAAGAAGCTGCGCGGCCAGATCAAGGGGTGAGCCAGATAGAGACCTGAGCCATAACTCTGTTGTCCGGCCGCAATTACCGGTTTACCCCATTGCGGCAGGCCCGCGGCCACGGTTAGCGTGAGCTGGAGCGTTCGGCGGCGGTGGAGAACGGGGTGGCTGGGACGTGCCGGTCCAGGGGTCCGCGCCCTCGCTGCTCGGCAGGCCCGGCGAGCAGGAGACCTTGCGACGGCTTGTCGCCAACGTGCGCGGTGGCCAGAGCGCCGTCCTGGTGCTGCGCGGCGAAGCCGGGATCGGCAAGACGGAGCTGTTGCGCGACCTGATCAGAGCGGCCACGGGGTTCACGGTGGCCCGTGCGGTCGGGGTCGAATCGGAGATGGAGCTGGCCTTCGCCGGCCTGCACCAGCTGTGCGCGCCGATGCTCGGCCGGCTCCGGTCGCTGGCCGCACCGCAGCGGCGCGCGCTGAGCGTCGCGTTCGGCCTGGCCGCGGGCGACAACCCGGACCGGTTCCTGGTCGCTCTCGCCGCGCTCAGCCTGATGGCGGAGACGTCGGAGAAACGGCCGCTGCTATGCGTGGTGGACGACGCGCAATGGCTCGACCGGGCCTCCGCTCAGGTCCTCGGCTTCGTCGGGCGCCGTCTGCTGGCCGAGTCGGTCGCGCTGGTGTTCGCGGTGCGCCAGCCCGATGCCGAACTGGCCGGGCTGCCGGAGCTTGAAGTCGGGGGGCTGCGGGACGATCACGCGCGGGCGCTGCTGGCCACGGTCATCCCGGGACGGCTCGACGAGAGCGTGTCCGCCCGGATCATCGATGAGACCCGCGGCAATCCGCTCGCCCTGCTCGAGCTCTACCGGCACCTGGGCCCGGCCGAACTAGCCGGCGGGTTCGCGCTCCCGGACACGGGCGATCTGCCCGGGCGAATCGAAGACCAGTACATCGAGCGCCTCGGCGAGTTCCCGCCCGGGACGCAGCGGATGATCCTGCTGGCCGCCGCCGATCCGGTCGGGGACACGGCGCTCGTCTTCCGGGCCGCCCGGCTCCTCGGCCTGGGCCCGGACGCGGTCAACCCCGCCGTGGCGGCCGGCCTGCTGAGCGTCGGCGCGCATGTGCGGTTCCGGCATCCCCTGGTCCGTTCGGCCGTATACCGGGCGGCGACGGCCAGGGACCGGCGCGCCGCGCACGACGCGCTCGCGGCGGCCACCGACCCCGGGACCGATCCGGACCGCCGGGCGTGGCATCGCGCGCACGCGACGGCCGGGCCCGACGAGACCGTGGCCGGGGAGCTCATCGGCTCGGCAGGCCGTGCCCTGCGCCGCGGCGGGGTGGCGGCGGCCGCGGCGTTCTGGGAGCGCGCGGTCGTGCTCACCCCGGACCCGGGCGAGCGGGCGGCGCGCGCGCTCGAGGCGGCCGGGGCGAAGTACCAGGCGGGCGACTTCGAGGCCGCGCAGGCCCTGCTGGCCGCGGCCGAGGTCGGGCCGCTCAGCGAGCTCAACCACGCGCTCGTCCAGCGGATGCGGGCCCAGGTGGCGTTCGCGCTCAGGCGAGGCAGCGACGCGCCGCCGCTGCTGCTGCGGGCGGCGCAGCGGCTGGAGGAACTGGACGCCGAGCTGGCCCGGCAGACCTACCTGGAAGCCCTGGTGGCCGCGGTGTACGTCGGCCGCCTGGCGCACGGGCAGGACGTGCTCGAGATCGCGCGCGCGGCGGCGGCGCTGCCAGCCGAGGAGGGGCCGGCCGGGGAGGGGCCGGCTGGTGACGGGCTGGTGCGCGGGCTGGCGGTGCGGCTAGCCGACGGGTACACGGCCGCCGCTCCCCTGCTCAGTGAGGCGCTGCGCCGGTACCGCGCCCAGCCGCAGGAGCTGGACTGGCGGTGCGTCGCCTGCAACATGGTCGCGATGGACCTGTGGGATGACCAGGCCTGGTTCGAGCTCGCCACCGGCCAGGTCAGGCTGGCCCGCGCGAACGGCACGCTGAGCTGGCTCCCGTTCGCGCTCGACTACCTCGCCGAGATCCAGATCCAGGCCGGCGAGCTGTCCGCCGCGACGGCCCTGCTGGCGGAGGGCGAGCGCATCGACCCGGGGAGCAGGGCGGCCACCCTGCCGTACGTCTCGCTGCTGCTCGCCGCGTGGCGCGGGGACGCGCCGGCCGCCGCCGAGCTGACCGAGGACATGGTCCAGGGCGCCCGGGACCGGGGCGAGGGCGCCGCGCTGACCGTCGCGGAGTACGCCCGGGCGGTGCTGTACACCGGCCTGGGCGACTACCGGCTCGCGGCCGAAGCCGCGGAGCGGGCCAGCGCAACGGACGAACTGGTCATCTCGCCGTGGGCGCTGTACGAGCTGGTCGAGGCGGCGGTGCGCAGCGATCAGCCGGACCTGGCCGCCGGGGCGGCGCGGCGGCTGTCGGAGATAGCCGCCGCGAGCGGCACCGACTGGGCCCTCGGGGCGGCGGCCCGGTCCCGGGCGCTGCTGGCCGAGGGGCGTGCCGCCGACGAGCTGTACGGCGAGGCGCTCGGCCGGCTGGGCCGGACCCGGATGGCGGCGCACCTGGCCCGGGCCCGGCTGTGCTACGGCGAGTGGCTGCGCCGCCAGAACCGGAGGGTCGAGGCGCGTAGCCAGCTGCGGCCCGCGTACGAGGCATTCACGTCCATGGGCGCTCAGGGTTTCGCCGAACGGTCCCGGCGAGAGCTCGTGGCTACCGGCGAGAAGGTGCGCAAGCGGAGCCAAGACACCCGGGCCGACCTGACCCCGCAGGAGGCGGAGATCGCCCAGCTGGCCCGGGACGGGCTGACCAACGCCCAGATCGGGGCGCAGCTGTTCATCGGGGCCCGCACGGTGGAGTGGCACCTGCGCAAGGTGTTCGGCAAGCTGGACATCGGCTCCCGCCGCGAACTGGACGGGGCGCTGCGGCGGCAGGAAGGGGCAGAAGAAGGCGTGAACCCGGCCCGTTCGGAATCAATGTCCTGACCCTAGGCCGCGGTTTCCAGCACGCTGCGCAGCCGCCGTAGCCCGTAGTGGACCCGGGTCCGCACGGTGCCGGGCGGGACGCCGAACTCGGCCGCGACCTCGGCGTAGGGGCGGTCGCGCAGCACCGTCTCGACCACCGCGTCCCGGTGCAGGGCATCGATGCTGGACAGGGCGTCCCGCAGCTCGGAGCGCAGGATCAGCCGGTCGATGTCGGACAGGCCGTCGGCGGGCGCGTTCGCGTCGGCCGGCACGGACGCCAGCGGGGGGCGCCGGACCCGCGCCTTGACCATGCCGATCGCCGTGCGGGCGGTGATGACGAGGAGCCAGTTCACCATCGGTCCGCCCGCGGGGTCGAACGATTCGCAGGCCCGCCAGGCCCGCAGGAAGGCTTCCTGGACAACGTCCTCGGCGAGATCGGGGTCGACGACGATCCGGCGGGCGCGGGCGAGCAGGCGAGCGTGATAGGCGGCGTGCGCGGCCGCCAGGCCCTGATCCGTGCAGAGCCCGGCGCACTCTTTGGTTTCCATGAGCCAAGCGTCGCGCCGGGGCCTGCGATGCCTCATCGGCAATCGCTGCCTATTCATAGCGGCGCGGCTGCCTATCCGTAAGGCGCGGCCGGCACCTACGTGAACGCGGCGGCCTGCGGACGCTGCCGATGGCCGTGATGCCGCTGCTGCTCGCGCTGGCCGCGGCCGGGGTGCTGGCCGCGGTCGCGTTGCCGCGCGGCCGGGGCCTTACCGAACCGCCGACCCGGTGCGACAATGATGCGCGTGACGCCGTCTCTGCTGGAGCGGCAGGCTGAGCTGGAGATGCTCGGCGCGGCCGTGGAGCGCGCCGGCGCGGGACGGGGGTCGGCAGTACTGGTGCTCGGCGAGGCCGGCATCGGCAAGACCAGCCTGGTGGACGCCTTCCTGACCGCGGCGGCCGGTCGCGCGCGCGTGCTGGCCGGCGCGTGCGAGGACCTGCTCACGCCGCGCGCGCTCGGCCCGCTGCGCGACGCGGCCCGGTCGGCGCCGGGCGGCCCGCTGGCCGGGGCGCTGTCCCCTGATGCTGATCCGGATCTGGTATTCACGGCCGTCTGCGACGAGCTGGCCGCGCCGCCGTCGCCGTCCGTGCTCGTGGTCGAAGACGTCCACTGGGCCGACGGCGCGACCCTCGACGTGCTGCGCTACCTCGGTCCCCGGGTGCAGGGCCTGCCGGCCGTGCTGCTGATGACCTATCGCGACGACGCCCTGGCCCGGGACCACCCGCTACGCGGGGTACTCGGCACGCTTGGCAGCTCGGCGGCGAGCCGGCTGCGGCTGTCATCGCTGACCTCGGACGCGGTCCGGGCCATGGCCGAACCGACGAGCCTCGACCCGGGCGAGCTGTTCGAGCTCACCGGCGGCAACCCGTTCTACGTCAGCGAGGTGCTGGCCAACCCGTGCGAGATCGTGCCGCCGACGGTCGTGGACGCGGTGCTGGCCCGAGCGCGCACGCTGAGCCAGGCGGCGCAGACCGCGCTGGACCGGCTGGCGGTCATACCGTCCGGCGCCGAGGTAGGCCTGCTCCGCGTCCTGGTCGGCGACCTGGCGCCGGTGGCCGAGGCGGAGCGGGCCGGCGTGGTGGAGGTGCGGGGTGACCTGGTGGCGTTCCGGCACGAACTCGCCCGCCGGGCGGTCGCGGAGTCGCTGCCCGCCAGTATTCGGCTGGACCTGAACGCGGACGTGCTGTCCGCGCTGCTCACCGCCCGGGACAGCGACCCGTTCCGGATCTTGCACCACGCGGTGGAGGCCGGCGACGACGCCGTCGTCTTGGTACACGGCGAGGCGGCGGCGCGGGAGGCCACCCGTGTCGGCGCGCACCGGCAGGCGGCGGCCTGCTACGCCCAGGTGCTGGCGCACGGGCACCGGCTGCCGACGGCCCGGCGGGCGGCCCTCGGCGAGGCGTACTCCTGGGCGCTGTCCAACAGCAACCAGCTGCACTTCGCGGTGGCGGCGGCCGCCACCGCCGCCGAGCTCTGGCAGCAGGAGGGGGATGACCTCAGGCTCGTCCGGGCCCTGGTCACCTTGTCCCGGCAGCAGTGGCTGACCGAGCGCACCGCCGCCGCGCGCGCCTCGGCCGAGCGCGCCTACGAGCTGGCCTGCCCGTTCGGCGACAGCTACCAGAACGCGCTGGCCACGCTGAACCTGGGCGGCCTGCTCGTGCTCAACGACGACGAGGAGGCCGGGCTGCCGCACCTGGACCAGGCGCTCGAGATCGCCCGGCTCTGCGGCGCGGACAGCGTGGCCGCGCTGTGCCGCAACTACCGGGGATCCGCGCTGCTGCAGCTCGGCGACCTGCACGGGTGCGACGAGCTGCTGGCCAGCATGGCGCAGGCAACCGAGCTGGGCAACCACGAGTACGTCATGCGGGCCTACTACAACCTCATCGAGGGCCTGTGGCGGCTCGGTGAGTACCGCGAGGCGCTCGGGTATCTCGAGCAGGCGGAGAATTTCGGCCGCGACCGGGACTTCCGGGTCTACGGCTACATGTTCGCCGCGCGCCGGGCCCGGCTGGCGCTGATGCGCGGCCAGTGGGCGCGGGCCGAGGCCGGAATGCGGGAACTGCTGGACGGGCAGGACGACCCCGGCATGATCGGCCGCGAGACGGTTCCGGTGCTGGCCCGGCTGCTGGTGCGGCAGGGCAGCGCGGACGCGCCATCGTGGCTGGCGCTCGCGGCTAGGCATGCGGCCATGGCCGACGTGCTCGAGTGGCTGGTGCCGACCGGCCTCGCGCACATCGAGCAGGCGTGGCTGACCGGCGACCACGGGCAGGCCGGGCCGTACCCGGGCCTGCTGCTGGAGCGGACCGACCGGCCCGGCATGCTGCTGCAGCGCGGCGAGCTGCTGCTGTACCTGCGCCGGCTCGGCTATCCGGCCACGGGGTTTGACGGCTGCCCGGAGCCGTACGCCGCGGCGCTGGCCGGCGACTGGCGGTCGGCGGCCGACGCCTGGCTCGATCTCGGGGATCCGTACGAGCACGCCCTGGCGCTGGCCGAATCCGGCCAGGTCGAGCCTGGCCTGGAGGCGCTGGCGATCCTCGACGGCCTCGGCGCGGCGCCCGCGGTGGCGCTGGTGCGCAGGCGGCTGCGGGACCTGGGCGTGGCCCGGCTGCCGCGCCGGCCGCAGCCCGGCACGCTGGCCAACCCGGCCGGGCTCACCGATCGCCAGCTGGAGATCCTGCGGCTGGTCGCGGCCGGTCTCTCGAACGCGGAGATCGCCCAGCGGCTGGTGGTATCGACCCGAACCGTGGACCACCACGTCTCCGCCGTCCTGGCCAAGCGCGGCGTGCCCACCAGGCGCGAGGCCGCCGCCCGTGCCGCCGAACTCGGGGCGTGACCGCGCTTTAGCAGAACTCCTGGCGGCCGCGTGAACATCCGCCCGTGCCGTGTCGTGCTCTTAGCGACCATCCACGACACGAAGGATTCAAGGTCATGTCAGTTTCCGACACGGCCGCGGCGCCGACTGTGGCGCCATCCGCGGCCCGGCGCCGTAGCGCGCCGCTCGTCCGGGATGCGGTGCCAGCCGACTACCCGGCGATCCGCCGGGTCATCCTCGCGGCGTATCGCCAGTACGCCGACCTGATCGCGCGGGACAACTTCTTGCCATACCTGGCCGACCTGCTTGACCTGGACAAGCACGCCCGGCACGGGCGCCTGCTCGTGGTCGAGGCGGACGGCCGGATCCGCGGGTTCGGGGCGTTCTACCCGGACGCTTCGGTCCAGGGGTTCGGCTGGCCAGCCGGCTGGGCCGCCGGGCACCCGAGTTCGACTTCGACATGGCCGCCCGCTACAGCCGGTTCGGCGCCGCGCCGATCATGTCGATCGCCTACCTGCGCCAACTGGCGCCCGAGCGCGCCGCGTGCGCGTAATTTCCCTTTTCTGGAGGCTCTGATGACCACCAACGCTCGCATCCGGCGGGTCAGTTCGCCCGCCTACTACCTGGCTCGTCCGGCGGCCCTCTGGCTGGCCGCGTTCACGCCGCAGCGGCAGTCGGCGCCCGCCCCGGCGGACGGCGCGTCGTGCACCAGCGAGGTGCCCGGCCCGGCTGCCGACCGAGTCTGAGATGACCTCCGCAGGCCGGCTGAGACAACAGATCAGCCGGCCTGCGGATGTTTCGCGCCCGCGGCTTGAGTCAGGCTGGGGCACCATGATGACGTATTACCGGGCCTGGGAAAACCGGCGGTTCGTGCGCACCCTGCTCCGGGAGAAGCAGCCGGAGTTCGCCGACGTGCTCGAGTCGGCCGTGCGGGAGGAGCCATGCCTGCGGTGTCACGGTTCGCAGTGCTCCGAGGCCGACGAGCTAACGCTCCCACGCCCCAGGCGTCGCACGGCTCTCTCCGGCCGCGCCCCGGGTGCCGCACGCACGACCCGGCCCGCTCGCGGCCGGAGGCCGCAGCCCTCGCGGATTCAGTGAATGGCCCTCTACCCCGTCTTTGCGGTAGAGAGGGCCAACCATTGAACCGGGGTGTGGGGCGGCACGAGCGAGGAAGAGCGCCGGCGGTTGCGCTGAGGCCCGGGCGGGGCCGGCCCGATGACCGCGGTGCCGCCGACCGGGATATACCGGTTGCCGGCTATTGGCGGGACCGCCGCCTGGGCGGCGAGTACGCTGACGCAGGTGTCTGCCATCCGCGGGCGCGAGGCGGAGATCGCCGTTCTGCGTGACGCGCTTGACCTGGCCGAGTCCGGTCGGCGCGCAGTCGTGCTCATCGAGGGCGAGGCCGGCATCGGCAAGACCCGCCTGCTCGACGCGGCGCTGGAGGACGCGCGGCGGCGGGGCATGCAGGTGGCGGCGGGCCGGGCCGAGGAACTCGAGGGCATGCGGCCGTTCGGCCTGATGACCGGGGTGTTCGGCTGCACCAGGACCGCGCCGGATCCGCGGCGGGCGGCCATCGGGGAGTTGCTGTCCGGGGCCGCCGGGGAACGGAATCCGATCACCGTGACCAGCGATCCCGGCCTGCGGTTCCGGGTCGTCGACGCGCTCGCCGACCTGGTGGAGGAGCTCGCGCTGGCCGGGCCGCTGGTGATCGGCGTGGACGACCTGCAGTGGGCCGACGCGTCGAGCCTGCTGACGCTGGCCGCGCTGGGACGCCGGGCCGAATACCTTCCGGTGGCCCTCATCGCGTGCTTCCGGCCGTCGCCCCGCTCCCCCGAGCTGGACCGGCTCGCCGCCTCGCTGGAGGGGGCGTCGGCCCGGTACCTGAGCCTGGGCGGTCTCGGCGCGCAGGCGGTGGCCGACCTGGCCGCCGACGCGGTGGGCGCGGCGCCGGGCCGGGGCCTGCTGGCCGGGTTGGCCGGTGCGGCGGGCAACCCGCTGTTCGTCACCGAGATGCTGGCCGCGCTGGCGCTGGAGGGCATGATCGTGCTGGCGCTGATCAGCCTGCACCGCAACGACATCAGGCGGGCCCGGGAGGCGGCCGACGCGGCCATCGGCCAGTACTCGGGCACCGCCACCACGCGCTTCCGTTCACAGTGGGCGCTGTGGGCACGGGCCCTGATCCTGGAGGCCGACGGCAGCACGGCCCAGGCCTACGCGACGCTGGCCGGCTGCTGGGACCGGTGCGCCGAGCTTGGCCTGGTGCTGGAGTACCGGATGATCGGCCCCGACCTGGTGCGGATGGCCCTGGCCCGCGCGGACCAGGGGCGGGCGCGGGAGGTGACGGCTCGCGTCACCGAGCTCGCGGAGCAGAACCCCGGCATCGGCTCGCTGGCCGGGACGGCGCTGCGCTGCCGGGGCCTGCTGGACGACGACGCCGGGGCGCTGCGCGCCGCGGCCGACGCCTACGCCGACGGGGCGCGCCCGCTCGAGCTGGCGCTCGCCGCCGAGGAGGCGGGGGCGGCCCTGGCCCGGCGCGGTCTGCCCGGGCAGGCCCGGCCGCTGCTCGACCGGGCGACCGAGATCTACGAGCAGCTCGGCGCCACCCGCGACCTGGCCCGGGCCGAAGCGGTGCTGCGCGGGGCGGGGATCCGCCGCGGCCGCCGGGGCAGCCGCGGCCGACCGCAGTTCGGCGGCCGGCGCGACCGCCGACGCCGGGCAGGACGACCAGCTCACGGCGGCGCTCGACGCGCTGACCGGACGGCTCGGCGTGCCCGAGGCGCTGGTCTACAACGCCGGTCTTATCCGCCGGGACCGGCCCGGCGAGCTGAGCCGCGAGCAGCACTTCGCCGCGTACGCGATCAACGTCCTCGGCGCCCTGACCGCCGCCGTCCACCTGGCGCCCGCCATGGCCGAGGTGGGCGGCGGAACCATCCTCATTACCGGCGGGATGCCGGAACCCGACCCGGCGGTCACCAGCCTGTCGCTGGGCAAGGCCGCGGCGCGGGCGCTGACCAAGCTGCTGGCCAGCGAGTACGGGCCGGGCGGCGTCCACGTGGCCACGGTGACCGTGGGCGGCGCCGTGGCGCCCGGGGGTCCGTACGACCCGGACCTCATCGCCGGCCACTACTGGCGCCTGCACAACCAGCCCCCGCAGGCCTGGGAGCACGAAGTGCTGGTGGGAGATAGCCGAGAGCCTGGATAAGGTGGAAACGTGACACAACAACAGGACGTCCAGCTAGGCGAGGGGGAAACACCCCGCGCGCGGTGAGCCCGCGCGTCCTTTTTCCGGGACGCAGTCCTTAGTTCCTGCGATCCCCCTCGGAGTCAGTCCGTTGTTCACACGTATTCGTCGTGCCCACTACCTGTCCGCTGCCAGCCTGTTCGGCCTGCTCGGCTTTCACGTCGGTGTCTGGGCCGTCCAGCTCGCGCCGCTGTCGCTCGGCCTGGGCCTGCACCCCGCAGCGCTCGGCACCGCGCTCACCGTGGCCGCGTTCCGCGCCCCGCTGACGCGTAAGGCGGCGAGGACTACGCGTGGTGCAGCTGCGCATCAATGAGCTGGCAACCCGACATCAGCGTGGTCGAAAGGGGCTTCGTGGTTGATGTGGTGCACGATGTGAGCGTCGCGAAACAAGGTGGATTCCAGGCGTGCCGGAGGTGATTTGTCTGCAGTTTCGGGGGCCCTGACCCCCAGAACTGCAGACAAATCGCGACTGCGGCCCCGGGCTCGCCCGGTGGATGGGAGGCGTGCCGCGGCGGGCTGGCCAGCGCCCCTGTTGCTGGCCAGCTTTCGCCGGGCTCGGCTGGGTCCGGGCTCCCGGCCCCCGGGATTCCCGGAGACCCCGGGTCAGGAGGCGAGGGAGCCCGGGGCGGGCAGCCGGAAGACGCGCCTGCGCGCCATGTCGAGCACGGGGACGGCCAGCCCGCCACGGAGGAGCTACGAAGAGCTCGGCGCCGCCCGCGCCCTGGCCCGCACCGAGGCCGCGCTGCGCGAGGCGGGCGGGCGGCGCGGCCGCCGCGGCAGCCGGGGCCGGCCGCGGTCCGGCTGGGACAGCCTCACCC
>WNGL01031647.1_pt1 | contig 11872 bp, 10 predicted proteins | sample 5400591 | NCBI WGS metagenome assembly WNGL01 (sample SAMN13153377, study PRJNA577476) | soil metagenome | isolation source: 80 cm soil or saprolite under Garry oak tree replicate 1 | place: USA:California | collected 2016-06-15
GCATGCGCTTCTCGCGCACACGGCTCACCGACGTCGTTCACCGCCGGCATTCGGCTTCTCCCGCCAGTCCCGGAAGGGTCTGGGAGCGACGACGATCCCGATCAGGCTGACCAGACCCAGTTGGTTGGGTGAGGCGACTGCCACCACCCACCAGCCAAACGCGCGGCTGCGGCGGTGGCGTTTGCCGATAAACAGCGCCAGCCGCATGCGCGCATAGTGTCTGATCTTGTCGAAGTGCCGGGTCGAGTTGCCGTACTTGAAGTACGCAGCCCAGCCGTGCAAGAACCGGTTGAGGTCCCCCACGATCTCCCCGACGTGCAGCCACAGCCGCGACCGGTCGGTCAGTCCCCGGATCCGATCTCGGGCATGCTGCATGGCCTTGTTCGTGGGCCAGCGGGCCAGGTAGGTGACGGGCTTGCCCCCACGACGCGGCGCATGACGTACCAGCCGGTGCTCAAAGCCGAGGAAGTCACAGCCTTCCCCGCCCACCTGCAGGTGCACGATCCGCGTCTTGGCCTCCTTTGGCTCCAAGCCAAGGTCGGCCAGCAGCACCCGCAGCCGCGCAAGCGCGGCCTCGGCCTGCTGCCGGGACTTGCACAGTACCAGCGGGTGAGTGGCCGGGGGGAATCTCACCCCCGGCTCTCGCAGAACCGGACGTGAACCTCTCGACTCATCCGGCTCCCATTGCCCAGCCGTCAGGACCCGCGCCGAGCCGCCAGTGCGCGAACAGGTGGGGAGATCGCCGGGCGACCTCGGCCAGCCATGCCATCGCGCGCCGCTCGCGGTTGCGCAGCCGTTGTTTGTACTTCCGGCAGACCCACCGCACCAGGTGGTCGTTGAGCCGCCGGAGGAAGTAGAGCAACCGGGACTTGTAGAAGCGCCCGTAGTAGTTGATCCACCCCTGCACGATGCTGTTGAACATCCGCGCAAGGTCGTCGAGGGACTTGTCACTGCGGCGGGCCAGGTGCCACGAGCGGATCTCGGCGCTCATCGCCTTCATCGCGTCCGGGCTGACCGCGGGCAGGAACGACACGAAATGCTTGCCGTGCCTGTTCTTGGCCAGCCGGGGCCGGAACTCATACCCCAGGAACGTGAACTTGATGTGCTCGTAGGAGCCCGTGCGGTCCACGTCCTTGCAGTACACGATGCGCGTCTTGTCCGGATGCAACCCCAGACCGACCTGCGCCAGACGATCAGCGATCGCGTCCCGCACGTGGCGGGCCTGGCGCTGGCTGCTGCAGTGGACCACCACGTCATCGCAGTAGCGCTCGAACCGCACGGCCGGGTACTGCCGGGCCATCCAGGCGTCGAACGCGTAATGCATGAACAGGTTGGCGAGCAGCGGCGAGATCGCTGAACCCTGTGGGGTCCCGCGGTCCCGGGCGACCAGCGTGCCGTCCTGCCGTTGCAGCGGCGCCTTAAGCCACCGCTCCACATAGAGCAGGATCCACCGCTGGTCGGTGTGGTGGGCGACCGCCTTGAGCACGAGGTCCCAGGGCACGCTGTCGAAGAACGCCCGGATGTCCAAATCGATCACCCAGTCGCTTCGCCAGCACCGCTGGCGACACGCCGCCACCGCGTCCAGCGCGGACTTGCCCGGCCGGTAGCCGTAGGAGTCCGGGTGGAAGACCGGTTCGACCTTTGGTTCCAGGTACAGCCTGACCACCGTCTGGGCGACCCGGTCGGCCACGGTCGGACGAACCCCTTTGCCTCCTGCCTTGGGGATCTCCACCGCCTTCACCGGCGGCGGGAAGTAGGAGCCCGAGGACAGCCGGTTCCAGATCTTGTACAGATTCCGGTCCCGGTCGGCCTCGAACTCCGCGATCGACTCCTCGTCGACACCCGCCGCCCCCTTGTTCGCCTTGACCCTCCCAAACGCTTCCCAGACAACCCACTTGGAGATGTCGAACGGCTTGTCCTGCTGCTTGGGTTCGCTCACCCAGCTCCTCCCGGCCACACCGGTTGACCACCAAGCGACCCCGGGCAACCCGGCCCCTTCACTCCGCCCGCATTACCAGGCATCACCGCTACCACGAGCCGGTCCGCCCCCCTGCCCCGCACCGGTACTCGGCCCCTTGCAGTTTCCGCTGCTTGGGGTACTCCCTTCGGCCGGCCGGTCCAACACCCGACCGGCACTGCCGGGGCGAGGGGTTCCCACGTTCCGTGCCAGCGCCTGAACCGAGCTCGCGCCACCTCTACGCCGGTCACCACCTGGCCAGTCAGCAGGCACCCGCCAGACTCCTCCCGGGTGGAGATCGCCCCGGTTTGATGCCACCTATCTACGTAACGGCACGTCGACAGCGATCCCCGCACCCGGGGACTGCGCACCGTCTTCCTGGTCCCCACCTGACGCATCCCGTGCGCCTTTCCACATCGCTCACCACGACGGTCTTCAGCCAACGCAGCATGTGGTGGTTTGAAGCCTCCCCCCACAGGGCGGCTCCGAAGGGCCAGTCCTTCATCTTCTGCACAGCACCGCTTCCACGAGCTCTCCCTACATCGAGCCCCCTTCCGCGTTCGTGGCACACCTCCAGCCGTAGATCGTGATCTTCGTGGTTGCCAGGCGCCCTATCGTCGGTAGTGGCAGGTCCGGGCGCGTGCTTGGTGTCGGCGTCGCCACAGCGACCAGCGCAGCCGGTGGGCGGCATCGGCGACGGGCTGGATGACCAGGGCCGCGAACAGGTGCTGGATCTCGTTGCAGGTCAGCCCGATCAGCCCGGACGGTGGTGGGTGTCGGGCGTGTTCGGTCACGGCCGCCACCACCAGGAAGGCGTGGGCGAGCATCGAAAGGGTGACCCAGCGGTACCAGGAGGTCCAGCGGCGCACTTGGTGCTGGTCCAGGCCGACCAGGCCCTTGCCGGTCTGGAAGCGCTCTTCGATGGTCCAGCGGCATCCTGCGACCCGGACCAGGACGGCCAGCGGGACCGGGCGGGGCGTGTAGCAGCGGTAGAAGGCCAGCTCGCCGGTGGTGCGGTTGCGGCGGATCATGAGCCAGTGCTGGCCCGCCTGGTCCCCGGGCGCAGGGCCGTGATGGTCCAGACGAACAAACGCCCAGTCGTACAGCCGGTGGCCCTTGGCGCCCTTGCCGGCCGAGATGCACTGCCACGCCCGCGCTGGGACCTTGGTGAGCAGGGCGTCGGCACGCTGGGTGGTGCCACCGAAGCCCACACGGTGGTCGCAGCCCACCGCCAACACGTAGCCGATCTGGCGGGCTTCCAGTTCGGCGCGCAGCCCGGGATTGGCGCCGTAGACCTCGTCGCCGGCCACCCAGACGGCTGGGACCCCGGCGTCCAGCGCACGGCAGATCATGGTCGTGGCCAGCTTGGGCTTGGTCGCAAACCCGACCCCTGAAGGGACACCGGCCGCCTGCAGGCGCTGGGGATCGTCGGTCCAGGAACGGGGCAGGTAGGCAGGTACAGCTCCCGGTCGATCACCCCATGTCCCGCATCGGTGGCGTAGACCAGGTAGACGGCGACCTGGGCGTTCTCAACGCGCCCGGCGGTGCCGGTGTACTGGCGCTGGGTCCCGACAGTGGTGGTGCCCTTCTTGAGGTCGCCGGTCTCGTCGATGACCAGCACCGCCTCGGGGTCGCCCAAATGCTCGCCGACGTAGTCGCGGATGTCATCGCGTACCTTGTCGTGGTCCCACACCGCCCGGCCCAGCAGGTGCTGCATCCCGTCAGGGTTGGCGTCCCCGGCGTGCTCGGCGATCGTCCAGCAGTTCATGCGGGGCAGGTCGGCCAGCAGGCCGCGCACGAACGCCCTGGCCCGCCGCCGCAGATCCACCCGAGCGAACCGACCCGCGATCCGCCCCAGCAACCCGTCCAGTTCTGCCTGCCATCGGGCAGGCTCTATGCTGTGGCCCGCGGCCACCGTCTGATCTTCGGTTGTTCTCACAGCACCGGATCATCAACGGTGGCCGCCCTGGTCTGCCAACCGAGCCCGGACCACTCGCACACCACTCACCACTTGCAGACCAGCCAGATCACGATCTACGGCTGGAGTACTAACCGCCGCCGACCTTTGGCGACCGCTGTGAACCGCTGCGTGGGGCACGTCGGGGGCACGGCCGGCGAGGACGAAGATGGCTCAGGCCCGGCGGCGATGGCTCCCAGCTCGCGTGATGGGCGAGGCTTGTCGTCGGCGCCCCTGCTCGTTGGCAAGCCGCCGACAGGTGGCGCGGCGGGCTACCCGATGCCCTCGGCCGGGCTTGTTGGGCGGCCGGCAGGAGCGCGACGACCGCTGAGCATCCTCGGCTGACAGCAGGCCCCGGCGTCCGCCTCAGTTTGCAACGCGGCGACGATTGATGATAGATACCGTCATACCCGTCGGTCGCCCCCAAGGCCGACACCAAGCCTGTTCTCGGCGGCCATCCCCGAAGTCTTTGTGTCGCCGTGGCGGGGAGGCTTGCCATGGCCGAACACCACGATGGCCGACACAGCCGCGGCCCCCGTCATCTCACCTCCACTCCCCATCCGGGCCGCTCCGGACGCCATCGGTCGGCGGAGCTGCGCCCAGCATTGCGAACGCGGGTCGTCTTGGTGTTGACCTGTTCAGCAGCCCTGGTCGGGGTGTTGGTATCGCTTCCCAACGCCAGGGCAACGAGCGCGATCTCCCGCTTCACCCCAAGCGCCGACGCCTATGTAAGCCAGGCCAAGCCAAACAGCAACTTCGGGACCGCTCCCATCCTGCGGACCGACGGCTTCCCCAAGCTCGAGCGCAGCTATTTGCGGTTCGACATCACCCAGCTTACTGGCAGCGTCACCAAGGCCACGCTGCGCCTGTATGCGGGCAGCCGTGACCGGTTGGGCTATACGGTTCGGTCGGTGGTCAGCACGGACTGGTCGGAGGGAGGGATCACCTACGCTAACGCGCCCCCGCCAGGGACGGTCGTTGCCACGTCGGGTGCGGTTGCCCGCGACACCTGGACCAGCGTGGATGTCACCAGAGTGGTCAACGGCGATGGAGCGATCAGCCTTGCGCTGACAGCCAACGGCTCCTCTGCCGGCGGGTACGCCAGCCGCGAGACCGGTGCGACCACCCCCCAGCTGGTGGTGGAGACGCTGACGACAGCGGGCGCCGACACCACGCCGAACACCACCACCACCACCACCACCACCACCACGACCACCACCAGCAGCAGCACCACCACCACCACCACCAGCAGCAGCAGCAGCAGCACCACCAGCAGCAGCACCACCAGCAGCACGTTGGCGCCAACCACCACGACGCCCCCGCACCCGTCGGGTCCGTGTGGGGCCACGAACGCGCCGCCAGCGACCTACCAGCATGTGGTCTGGATCGTCATGGAGAACAAGACCTATTCGCAGATCATCGGCTCGTCCAACGCCCCCTACATCAACAGCCTGGCAGACCAGTGCGGCCTCGCCACAAGCTTCTACGCCGAGGCGCACCCCAGCCTGCCCAACTACATCGCCATGACCTCCGGCTCGACCCAAGGGATCACCGACGACAACGACCCGTCGTCGCATCCGCTGACCGCACCAAGCATCTTTTCCCAGCTCGGCACCGGCTGGCGCGCGCTCGAGGAGTCGATGCCGTCCAACTGCTACCTGTCGAACTCAGGCCTGTATGCGGTCAAGCACAATCCGGCAGCCTACTTCACCAATATCCGGACACAGTGCGCGACCCAGGATCAGCCGCTCTCCGACCCGCCTGACCTGTCGGCGAAGTTCACCTTCATCACCCCCAACTTGTGCGACGACATGCACTCGTGCCCGACGGCCAGCGACGTGGCCACCGAGACCCGCAACGGCGATAAGTGGCTGGCGATGTGGATGCCGAAGATCCTCAGCAGCAGCCAATACCAGTCCGGCTCGATGGCGGTCTTCCTTACTTGGGACGAGGACGACTACAGCAGCACCCAGCACATCGCAACCTTGGCCATCTCGCCGTCCACACCATCCGGCACAAAGGCGAGCGCGACTTTTAACCACTATTCGCTGCTGCGAACGACCGAGCAGCTGCTGGGGATCACGACCTATCTGGGCAATGCATCCACGGCGGCGAGCATGCGCCGCGACTTCAACCTATAGATCTGACGAAGGAGGGCCTCCTGAGTGGGGTCATGGTCAGTTCTGCCAACGCATTCGACTCCCCTACCGGCTCGACGCCGGCTCAATATCTCGCCGCCTTGATGTTTCCTCATCCCCTGCCAGCAACAGCAACAGCATCACGGTCACACAGGATATGACAATCAGCCTATCCGCGAACTTTCACTCCGTCCTACCGAAGTTGCTCTGAGGCGGCGCGACCAAGGACGTAGTCGCCTGGTCGCAACCGCCGTGCCGCAGTGCGGCATGGTGGCTCCGCTCACGTGATCGCTTTTGTGCGTGTCGTGTAGCGGTGTCGCCACACTGGTCGCATGGTCGCCCGACTAGTGCGGCCAAGGTCGACGAGCACAGCAGGGCGGCCACCGTTGATGATCGGGTGGTATGTGGACAACCGAAGATCAGACGATGGCCGCAGGCCACAGCGTAGACGTCGACCCTACCCAGTGGCAGGAGCTGTTTCACGAGTTGCTGGGCCGGGTCGCGGGTCGGTTTGGCCGGGTGGAGCTGCGGCGGCGGGCCAGGGCGTTCGTGCGCGGCCTGCTGGCCGACCTGCCCCGCATGAACTGCTGGACGATCGCCGAGCACGCCGGCGACCCCAACCCTGACGGGATGAAGCACCTGCTTGGCCGGGCGGTGTGGGACCACGACAAGGTACGCGATGACATCCGCGACTACGTCATCGACCACCTGGGCGATCCTGGGGCGGTGCTGGTGGTGGACGAGACCGGCGATCTCAAGAAGGGCACCGCAACCGTTGGGGTGGTGAGGTGGGGCGCTGGCGAGGTGCCTGCTGAGCGGGTCCTTTTCCAGCGCCCTCCTCCCGAACCGGACAGGCCTGTTTCCGAGCATCCGGCTCTCCGGTGACTATGGCGTGAGCTGTCTGGAGTGGATGTTGGTGTGGCAGGCGGCGCAGACCACGAGGGTCTTGCGTCGCCGTTTCACCATGATCTTTGTCCAGGTGGGGTTGTGTGACTGCCCGGCCTGGTTGAGGTCGGTGAGCTTGCGGACGTGGTGGACTTGAACGTCTACCGTGCCGCCGCAGACCTCGCACCTGCCCGTCTGGAGCCGGCCGATCAGCTCCTTGCGGGCGGTGGTCGGGATGGGTTGGCGGTCGGTGATGGCCGCCGTCTTCTGCCGCTTGAGTGGCATGCCACCAAACCGTGCGACCAGTGGTGTCCTGCCCTCGCGTTCGGTGCTGGCCTGGAAACATCGACGTGGCCCGACCAACAGAAACCCAACAGAAGCGCCGCCAACAACGCCAATTTCCGGTCAACAACACTCCGTTGGCCGGTAAACCGTCACCTGCGAGCACGCCGCCAGAGGCTGCGAGGCTGCCCTCTACCAGCGCCAACAGGCCACCACGACCTCGGCGGCGGGCCTGTTGGCGCTCGACGCGCCCGTCGTCCAAGAATTTTCTTGCCGCCTTGGTAACCACCAAGACGGCGAATAGTTAAACAGCAAGCTGTTGGAGAATTGTTGGCCTCCAACGGATGCTGTAATCGCCATCGCAACACTAAGACGTCGTTTCGCTCCCGTTGGCTGGTTGGCGACGATATTGGCTTGCCGACGAGTCTCGGCCCCCGGGCCGGGCTGGTGCAGCGGCATCTCATCTATGGTCTGGACTTCCCGATCGGCGTCGTCGGTCAGTCAGATGTCCAGACAGGGCCCTGTCCGATGTCCAGATGGGCCCTGACCGCGTTGGCGATGGTCGCGGCGTCGTCGGGGAAGCCGAACAGGAGACTGGAGCGGCGGCGGACGAGCCAGCGCAGCCCCAGGTACCACAGGCCGGGGACTGGCCCGGCACCGTCGGCGTGCCGGGGCTGGCCGTCGAGCTCGACCAGAGCGGGGTCGAGCCAGGAGAAGTCGCCGGTGAAGCCCGTGCACCACACGACGCTGCCGACCTCCTCGGCGTGCAGGTCAAGCCACGCCGGCGGGTCCAGGTCGACGTGGACGTCGTGCTCGTCGGGCTCGGCGGGCGGCGCGTCGAGCCCGCCACGGCGGATGATCTCGTCGACCATCGCCCTGGCCCGGGCGGCGAAGGCGTCCCCGGCGGCGACGTTGGCGGCGACGCTGTCGTCGAAGGTCACCCGCTCACCGTCCACCGCCACCGGCCGCCCGGCCAGGGTGACGCCGGCCCCGGCCAGCGCCGGCAGGCTCAGGCCGCGCCCGGGGGCGATGATCGGCATGGCGGCCTGCATGACCGACGGGTCGGGGAGGTCACGGGGCCGCTGGTCCATGAACCCGGCCTCGGCCAGCCACTCGATGGTCTCGCGGCCGCGGTGCCGGAACGGCACGCGACCGACGGGGCTGGTCGCCAGCACCACCCGCCGGCCGCCGGCCCGCAGGTCCTCGGCGATCTGGCAGCCGGACTGGGCGCTGCCGACCACCAGCACCGCCCCGTCGGGGAGCTGGTCGGGACCGCGATAGTCACCGGTGTGGTATTGGGCAACCCGGTCGGGGAACGTGCCGGCAAGCGCAGGGACCTTCGGCAGGTTCTGGTCGCCGGTGGCCACAACCACCGTGCGGGCCAGGAGGTCACCCCCGCCAGCCTGCAGGACGAACCTGTCGCCGGCCGGTGCCAGCCGGGCCACCGGCACCCCTTCGCGGACCGGGCAGTTAGCGGCGAGCTTCTCCAGCCGCTGGACGACTTCCACCCCGGTGGCATAGCTCTCGCGTGCCTGCTCGCCGAGCAACTGGTTCATCCAACCGGGCGTGTTCAGCCGGAAGGACTCCCACCGCTGGGTCCGCCAGCTCTCACCGACCCGGCCCCGCTCCAGGACCACATGCTCCACGCCCAGGGCGCTGAGGGCGGCGCTGGTGGCCAGCCCGGCCGGTCCAGCGCCCACCACCGCACAGTCGATCAGCATCTCGCGCTCCCCCCATCACCGCCGCCTCCTCATCGTCGGACCAGATCAGCGCAGCGCCTGGGCCGCCCTGGCGATCAGCAGCAACTCGACTGTCGCCTCGACGATCGGGATCACCAGCGCCGAGCCGGCATCGGTGATCGACGCCTAGCGACCGCCACCCAGCACGCACCATCCTCCGCGACATGCTGTCCACCACCAAGAGGAGGCGCCCTCCGGTGGCTGGTGAGCGTTGTATCAGCGGGTACCGAGCGCGACCTGCAGCGCCGCCCGGAACGCCTCCGGCTGCTCGATCGAGAAGTGGCCGGCGTCCTCGATGACGTGCAGGGGCCAGCCGTAGCGGGCGCTGGCCGCCTCGGCGATCCGCAGCCGCATCACCCGGTCGTGACGCCCCCAGATCAGGGAGGTGGGCACGGTGATCCGCGCCAGCTCCTGGGGTGGGATCCTCCTGGTCCCGAGCTCCCGCAGCAGGCGGCGGTTGGCCGCCCGCACACTCGGGGTGCGGGCACGGTCCAGGTTGTACGCCTGGGACGCCTCCCAGCGGTCGCCCATCAGCGCCCGCACCCTGGCCGGATCCACCGCCACCTGCCGGAGGAAGCGGGCGTGGGTGCGCTCGTTTGGTCGGGTGATGAACCGGATCAGGGCGAGCACAACACCCGGCGCCGGGCGGAACCGGGCGAGGCTACCCGCGCCAACCAGCACCAGTCGCGACAGCCGGTCCGGGTGGGCGATCGCGAAGCGGGCGGCGATCGAGGCGCCGAGCGAGGCCCCCACCAGCGCCGGCGGCGACTGGCAGGTGCGCTGGATCAGCTCACCGAGCCAGGCGAGCACGCGCGCGGCGTCCGGCGAGCCGTCGGACACCTCCGAGGCGCCAAGGCCCGGCAGGTCGGGCGCGACCACCCGATGGGTCGTCACCAGCTCGGTGATGACCGGCAGCCACATCCCCGACCAGCCGCCCTGGCCGTGCAGCAGCACCACCGGCGGCCCGTCACCGCCCTCCAGCACGGCGGTGGACACCCCAGCCAGGTCCAGGCGCCGCTCGGTGACGGGTGCCCCGGCCAGCAGCCGCCGCCGAGCGTCCTCGCCGGTCGCGCGACGGCTGCCGTCCTCCACAATCCGCTGCCCGCTCATGGCTGATCCTCTCCTCCGGGAGGCTGGTCCGCCTTCGACGGTCATCGTCGGGGACGCCACGGGGCACGCCTAGGACAGTTTGTGAACCTGGCGGGCACGCCCAGTCAGGTTCACGATTGGAACTGGCCGCCACCATCACGACGGGGGAAGCTGCGTCCATGCGCAACTACGGTCAGTTCTGCCCGATCGCCAGAGGGTCGGAGATCCTCGCCGAGCGCTGGACGCCGATCATCCTGCGCAACATCCTGCAGGGATGCCGCACCTTCAACGAGATCGCGGCTGGTGCCCCCGGCCTCTCGCGGGCGCTGCTGACCCGGCGGCTGCGTGAGCTGGAGCATGTCGGGGTGATCCAGATCCGTCCCAAGCCCGACGGGCACGGGTCGCTGTACGAGCCCAGCGCTGCAGGAAGGGACCTGTCGGGGGTGTTGGAGGCCATCGGAGGCTGGGCCGAGCGGTGGACAGAGCTCACCACTGAGCACTCTGACCCCGAGATGGTCCTGTGGTCGTGGTGCCAGGAGTTCTTGCGCCGCGACCTGCTGCCCGACCGGCGGGTGGTGGTCCGCTTCGACTTCTCGTTTGGTGGCCGCAAGGCCAGGGGCTGGCTGCTGATCGAGGGGCGCGAGGGCGAGCTGTGTCGCGTGGATCCCGGCTTCGGTGACGACCTGGTGGTAACGATCACCGACCCCCTTGCCTTCACGCACTGGCACATGGGACGAGTCGAGTGGGCGGCGGCGCTGCGCTCCGGTGGCATCCAGGTGAGCGGCCCGCGAGCCCTAAGCCGGGCCCTGCCGACCTGGAACGCCGGGCCGGAGACGAACGCCCGCAGGCGCGCGGAGCTCGAGCAGACCGCTGGGCGCATGCCGGCGTCCCCGCTGTGAGCCTCACCAGACCCCAAGCCCTCACCGCGCCCAACGGATGCCCGAGCCGACACCACGGACCATGCCATTAGCCCTTCTTGCGACGTTTGGCGCCTGGGTGGCAGCGGACAACCTCGCCACGTGCGTCTGTGGCCGCGACAATGTCACTCCGTTAGAGGTAGTTGAAGCAGACGATCGCGCAGGCTACCAGCACGAACGCAAACCACCGCTCCGAGTCGCGGTCCCACCGCACCCCAAGCCGCCGCCAGCAGCTCAACCATGACAGCGACCGCTCGACCCGCCAACGATGCCGACCCAGCCTGGCCGATGACTCGATCCCACGGCGGCGATCCGTGCGGTGATCCCACGCCGTCGCAGATAGGCACGATTAGCGGCGCTGTCGTAGCTCTTGTCGGCATAGACCTTGCCTGGCCGGCGCCGCCGCCGACCCGAACGGGCTAAAATGCTTCCTGGGAGTCGTAGCGTGTATGGGTGGACAATGAGCATGGTCACCTCTCCTGCTCCCAAGGGGGACGATCATGCCGCCGCCGACCCTGCAGGTGACCCTGGACCCCGACGTCCAGGCCGAGCTGGAACGCCGCTACCACACCACCCGCGACGCCACCACCCGGACCCGCTACCAGATCGTGCTGCTCAACGCCCAAGGCCATACCCCACCCCAGATCGCGCAGTTGGTCAGGTCCAGCGCCGACACCGTGCGTCGGGTGCTCAACCGCTATTTGGCCGGCGGCGCCGACGCGGTGCCGCACCGGCCGCACCCTGGCCAGCCGCCCCACTATCCGCCCGGCTGGGAGCAGGAGTTGGTCCGGGTGGCCGATCTGGACCCGCACGAGGTGGGGGTGGACAGCGCGTTGTGGACGTGTCGGCTGCTGGCCGACTACCTGCACCGGGTGACCGGGTATCGGGCGGGGATCGAGAGCGTGCGG
>WNGL01008641.1_pt1 | contig 11871 bp, 8 predicted proteins | sample 5400591 | NCBI WGS metagenome assembly WNGL01 (sample SAMN13153377, study PRJNA577476) | soil metagenome | isolation source: 80 cm soil or saprolite under Garry oak tree replicate 1 | place: USA:California | collected 2016-06-15
TCACCCACCTACCGGAGGACCGCCGCTACGGCCTTGGTGTGGCAGCGTTCGAAGTCGGCTCGGCCTACCTGCGCCACGACCCGCTGGAACGCCTCGCCCGCCCGCTGCTCCGCAAACTGGTCGGCCGCCTCGGACGCACGGCACAACTCGGCGTCCTGCACGGCCCCGAAACGCTCTACCTGGTCCGTGAACAGCCGGAACGACCACAGACCCTGGTCACCGACGTCGGCGTACGGCTGCCGGCGCAACTGCCGGCGTCCGGCCGCGCCATGCTCGCGAAGCTGCCGCCCGCACAGGTACGGGCGTTGTTCCCGACAACGGCCAGCTTCGTGAACCGCACCGGACGCGGGCCGGCCGACCTGCCGTCGCTGCGTCGCCTGCTCGCGGCCGAGACGAGGCGTGGCTGGGCCGTGGAGGACGGGTACGTCACGTCCGGATTCGCCTCGGTGGCGGCCGCCGTACTCGACCACAACGGCCGCCCGGTAGCCGCGATCAGTGTCACGTTTCGCCACGAATGCGACGAGCGCGCGTGCGGCCGGGACTGGCCCGAAGTGGCGACCGAGGTCCTCGCCGCCGCCGCCGAACTGTCCACCCGCATCGGCGGCCACCCGGCGCCATGAAACGGGGCCGCCGGGCGACAACCCGGCGGCCCCAAGGAAAGCGGACGTCATCCCTCCAGGATCGGGTCGCCCTCCAGGTTTTCCTGGTCGCCCTGGATGGTGGCCTCGATCTGCTCGTGCCCCTGACCGAGGCTGACCGCCCAGTAGAAGATCACCAGGTTGAAGATGATGACGGTGAGCAGGTCGATCCACGCCGGCAGCAGGAACCGCTGGCCGGCACCGGTCGCGACCGAGTCGCCGCCGTTGCTGTCGTAGCGGCCGAGCCAGCCGATGACGACCGTGCCGATCAGCCACGGCCACACCCAGGCAGAGTTGCGCAGGCTCAGGTCCGGTCGGTTGCCCGAGGTCGTCGCCCTGGTCACGATGAAGATGATCAGGCCGATACCCAGGCCGGCCTCGATCTTCCACGTCGTGTCGAACCCACCCCAGTAGATGATCAGGTTCGCGGCGCAGAAGCCGGCCGGTGCCAGGAACGCAGCGCCCTTCAGCCGGTACGGCCGGTTCCGGTTCGGGTCGTTCTTGCGCAGCGCGGCCAGCGACACCGGGGCGAACCCGTACATGATCGCGGTCGCCGATGTGACCAGACCGACCAGCGACTGCCAACTCGGGAACGGCAGGAACGCGAGCTCGCCGATGATCAACGCCAGCCCGATCGACCAGATCGGGACACCGCGCAGGCTGATCTTGCCGAGCGACTTGGGCAGGTCGCCCGCGTGGCCCATCGCGTAGGACAGCCGGCTCGTCGTGCCCAGGTACAGCAGGCCGGTGCCGGCCGGGGACACGAAGGCGTCCGCGTACAGCAGGTAGGCCAGCCAGGTGGCGCCGACGCCCGTTGCCAGCGTGGCGTACGGGCCGAAGGCGCCCTTCGCGATCGGGTTGTCCCAGTTCTTCGCGATGTCGGCCGGGTTGAGGCTGCCGATGAACGCGACTTCCAACAGGATGTACACGGCGGCGCCGATGAACATCGCGGTCAGGATCGCCCGCGACATGTCCTTCTGCGGATCCCGTGCCTCACCGCCGAGTTGGATGGCCTGTTCGAAGCCCTGCAACGCGAACACCACACCGGCCGGCAACGCCGAGAACACGCCCTTGGCGCCATTGGGCGCAAATCCGCCGCCGGTGGAGAAGTTGCCGGGATGGAAGCGCAGCGAGATCAGCACGATCACGGTCAGGATCGGGATCGCGGTCTTCCAGATCACCGTGATCGAGTTGCTCTCCGCCAGCAGTTTCACGCCGATGATGTTGATGAGCGTGAACAGCAGCATCAGGATGGTGCCCGCGATCAGGCCGGCGCCAGTCAACGTGTTGTCGGCGTGGACGAGGCCGATCTTGCCGACCCAACTGATGTTGTTGATGTACTGCAGGCTCGCTTCCACCTCGATCGGCGCGAGCGCGACCGCCTGGAGCCAGCCCGACCAGCCGGCCATGAAGCCGGTCATCCGACCGAACGCGAACGCCGGGAACCGGGCCGTGCCACCGGCAACCGGATAAGCGGTGCCGAGTTCGGCGTGGATGAGCGCCAGCACGGCGAGGATCACCGCTGCCAGGATCCAGGACAGCAGCGACGCGGGGCCCGCCTTCGTGGCGGCCTTACTGGCACCGAGCAGCCATCCGGACCCGATGATCGAGCCGAGTGAGATAAAGGTCAGTCCGTAGAACCCGACCGACCGTTTGAGGGTGCGCCCTCCGCCGATCGCGCTGGTGGGTGTGGATGTGGCCATCCGGTTGCCTCCCGCTCCCCCGGGTCGTCCCGAGAGTCGTTGCCAGCGCGGAACGTCACGGGTCGGTTGCCCCTCCGCGCATTGGTGGCATCTTGCAGCACTCAGCCTTAACGCACTACAACAATCAAATAAAGCTAGTAGATCGACTGGTCACGCGCGTTATCCACCAGCGGACAACCCTGTACAGACCGGGGTTACCAGTCGGTACAGGGTTGTGTCAGCGGATAACCGGTCAGCCGAGGCCGACGGACTTCAGCCAGTTCCCGGCCACCGTCGCGGCGTCCGGGTGGCTCGGGCCGGCCAGTGTCGCGTCGAGCTGGGCCAGCGTCGCAGTGTCCAGTTTGGCCTGAACGGCGTTCAGTGCCGCGCTGATCGTGGCGTTGTCCTTCGCGGTGTTGATGATCGGCACCACGTTCTGCGCGGCGAAGTTGTTCTGCGGGTCGTCCAGGACCACGAAGTTGTCCGCCTTGATGGAGGCGTCCGTCGTGAAGATGTCGGCCGCCTGCACGTTGCCGTTCTTCAGCGCCCCGATGGTCAGCGGGCCACCGGCGTCCAGCGCCTTGAACGTGCCGAACACGCAGTTGTAGTGCGCCTTGAAGCCGGGCAGGCCGTCCGGCCGGGTCTGCAGCTCCGGCGGGCCACCGAACGTGAACCGGCCGCACAGCGGCGCGATGTCGGTGATGGACTTGAGGTGGTACTGGTTCGCGGTCGCCTGCGTGACGACGATGGCGTCCTTGTCCTGTGCCGACGCCATGTCCAGCGCGCTCAGGCCCTTGGGCAGTTGCTGCTTCAGGGCCGTGTAGACGTCGGTGGGCGAGACCTGGGTGGCGGTCTTGTCCAGGTACTGCAACAGAGTGCCGCTGTAGTCCGGGATGAGGTCGATCGAGCCGTCCTTCAACGCCGGGAAGTAGACCTCCCTGCTGCCGATGTTCAGGTGCTCGGTGACGGTGACTCCCTTGGCGCGCAAGGCACCCGCGTAGACCTCGGCGAGCAGCTTGCTCTCGGCGAAGTTGCCGGAGCCGATGGTGATCGAGCCACCGGACGACGACGAGCCGGAACCGCTGGACAACGGGTTGCTCGATCCCCCGCAGGCGGTCAGCCCCAGTACCGCCACCGCAGCGGTGACGAGCCCAACGACGGTTCGCTTCATCAGCCATTTCCTCCTGTGTGCACGACTTCCGCTCCGATGGCGGCAGCCGGTGAGTTCCTGGTGCGCCAGCCACGCCGCCCGGACAGTCTGGACAGGCTTGCCTGGTTCAGCCCCGGCGAGACAACGAGCCGCTGGATGAGTACCAGCACCAGGTCGATCACGATGGCCAGTGCGGCGACCAGCACCGCGCCGGCCAGCGCCTGGGTGTAGTCCTCCTCATTGAGGCCGTCGATGACGAACCGGCCCAGCCCGCCGAGTCCCGGGTAGGCCGCGATGGTCGCGGTGGCCACGACCTGCAGCGCCGCGCTGCGGACACCGCCGAAGATCAGCGGCAGCGCGTTGGGCACCTCGACCCGCAGCACGACCTGCCGGCCCCGCATGCCGACGCCCTTCGCGGCGTCCACCACGGCCGGATCGACCGCGCGGATGCCGGCGTACGTGCCGGCCAGCAGCGGCGGGATGGCCAGCACGGTCAACGCGAGGATCGGCGGCGTGAGGCCGAGGCCGGTGGACAGCACGACGGCGGTGAGCAGGCCCAGCGTCGGCAGCGCCCGCAGGCCGTTGGCGATGCCGACCACGACGAAGCCGCCCCGGCCGGTGTGCCCGACCACGATCCCGATCGGGATCGCGATGACCATGGCGATCAACATCGTCAGGCCGGTGTACTCCAGGTGCTCGCCCAGCCGCGCCGGCACGCCGGTCCCGCCCTGCCAGTGCGCCGACGTGGTCAGCCATTGGCCCAGTTGCGCCCACAGGCTCATCCGCGCCTCACCCCCCGACCCTGGTCCACGGCGTGGTCAGCCGGCCGATCAGCACCAGCACCGCATCGGTGATCAGGGCCAGTACCAGCGTCGCGATGATGCCGATCACGATCTCACCGACGAAGCCCGGCGACTGCTCGCCCTCGATGAACAGGTCGCCGAGGCCGGACAGGCCGATCAGCGCGCCAACGCTGACCAGGCTGATGCTGGAGACCGCTGCCACCCGCAGCCCCGCGATCAGCACCGGGACCGACATCGGCAGGTCCACCGCGAAGAACCGGTGCAGCGAACGGAAACCCATCGCGGTCGCCGCCGCCCGCACGTGCCACGGCACCGCCTCCAGCGCGTCCACAACGGACCGCACCAGCAGCGCGATGGCGTAGATGGTCAGCGGGATCATCAGGTTGAGCGGATCGAGCACCTTCGTGCCGAGGATCACCGGTATCACGATCAGCAGCGCGAGCGACGGAATGCTGTAGAGGAAGCCGAACACGTAGAAGAACACGTTGCGCAGCACCCGGGAGCGGGTGGCGATCCAGCCGAGCGGGATCGCGATGACGAGGCCGATCAGCACCGGGATCAGCGCCAGGTACAGGTGTTGCACGGACAGCGTGGTGACCTTGTCCCAGTGCGCGTTCAGCCACGTCATCGTGCCACTCATGAGGGCACCTCGCCGGCACCGCGCGCCTTCGCCAGTGCCGCCAGCACATCCGCCGCGTCGACCGACCCGAGTACGGCGCCGTCCGCGTCGACCGCGATGCCCAGTGCCGACGGCGAACTCAGCGCCGAATCCAGTGCGCTGCGCAGCGAGCCGGCCGTGATCCCGGCAGCCGAGTCGTGCTGGTACAGCGAGCCGCCGCGCACGAGCATGCCGTCGGTGACCGGGTCGGAATCGTCCATTGTAGCCAGACGTTCGGCGGCGAGCCAGCCGAGCGGGTGCCGGGTCTCGTCAACGGCGACGGCCCAGCCGTCCACCAGCGCGGCCCGCGCGTTCGCCACCGTGCCACCGACTTCCACCAGCGGCAGGTCGCCGATGGTGAGGCGTTCGGCCGGGAGAAAGCCCAGCGCGCGGTAGCCACGGTCCCGGCCGACGAAGGACGCGACGAAATCGTCCACCGGCCGGCCGAGCAGCGCGGCCGGCTCGTCGTACTGGGCCAGCACGCCGCCGGTGCGCATCACGGCGACCTTGTCGCCGAGCTTGATCGCCTCGTCGATGTCGTGCGTGACGAACACGATCGTCTTGGCCAGCTCGGCCTGCAGCCGCAGCAGTTCCTCCTGGAGTCCTTCCCGGACGATCGGGTCGACCGCGCTGAACGGCTCGTCCATCAGCAGCACTGGCGGGTCGGCGGCCAGCGCCCGCGCCACGCCGACGCGTTGCTGCTGGCCGCCGGAGAGCTGGGCCGGATAACGACGGGCCAGCCCCGCCGGCAGGCCGACGGTCTCCAGCAGCTCGGCGGCACGGGCACGGGCGGCGCGGCGGCTCATTCCGGTGAGCACCGGCACGGTGGCCACGTTGTCCAACACGGTCCGGTGCGGAAACAGACCCGCCTGCTGGATGACATATCCGATGCCACGGCGCAACACGGGCGGATCGGACGTCGTGATGTCCTTGCCGTCGATGCGAATGTGACCGCTCGTCACGTCGATCATCCGGTTGATCATGCGCAACGACGTGGTCTTACCACACCCGGACGGGCCGACGAACACCGTGATCCGGCCGGCGTCGATGGCCAGATCGAGCTCGTTCACCGCGATGGTGCCGTCCGGATACCGCTTGGTCACGGCTTGGAACTCGATCACCCCGGGGTCCTCCCGGTCGTGACGGCCACTCGCCGGCCGCCGCAGGTTCGCACGACCCTAGCCTCTGCCTCCGACGAAGGCAGGGCAATCCCACAGGGTTGGATCTCGATCACTCTATTACGAATTCGTTGTCGGCACCGGCAGCGCGCCGGCCGTGAGCAGCGCGTGGAAGTCACGGACCGGCACCGCGCGCGAGAACAGCCAGCCCTGGTAGGCGTCCACGCCCATACCGCGCAGCACGTGGAACTGTGTCGCCGTCTCGACACCCTCGGCGACACAGCTACGGCCCATCGCGCGCGACATGTCCACCACGGCGCTGGCCACCGCGAAATCCGACGAATCGTTGCCGACACCGGCCACGAACCGCCGGTCCACCTTGATGATCTGCGCCGGCAGTTCCTTCAGCCGGGCCAGTGACGAATAGCCGGTGCCGAAGTCGTCCACCGCGAACCGGACACCCCGGCCCACCAGTTCGGCCATCGCGGTCCTGGTGCGCGACGGCAGGTCGATCAGGCTGGTCTCGACCAGTTCCAGCACGACGCGGTCCCACTCGATGCCCGCTTCCAACACCGCGTTCGCGACGATGTCCACGAACTCCGGATCGCCGGGCACCAGGCCGGCCAGGTTCACGGCGACGGCCACCGGCTTGCCGCAGTGCGCCGGCCAGGTCGCCGCCTCGCGCAACGCGCCGCGCAGCACCCAGCGGTCCAGCTCGCGCATCAGGCCGCCCTGCTCGGCGACCGGCAGGAACACGTCCGGCGCCAGCATGCCCCGGTCCGGGTGCGGCCAGCGGACCAGCGCCTCCGCCGTCTGCATCACGCCGTCCGGGCCGACCACCGGCTGGTAGTGCAGGACGAGCCCGTCGGCCGCGAGCGCCTCCCGTAACTGGCCCTCCAGGTGCACCTGACGGTCCGCCGACGCGATCAGCGCCGCGCTGGCGAGCGCGACCCGGCCGGCCCCGCGCTTCTTGGCGTCGAACAGCGCGGCGTCCGCGAACCGCAGCAGGTCGGCGCCGGTGTTGGGGCCGCCGTTGGGCATCGCGGCGCCGATCGTCGCGGTCACCCGGACGAGCTGGCCGTGCACGGGGACGGCCGTGCGCAGCAGCGTGGACACCCGGTTGGCCAGCGTGTGCACGCCGCCGACCGCGTCGATGTCCGCACAGATGATCACGTACTCGTCGCCGGACAGCCGGGCCACCGTGCACCCGGCCGGCAGTCCGCCCTCGAGCCTGCGGGCCAATGCCACCAGCAGTTCGTCGCCGGCGTCGTGGCCAAGGGAGTCGTTGACCCGTTTGAAGTTGTCGATATCACAGAACAGCACCGCGACCTTGGTCCAGTCCGGGCCGCCGAGCAGCTCACCGAGCAGTTCGTTGACCGCGAAGCGGTTGGGCAACCCGGTCAGCTCGTCGTGCGTCGCCTGGTGGCGCAGTGCTTCCGCGGTACGGCGGCGCTCGGTGATGTCCTGAAACACGACCAGCCAGAACCGCCGGCCATCGTCCTGAACGGACATCGCCACGTGCAGTTCGCAGTACACCGGCTCGCCGTCGGCGCGCACCAGCACCTGCTGCGGAATCCGGTGCGTGCCGCGGTCCTGGCTGGCCCGGATCCGCGCGCTGGCCGCCTCGTAGGTCTCCCGGTCGTCCGGGTGGGTCAGTTCCAGCCCGGTACGGCCGCGCAGTCGCTCCAGGCTGAAGCCGAGCAGGTCGCACAGCGCGTCGTTGGCGTCGACCAGCCGCTCCGTCTCGTCGAACAGGCCGATGCCGACCGGCGTCACCGCGACCAGGTCGGTGAACCGCTGGCTGGAGCGCAACATCCGGGTCTCCGCGACCCGCTGCTCCGTGATGTCGTGCGCCGTGCCGACCCGCAAGCCGGTGTCCTCGGTGCCGGGCGCGGGCGCGCTGTAGACGCGGAACGTCCGCACGGCGCCGTCCGCACGGATGACCCGGTACTCGCAGTCGATCGGCTTGCGGTCGCGGATCGCCTTGGCCTTCAGGTCCTCGAACCAGTCCCGGTCGTCCGGGTGCATCAGGTTCAGGAACGTCTGGTGGTCCACCGGCGAACCGACCGGCACGCCCAGCAGCTCGTACATCATCGGCGACCACGATGCCGTGCCGGTGCGCGCGTTCGACTCCCAGGTGCCCATCCGCGCGGCCCGCTGGGCGTCCTCGAACCGCCTGCGGTCGGCCAGCAACTGCCGTTCCAGCAACCGGTTCTGCGTGACGTCCTGAATGGTGCCCTGCACGACGCTGACGTTGCCGGTGCCGTCGTCCTTGCCGCGCACGCGAACCACGTAGACCCGGCCGCCGGACACGCCGTCGATCTCGAACTCCAGCGGATCGTCCACCGCCAGTTCGCCGAGGCGCTCCTTCAGCTTGCGCAGCATCGGGTGCTGGCGCGGGTCCACACTGGCGAACACGTCGTCGCTGGGCGTCTCGTTGACTTCGGCGTACATCTCGTCCAGCGCTTCGCTGCGCTGGATCTGCTGGGTGGTCAGGTCGAACGTGAAGCTGCCCATCCGCGCGATGCGCTGCGCGTCCAGCAGCGCCGCCCGGTCCTCGGCCAGCGAGTCCTTGGCCTGGTGGCGATCGGTCACGTCCCGCGCGTAGCCGGTGACCGGCAGGCTGGTGCGGTCGCTCACCGGCCGCGCGGCCGCAATCGCGTGCATCCAGCGGATCTCGCCGTCCGGCCGGACGATCCGCAGCTCGATGTCCAATGCGTCGCCGGCCACCTGGTGCCGCCGCCAGTGCAGCCGGGCCCGCTCGACGTCGTCGGGATGGATGAACTCGAGCATGGTGCGCAGGCACGGCTCGACCGATCCCGGCTCGACGCCCAGCAGGCCGTGCAGGCTCGGCGACCAGATCGTCTCGTGGCTGACGTGGTCGAACTCCCACCAGCCCAGCTTGGCCAGCCGCTGCGCCTCGCTGAACCGGCGGCGCTCGGTCGCCACGTCCTCGGTCGCCGCGACCAGGTCGGACGTGTCGGTGAGCAGCACGGCGTCCAGGCCGCTGCCCGGCACCCGCCAGCGCACCACGCGCACCGGCACGCCGGGGCACTCACCGAGCGTCAACCGCAGATCGTCCGGTTCCGAGCCGATCAGGATCTCGGACAGGCGGCGGCCGACGAGTTTGTCCGGGTGGTCGGCGCCGGCCAGGGTCGCCGCGGCCATGCTCGCACGCATGATCAGGCCCGCCCGGTCGACCAGCAGGGCAGGCGCGTCCGGTAGCTCGGGCACGCCGAAGCCGCCGGTCCCGCCGTTGGCGGCGGCCAGCACCGTGGCGGGGCCATCGGGCCCTGGCTCCGCCGGTTCGACCCGCTCGGCCACAGTCTCGCCCTTCCACTGCACGGCTACGGCGACCGGGTGACATGAGCAAGATCAGGTGCGGCCACCGTTCACGGACGGCAGCCAATACACCCCAGACTCCTCGGTCGTCCTTCACCCAATGGAAGGACCGTAGCGTGTAATCGTCCCAGAACCCAACGAATCTCGGTCACGAACCGGTTTGCCGCTGGTCAACTGTCGCGCAGCACGCCGTCCCGGACGGCCGCGGCCGCCACAGCCGCGGCGACCTCGGCAATGGCGGCCGCCGCTGCCAATTTCATGTTCTCCGTGATGGCGGTCGCGCCCACGTCCAACGCGCCCCGGAAAATACCGGGAAATGCGAGAACGTTGTTGATCTGGTTGGGGAAATCGCTACGCCCCGTCGCCACCACGGCGGCGTACCGGCCGGCGACCGACGGGTGGATCTCCGGGTCCGGGTTGGACAGCGCGAACACGATCCCGCCCGGCGCCATCCGGGCGACGTGTTCCTCGGCCACCGTGCCGGAGGACAGTCCGACGAACACGTCGGCATTGTCCAGCGCGACACCGAGATCACCGGTCCGGCCAACCAGGTTCGTCCGCCCGGCCAACTCGGCCTTCACCGGGTTCAGCCCGGCACGACCGGCGTGGATGATGCCGCGCGAGTCGAGCACGGTCACGTCGAGCACGCCGGCTGCCAGCAGGATGTTCGCGCAGGCCACTCCCGCCGCGCCGGCCCCGGACACGACGACGCGCAGGTCATCCAGCGTCCGTCCGGTCGCCGTGGCCGCGCCCCGTAGGGCAGCCAGCAGGACGACGGCCGTACCGTGCTGGTCGTCGTGCATGACGGGGCAGTCCAGCGCCTCGATCAGCTTGCGTTCCAGTTCGAAGCACCGCGGCGCTGCCACGTCCTCCAGGTTGACGGCGCCGAAGGAGGGCCGCAGCCGCACCAGCGTCTCGACGATCTCGTCCACGTCGGTCGTGGCCAGGACCAGCGGAATGGAGTCCAGCCCGCCGAACCGCTTGAACAGTGCGGACTTGCCCTCCATCACCGGCAGCGCCGCGATCGGGCCGATGTCGCCCAGCCCCAGCACGGCGGTCCCGTCGCTGACCACGGCGACCAGCCGGTCGGCCCACGTGTAGCGGCGGGCGAGCGTGGCGTCGTCGGCTATGGCCCGGCTGACCTGCGCGACCCCCGGGGTGTAGGCGATGGACAGGGCTTTGGCGTCGGACAGCGGCGCGGTCACGTCGACGCCGAGCTTGCCACCCTCGTGGGCGGCGAAGATCTCGTCATCGGACAGGCTGACGGCCGGATCGTTCACGGTGGTCACGACGTGCTCCCTCAGTGGCTTGCGGTCCGCCCGGCTGGGGTGGTCCCTGCTAGAAGTCAGCACAGCGCGCGGGGATACACGGCGCGGGACGCGGTCGGGTGGCAATCGGGCGGGGTCGCGCCGGCAAAGGCGTCGGTTCGCGGTCACTCACGCCATGGGTAGCGGCGGAGTCCGTGGTGCGTGCCAACGCTGTGGTCTGGTTAGTCTGCCAGTCACCGACAACATTGTCTGCGGCGGGGGTCACAGTCCGCCATCGATTTTGTGGGTCGGGTGGTCACAGTCCACCACAACGTTTTCACCATCTCGTGCCGATACGCTGTCGGTCATGGAGGCTCGCGAACTGTCCATCCCCGGTGCGTTCGAGTTCAACCCCAGGACGTTTCCGGACGGCAGGGGCGTGTTCGTGGCGCCGTTCCAGGAGTCGGCGTTCCTGGCCACGGTCGGCTACCCGCTGCGGGTCGCGCAGACCAACCACAGCGTGTCCAGGCGGGGTGCGCTGCGCGGGGTGCACTTCGCGGACGTACCGCCCGGTCAGGCGAAGTACGTCTACTGCCCGAGCGGTGCGTTGTTGGACGTGGTCATCGACATCCGTGTCGGCTCACCCACGTTCGGCAAGTGGGACGCCGTGATCCTGGACTCGACCGAGTTCAAGGCGCTGTACGTGTCGGAGGGTCTCGGCCACGCCTTCATCGCGCTGAAGGACGACACGATCATCTCGTACCTGTGCACGACGGGCTACAACCCACAGGCCGAGCACGGCATCCACCCACTGGACCCGGCGCTGGCGCTGCCGTGGCCCGGCGACATCGAGCCGCTGCTGTCGGAGAAGGACCTGGCGGCGCCCACCCTCGCGGAGGCGGAGCGCGGCGGACTGCTGCCCACGTACGAGGACTGCCGGGCCCACTACGAGGAACTGCGGATGGCGGCCCTCACCTGATCCGCCCCGGCCGCGGCCACAGCCGCCACCGAACCACGCCGAGCGCGGCAGCCGGCCCCAACTCCCGCGAATCGGTCGAACCGAACGAGTTGTCCCCCACGACGAACCAGCCGCCGTCGTCGGGCCGGACCACCCGCTTGACGGACAGTTGCCCCGGCCGCGCCGCCCAGACAACCACGGCGACGTCCCCGGGTGCCGGTGTGGTACCGCGTCGCACCAGCACGATGTCGGAGTCGGACAGGGCAGGCGACATC
>WNGL01015487.1_pt1 | contig 11871 bp, 27 predicted proteins | sample 5400591 | NCBI WGS metagenome assembly WNGL01 (sample SAMN13153377, study PRJNA577476) | soil metagenome | isolation source: 80 cm soil or saprolite under Garry oak tree replicate 1 | place: USA:California | collected 2016-06-15
ACATATATAGAACTGCCTGAAGGGAGTTCTTTTTTGCTAGATGCGAGCAACACCTTTTCACAATTGACCATCTGGGAAATTTGTACAAATAAGTATAACGGAGCGGAATAGGGGAATGGAGAAAAACTTTGTCTATGGTATTGTTGTCGGTGTGTACGTGGTCGTGTTTGCTCTGTATGTGTATATGTGTTTGAAAGAGTCTATAAGGAATAGTATCATTGAGGAGTGTTATCATTGACGAATTATTCATCTCCAGAAGAGGTATTAGAAGATGCTAGACGAAAACGCGATAGTGAAAGAACTCAAAGCACTAGCGGACTTATATCAGAAAAACTTTCAAGCTATACAGAACGAGCTTATAGCGCAAAGCAACCGGGAAGACAAGAGACACAACCAGTTAATGGAAGCATTGAAACAACTGGAAGTGATGCGAGAGGCGCTGGCGACAATGGTCGCGTCAATGGACAAAACGACGGAGGACTTACAGCAAGTGACCCTGGCATTCATCAACATGTTGGAGGAGCAGGAGGAGATGAAACAGCCGGACAACCGGATACCGGCTTAAAGCGCAAATACGCGAGCGTTAAATCGAAAGTCAAGAGTTGGCAAAAACAGATACTCCCTGAAAGCATTAAAGACGAAACCGAGAGTAACACAAATGAAACTCCACGCAAGCGACCTCGTGCTAAAAAGTTTTCAGAAGCGGAAGCGGTATTGCTGAGACCGAAACTGAAAGATACGGTAGAATGGACTTCTGACCATCTTGACGAATTTATCATTGCTACTACTCAAGGACATGACAAAAACATCGAAATATGGAGTAATCTAGATGAGACCGAAATAGAGATAATTGTTGACTTTCTCATTGATAGAGGAAAAGCCTCAGAACGGGCGGCGAACGCGATACGTAAGTCAATCACGTTATACGAGAGATTGAAACTGATGGTGATTATTGCGCCACGGCTGTATGCAACGCTATTAACCTATTTAGAGAAGGGAGTAAGCATACGGTGAACATATGTACAAAGGTGCTTCTCGTCTGTATAGCATATGTTGTGTGTTTGAGACGTACTCCCAAACGAACGAAGAAGGTCTATACTTTGCTCTGTGGTGGTTCTATAGAAGTTCTCAATACGAGTACAAGCTCTGTAGAAAGAATAGGGAATTGTACCAGTGATGCACAATACTCGTACAACCTGGAAAAACTGAATGCATCTGAATATTGACGGTCAAGAGTATCATATAAATTTACACAAGGTAACTGACGACATTCGCCTGATTTATGAAAATCATGTTATCAAGGGTATTCCTTTTCCTAACGGGTATAAAATAACATTCGAGAAGAAAAGCATACCTGTACTCGCATTAAAGCAAGTATTGACTATGATGGTTATACCGATGTTAGTAGACTTATATAAACTGAAAGGGTATGAGATTGAACGCAAAAAGAAGCATGAAGATGCACCATTGTTACCGATAGGCAGGACAATCGAATCACAGACACCAGTCCTTCAACAGGGGTTCAAGAAGCAGAAGATAAAAGAGGGTGAACACTGGGGTGTTTATGGTAAATCAGGCATGGGCAAAACGACATTGATTAAAGCGTTGATAGACAAGATGTGCGAATCATACCCTTATTGCGTGTATCACATTGACACGAAGCATCAGGGTGATTTCACAAGTCAAGACGGTCGCATTGTTGTAAGCGAGTTTGCGCCACCAGTACTCGACACACCAGGCGCTCGTATGGTATGGCAACCCTTACTTGACAATATAGATGAGTATAGCAAGTTCTTTACAAATATTCTCAATGCTGGAATTCCCAGCATTGTGAACATAGATGAGTCGGCAAATATGGTGTTTGGCACTGCAATACCACGTGGATTAATGTTACTCTTAAAACAAGGAAGGTTACCGGGCATACATGTGATACTGGGGGCGCAAGAGCTTGCATGATGAGAAAATACTTGAGACTTCCGAAAGACCAATTGAACCTGGGATTAAAGAAATATCAGTTATGGCACATTATGCCTGATTTCGATAGTACTGCTACCATGTATACTAGTTACAAAGAATTGTTAGCGCATGTATTTTAGACAACAAGAAAGAGAAGATATATGCGAATATTTCTTTGGGAATAAATGGTCAATTAGTCATATAGCAAGACACACGAGTTTAACTAGAAAATTTGTTGTATGGGCGATAGAAAATAAACCTATCAAAAAGGAGAAAATTTGAATGAAGCTTGAAGAATTTGTAAAACGCTTTGCTCAAAGTCTTATTGCGCTTGTATTGTCACTTATAGTACTGTTCTTTATACTTAATTTTCTACATAATAAGGGCGGGCCAGTAGCAGGTGTTGCCGGAAAAGTCGGTGGACTTGCGAGCGGTCAAGCGTACTCGTTCCAATAGGTGAATATAGAAGAAAAGGATTTCAAACATATGCCAACCAGTCCTAATTTGCAAACAGCCAGTAGCGATGATAACTCGCAAGCGCTGTTTATGCAAGCGATGCTTTCTCAAATGAAACCTGAACAAGCGGCCCCTATTCAAGCGGCCCTTGCGGCACAAGCCAAACGCATGGCGAACCGCAGGTACTTGCGTGATTCCATTCGTAAATTGTCCATGACGCTGACAAATGGTGTTGCAACACAAACCTATGCTATTAATACACCATTTACTTTTAATATGTCTACAACTGCACTGAACGCTTATACAGAGGGTATTGTCGTTCGCGTGGTACTGAACTATACGCTTGCGGTAGGCACGTCCGCAGTCTATGGACTCACGGCCGCAGGAAAATTTGCCATTATTGATACGATTGAACTGCGCTACAATAAGTCTCAAATTAAGATTAGGCCGAAGTACCTGCGAGACCTGGCCCTCATGGGAGCGCTAGATGTGGCGACTCTTCCTGATGCGGTTCTCGTTGGACAGCAAGATACGACGGTACAAAATTGGTTGAATACGACTATGCCGGTGACAACAGGCGCGAATAGTGTATCCCTTGAATTCTTCCTTCCATTCAATTTGTTGGAACCACAAGACCCGCGTGGTATCCTTCCCTTCATGGCTGGGGATACAGGACTCCAGTGTATCATCAACACACCTGTAAGCCTTCTTGGCACGAGTACGACGGTTGCTCACCCCCTTCTGAATGCCATCTACCCCGTTTCAGGTAGTGGTCACGCAATCTCTAGTATAGGGGGAACCATATCGGTTGAGACTGTGTATAGAGATGGTGACTGGTATGGTGGTATCGACAAACTCCCGTTTGATATCAGTGCGGTCGAGGGAACGCTACAACAACAAATTGACCAGCTGTTGAATCCGCTTATTGCAGGGTCAGCCCAACGTACAAAAGTCAATATCATGGGAAAACACCAATATATTCTTCTCACGGTTATTGATGGTGTACAGCCGAATGCCTATGCTCTGACCACCAACATTGCTTACATTGAAAGTTCTAAAGACGGCAATGGTGGAAACACTTTCTGGAAATATGGCTCTAGCACGAATCTTGATGTGCGTGAGTTCTTTGCCCTCAAACGTTGGGTGTTTGGGCAAGACCTCGACGAAGGTGTTGTGCCGATGGTACACGCGCCTCTTGCTCATCACGGGACAATGGGCAATTTGAACGCACGTACTGGCAAGAATGGCCTGGACAATACGAGAACCGGGTGGGCTGACTGGCGATATGCAGTACAGGTTACGGCAACAGGGTCGTTTTGTGCACCTATAATCGAACCGTATGTAGCATATGTGAACCCAGTAGGTCTAGTGCCAGTGTAGTGTTTTGTGGAGTGACTTGTAGTGGACGTTATAAAAGAGAGGGTTTCATGGTACTTTATGTTACTCTTTGGAGTAATGCTCATAGTAATAGGGTTTCAAGGTTCACTTGGAAGAATGCTTGCCTGTTTGTTAGTGCCGTCTCAAGTGATATATGCGGATAATTCTGTAGATATAGGGAAGTTTTAATATGGCTACACGAGCAGAAAAAATAGAACAGTTTAATGTCAAGCAGACTCAAAAAGAGTCGAGACAACCAAACTTGACCGAACTAGTGAAAGGAAAAGAACTTCCCGAAATCACTACAGAACAAGCTATTCAGGGAAAGGCACAAGAGACAAAACAGGCACGAACACAACAAAAACAACAAGCACAAGAACAAGCCGAAGAAGATAAACAACAAGCACAACAAACACAACATGCGCTTAAACAAGCAACCACTGTTGTCAGCGAAGCAGGAAAACCTATTTCCGATAAGGTAGATACTGCAAAGAAATGGTTAACTTCAATTCCAACACCCGGTGGAATTTTAACGATACTTCTTGTGATTGCGCTTATTGTGCTAGCTATATCACCAATTGACAGTACAGGCATGACGCGACTCAAACTGATGTGGCTGACTCTTACAGGAAAAACACAACTTGATTATACAAGTAATCCTCAATATGGAGGGGGCGCTGGTGGGACATTTAGTGGAAAAGGTGGTGATATATCACAAGGCCCACCATCAGATAATTCGAGTAATGGGAGTATTCAGTACGACGTCCCGAACGAAATATCATTAACAGCGTTCCTCTTTGGAGAAGAGTAAGTGAACGATAGCGGTTACAAGTTTATTCTTGCCTATATCGTGGTTATCGCGCTCGTCGTGATGCTCACGAAAACGAGAATGGGCTATACCATTGTCTACTACACACTCCTTCTGTCATTGTTGTTATTGCTCGTTGTCAATGCGAAAAAGATAAGTGATATCATTCAACCAATTAGTCAATCAACTTAAACAAGAAAGGACGTACAAATAGTGTTCGATAAGGTAACGTGGTACCTGTTTATTCTGGCGGCCGTGCTTATTGGTGCCGTGTATTATACAGGTGTGAAAACAGATATTGGTGCGTTTAGTGCTGCGATAAACAGTCTCTTGAATGTGGCAACCGGAAGAAATCAGGCTGGACAATTCCAGGGAGTGCCAGGAGTATAAAGTGTTTCAATCTCCAGCCTTAAATACAGACATTGCGACTCGTGATGAGTCCACACAAGAACATTTGGGTGATATCTCACTACAACAAGCCGTCCTTGCGCCTCGGATATTGCCTCAGAATGAAAGTATAGGAAAGTTGAACTTCTTCGGGAGCGGGATAGATGATAGTTTCTACAATGTGGGGTATAAGGTGAAAGTACAGGACTACGATAGTGTCACCGTTGTACCGCACTACGAAGCTCCTGAACAAGATATAGACAACAACCCCAACAAATGGAGTGTTATTGATAGTACGCTTGTACGTAAAACTGTTAGCGGAGTCCCTGTTACGCCATATAGGGCTCCTGACTTGAACGAAGGATATGCATGATGACAAGACTACATGTACAATCAGGAACGTCGTTGCTCAATAGTACGAGCCATATTCACGGAGCATATACAATTATGTATAGTGGTAATCCTCCTCCTGTACAATCACCCGAAAAAGAAGACGAGACCATCTTCTCTCTCCCGGCAAAGGATGTAGAATGGGTACACACCATCCATGATGAAAACGTGAAACGGGAGGTAGTAAAGAACATTAGCGACTATATCAAACAAGCGAAAAAAGACTATGGAGAGAACGTTTGATATGAGTTTTAACGTTGAGAACCTCATTTACGATATAGAAACACATCCGCTTATTGTAGCCTTGTCTGTATTCGTCCTCGCTTTTGTAGGCTATAGACTGTTTAATCGCTCAACAGTGAGCAGTACAGCGACTACAGGCGCGAAAACCGTGCCTACGACGCAAGAGGTGTATAACCAGACGTTTAACAGTTATCCGACCCCACCCCCCCCTCCAGGACTGGTGTCAGTGACCACACAGACACCAGTCCTGCCAACGACACAACATCTTATAGGAGGGACAGTGAACACGTTTCCTACTCCCCCAGTGATACAACCTCCTGTCAAGCCACCGGTCAAGCCACCGGTCAAGCCACCACAAAAACAGGTAGACGGGACATTCATTCATCCGGGGGTATGGCCCGCTCAGACGTCAACGCTTAGTGGTATTGCGTCTCATTACGGCAAAAGTCTGAATGCTATAGAATCACTTAACCAGTGGATATACCAACAACGTCATACGTGGAATTTAATCTATCCCACTGACAGTATAAGGATAGCGTGAGTATACTAACCATTTCACAAGCAATCAAGAATGCACAAGCTAGCGGTTTCGCTGGTGATAGCGTCAACATGATTGTTGCTATACAGATGAGTGAGTCCGGACTCAACACGAAACCCAAAGACAATATCAATTCAGATGGGTCTAGAGACCGTGGCTTAAACCAGATAAATTCATATTGGCATAGTGAAGTGACAGACAAATGTGCTTATGATGCGTCTTGCAGTACAATAGCTGCATATAAAATTTCCAAGCAGGGGACTGATTTTACACCGTGGTCAACGTACAGAACGAGCAGTTATTATACGAATTTGTCACAGACAACACTCCTCAATGGCACCATTCCATCTCCAATAGCAGTTTCTCAAGTGATGACCATTCCTGAATGGTGTAAACCGCTCGTATCAATGTCACAAGCACAAGCCGAATCAACACTCAACCACTTCCCAACGTCCTCAGAAGGGTGGTATGAGGGTGGAGTTGATTTTACTCCGACCATACCAGGAACACCCGTGACATCACTGCTTGACGGTGTAGTCGTTGGTGCTGGTTACTTCTGTAAAAATCCTGCCAATTATTTCGCAACGGATTATAGAACGTGTGGTGGTTCGACAATAGGGTATGGAGTAGTAACCATTAGAAGTACGAATCCATTCCCGAATTTAGTTAGTGGCAAGCAAATTGATATTTACTATCAACACATGATTATAGATAGTTCTATCCGTCTCTCCAATACAGGTGGTAGTGGGCAAAAAGTGAAAGCCGGGCAAAAGATAGGTGTCTCGAATCCTTCGTTCAATCTAGAAATAGGTGTCAACATCGGCAAAGAATGGGGTGGTATCTGGGGAACATCGAGTCCTGGCCCTCATGTAGACCCTATCCCTATTCTGTTTGCAATCATTAATGACACCAGTCCTAGGACTGACAATAGTAGTTTGACAACTGCAATAGACGCGGTAAGCGCAATAGATACAATTCACGAAACACTGAATAATGTACCAGGATTTCTTGGCATATGTGAAGCATTGGATATAGCAGAGCAATTCACACCTTTTAAGCTTCCTGCTACCACAAATAATCCCAACCCTGTTGGAACGGTGTTTAATGATATAACAGGTTTATCGTCTCTAAAAGAACTCAAAACATTTTCCGATGTTATCACCTTGCCAAGTGAGACAATACAGGCAGCTCTCGTGTTCCTGGTTGATAATACGCGGGCTAGCGTCTTTAGAGGGACACTTATACTCTTAGGTCTTGTCATTTGCGTTGCTTTGATAATTAACCTGATTAATCCAGAAGAAACAGCGAAAACAGCAACAAAGATTATAGGAGGAATGGTGTAGTGAACAATCAAGAAATACTCAGTGATATGTCTACACTGGTGGGATATTTAGAAGAAAATATACATAACTTACAAAACGATATATCTACAAAACAACGAATGATTGATATACAGGTTTTAATGGAAGATATATCTGAACTGACAAGACTGTGTGAATCATATAAACAATGCGTAAAGGAGTGGTGCCAGTGATACTGTATGTACTATTTCTTGTAGGTGGTTTTTATGCGTAAAATAGCACCATTTGACCCGTCTCTCGACACGAGCGGAACAATTCATACATACGGAGTAAACAAACGAGAACAACTCGTATTTTACAACGATAGTCCGATAGGACTAGAACTCACGTTTCAAGATAATAGTATAATACCGATACCTGCTGGTTGGGCAAAAGATATCATACTCAACAATATACCCATGAATGATATCAACTGGAGTGTACAATACGTTTTGAATGTAACGAATTATCCTGTAAGCCTCTGTTATGGTGAAATTAGAGAAGAGGGCGAACACGTCGATTCTGTCAACCAGTCTATACCACGAGGCTTAAATGTAGTCAATCCGGGAGGGTTAAACGTGTCAACACAAACATTATTCAACAATGGAGGGGTCGCTCCGACTCAGATAATCTCAGTAGGTGTTCTCAATGAGGGGACTGCCACCTATACCGCGTACAATGACGGTACAATTGAAATATTCCTGAGAACTGCACCTAACACCTATACACAAGTCATGCGTTTTAACATAGCTGAGCCATATGCTGAAGTAGGCGCACAAGGACACGACCTGGAATTATGGGGACATCTCATCAACCGTGATGTGTCAGTACCTTTCATCACTGCCCAACATTCCAATATCAGCAATGTGACTCTTCTAGGTGGTGCAACAGACGCACGAGGCATCATACAGTTTGATGTGATAACCGGGCCTATAGCGGGCGGTACTCTCTTGTTTACCGTCAACTTTGGCAGAGTCTTTACGAGCGTAGTACCGGCCATTGTGCTATCTAGTGCAAGCAATCAAACAACATCAAATTTTCATCATGCGGCTGATAGTATGGCTAGTTTCGGTGTCTATAGTGATGGGTCAATACCTGCTATAGCCAACTATAAGCTCAGTTATCATGTCATCGGGTGAGAATTTGTCAATGGAAGATAGAGATTTAGCGCGTATTGATAAGATGCTTGACAACTTGCAACATCAATACAATACCTTACAATCAAACCAGTATCAGTTTCAATCTGAAGTTATCGGAAAGTTGAATCAACTCTTGGATACAAAAATAGATAAAAGCCTTGTGCCCATACAATCGGATATTGTAGAACTGAAAAAAGATATCAGTTCTATAAAACAAGGTACAAATGAAAGTTTGATGTGGAATTATAGACAGGTTATCGTGATTATAGCAGGCTTTCTCTTGTCAGGTGGAGCTATAGGTATACTAGAGTTTATTCTAGGACTGAAGAAATGACGTATGTATGGCAATTGGTTATTGCAATCTTATTCTGGTTCTCGTATCTTGTGATTATTTTTGCTTCTCTTATTGTTATTATTCAGTTTATACAGAAGCGTAGCAAGTGAGAATTTGAAATATGTATGACATTATGTTACTGTACGGTATGTACGCTTTACTTGTTGTATTAAGCGCAATAGGCGGATATCTCAAGATATATACAGCCGACGTTGCACAATACGTTTTATTGTTTGTGATAGGGCATTTTGCAGGTGTCATGACACCCCCTATCGGGACTATTTCCCCGTCGCAACGGGGTAGTAGTCTAGAAAAGAAGGATAACACAAATGGCTAAAACCCAACCTACTACATTGCAAGATATGCCGATTGTCGGAGGTGATGGTTCCCTATGGCTCAGTGGTGGCACCATCTACGACGACGCTGTAGGCAATGTGACTGCTAGTTCGCTCGCAGCAAATCAGACCACTGGTACCGTTCAAACACTTGCTAACACGAATACGATTACGGTGGCAGCGGGCTTTGGGACAGTACGAGTGACAGCCGCAGGCGCGGTAACAGGTATTATTGTTCCAGCTGGCACACGTCCCGGTCAACAGCTGGTGATTATTCATGAAGGGGCGGCCGCAAATACACTGACAATGGCGGCCTCTGGTACATCCAATGTAGCTAATGGCACGACCTGCGTTCTCGGTGGACTCGCGGCACATGTGCTTATATGGGATAGTGTGACTGCTTTGTGGTACCCTGTCGGGCCAGCTACGAACTAAGGAGTGGTGTCAATGGCATTTCTCAAAAAGTACTGGTTATGGCTTGTTGTCGGTGGGGTCGTCGTCTATTACTGGTACAACCGCTCACAAGCGGCGGTATTCGTTCCTGTAAGCTTTATCAATCGTAAAGGACAAACTGTGAGTACAAATAGTGCGGGTCTTGACCCCGGGGGGAGGCCGTAGTGCAAGAAAATGTTTCAGGAGGGATATCCACAAGTGTTGGATTTAACCTCAACACGCTAGGATTTCTCATCACTATCGTCGTTGCGGTAGTAGTTTGGGAGAAGTTTCTACGTGGGAAAATTTGATAGGAAGACATACATATGTCACAAGATTACAAACCTGCAATAGAGATGTTTGTCCCTGATTCGTTCGTGTTTCAGGGACAAAACGACCATACCTTCGTGGTTATTCACGAAACGGGAGATTCTAGCTTTTATGCGCAAGATACTGCCAACTACTTTTGTTCTCTGACCAGGAACCCACAAATGAAGTCAGCGCATTATATTGTAGGAAGAGACGGCGTAGTCGTGCAGTGTGTACGAGAGGCTGATGGTGCGGGCGCTAATTGTTGTGCTGAAAACGGGCATGCGAGCTTTCTAGACCCGTTTCTTCATGACAACTTTAACCTCCATAGTCTGTCAATAGAACACGCATCACTTGCGAGCGATAACAGTGCTGGACTGACAGATAGTCAGGCACAAGCCTCGTTTAAGCTTGTAGAACATTTGTGCGATGCTCACAACATACCGAAAAGGTATCCTGGGCACGGTGTCCTGGCAATTATCCCTGGCAAGATTTATGGACATTCTTACAAGGCAAGATACCGGTCGATTTCAAGACAAAAAGCGCCTATGATGAATGGGGGACTGTTGTCATAGACGCGCCTACTGATACGGAGATATTCCAAACATGGTTTCGGGACTATGTAAAAGGCATTTTTCATGGCCCACCATATACACATGAGGTTAACCGCACAACATGGGACGGTATCGTCATAGTCAAGCAATACTTCGGGAGCGGACATTATGAGTGGAGTAGTAAAACTAATAAAGCAACATGGTACCTCCATAGATAATCTAGAACACGTACAAGAGAAAATAGAGGAGATGGCTGTACAGTTATTGCATAACTTAGGATGCAATAACTATGAGTTGGTACTGCAAGCATCAGAAGATTGTTGTACGAAGAAACTGCATATTAGTATCATACTGTACAAACTAAGGACTGGTGTCAGTGGTTAAATGGCAACCTATCGTACTCATCATAGAAGATAGACTAGAATGCCCATGTGGAAATATGGCTGTTTTCGTATTGTTAGAAAAGGCTGAGACAGCGCACGAAGATAAGAATGGTGAAATGAAACCGGATATGGATTACAATTCATACTGTCAAGAATGTTTTATAAAAGCGCAAGAAGAGGAGTGATGTCAATGCCGAAGAAACTTGAAAATAAACTGAAAATGGAAGCGACACGCAAAGGGCTATCTGGTGATAGGTGGCGCAAATATGTGTATGGTACAGTTCAAAAAGTTGAGAAGGAAAAGGTTGCGAAGAAGAGAAGAAGGAAAATTTGATATGTATCACATCGAAATAGGCAACAAAAGAGATATCGAAATAGAAGAGAATATGCCGAAATATGCATACCAGATGTTCATGGAGATAGTGCATCGAAATCCTGACAAAGAAGTATCCTTGTGGAAAGATAATGAGATGATAATCAGTAGGGGACGTTTGCCTCAATGGCAGGGCTTCAGCATAGGTGACAAGCCGTCTTGTCAATAGGCATGAATTATGGACACCAGGCCGTCTATTCACCTACCCAAACAGAAGATGATTTTTCCTATCTCTATTCTATGGGTATACGCGGACTTCGTATAGCTATGGCATCTATTGGAAGTCCGAGAATCATAGATGAGCAAGATATGATAGTACGGGCATTAGCACATGGTTTTAGTGTTATCTGGGGAATAGTAGTCCCTACACTGTGCGATATAAATGCGTGGAATGCACATATAGCGTATGTAGAAAGCACATTGCTATCGTGGGCGATTGCACATAATTTACCTACGCTCTCTCTAGGCAATGAAACAGAACTGCATATTGATAACACTACCCTGACATCGGCAACAA
>WNGL01042184.1_pt1 | contig 11871 bp, 9 predicted proteins | sample 5400591 | NCBI WGS metagenome assembly WNGL01 (sample SAMN13153377, study PRJNA577476) | soil metagenome | isolation source: 80 cm soil or saprolite under Garry oak tree replicate 1 | place: USA:California | collected 2016-06-15
CGTACTCCTTCTTGAGGAGCGAAAAGATGGCGTTGCTGCACTCGTTGACGTAGAGCTTGGGGTCGGTCGCCTCCGGGTCCATGACACGATCGAAGAACTCGACCGTGTCGATCTGCGAGCGGAACAGGAGCCCGTCGATCCGGTCGTCTCTGGCCCACCCGTCGGCGGGCATCGCGCGGATCTGCGCCTGGATCTCGGCGACGTGCTTGCGTCTCGCCTCGACCGCCGCGCGGGAGAAGTCGGCCAGTCGATCGTCCCAGGCGTGCAGCCCCTGCGAGCTGCTGGCGACCGGGTAGCTCCGGTCGCGCCAGCCGTAATATTCCGAAGCGATCTTCCGCAGCGACTCCGGGCCCGGGAGCGACGAGCCCCCCATGACCAGCGTGAGGGCCATGACCGCCAACCCGGCACCCAGCACGACGACCGCTCGCATCACCATCCTCCTCGTCTCCGCTCCCCGCAGGGCCGCCATTCTCTCCGAGCGGCACGCACGGCGCAAGGGAGCCGTCGCCACGGTGGTCGGGCGCGGCCGTGAATCCCATTGTGCTAGCATCCCGTCCTTAGCGGAGAGCGAGGCGGGCCTGCCTTCGGAGGAGGGATGACACGATGAACCGAGCCATGTTCCGCGCCGCCGTGTCGTTTCTGGCCCTGGTGGCGCTCGCCAGCCCGGCGCTGGCCAGGAAGCCGGCCCGTTCGCCCGAGCAGGGCACCTGGAAGATCAAGGTGACGCCCGACGCCGATGCGGCGGCCAGGGGCGAGAAGCAGACCGAGGACACCCTGGTGATCGAGCAGGGCATCTTCAGGTCGACGGCCTGGGATTCGTACGGCTTCCCGCCGACTCCGTATACGCTCCAGGGGACCACCTTCACCACCGACCCCGCGAGCCGGCAGGCGGGCAAGGTCCACTGGTCCGGCATCGTGACCGGCGACGCCGTCGCCGGCAGGATGGTCTGGACCAGGAAGGACGGGTCGGTGTTCAGCTACACCTTTTCGGGCTCCAGGGCTCCGCAGCAGAAGGCGAAGAAACAGAAATAGCCCGGGGGTGGGTCATGGCGGCCACGGTCGAGACCCTGCTGCGCGCACAGCTCGAGGAGCGGCGCCAGAAGCTGGAGAGCGCCGGGACGCTCGTCCCCGGCGACGAGCGGATCCGGCGGCTCCTGGGCGAGGTCGATGCGGCCCTGAAGCGCATGGCCGAGAACACCTTCGGCCTGTGCGAGGCGTGCCACGAGACCATCGAGGCGGAGCGCCTGGTCGGGGACCCGCTGCTGCGGTACTGTCTCGACCATCTGTCGGCGGCGCAGCAGCATGCCCTCGAGGACGATCTTGATCTTGCGGCCCGGGTGCTGCAGGGGCTCCTGCCGCCTCCCGCCCTCCGCTTCCCGGGCTACGAGGTCGCCCGCCACTACGAGGGGGCGGGACCGATCGGCGGCGACTACTGCGACGTCCTGGATGCGCGGGACGGCAGCATCTACTTCGTCGTCGGCGACGTGTCCGGCAAGGGTGTCGCGGCGTCGATGCTGATGGCGCACCTGCACGCCACCTTCCGCGCCCTCGTGCCCCTCCATCTGCCTCTCGACCAGCTGATCGGGCGCGCCAGCCGCCTGTTCTGCGAGAGCGCCCTGCCGAGCCATTTCGCCACCCTGGTCGCCGGCCGGGCGTTTCCAGCGGGAGAGATCGAGATCACCAACGCGGGTCATGTTCCGGCGCTCGTCCGGCATGGCCGGGAGATCGTCCGGATCGAATCAACCGGTCTTCCGATCGGCATGTTCTGCGACGAGAGGTTCTCGGTCAACCGGCTGCGGCTGTCGCCGGAGGACGGCCTTCTTCTTTATACGGACGGGGTCTCCGAGACCCGCGACCCCTCCGGAGAGGAATACGGGGTCGATCGCCTGGCCCGGCTCATGAGCGAGGGCCATCCGCTGGCGCCCGACCGGCTGCTCGCGGCCTGTCTGCGCGACCTGACGGCCTTCCGGGCGGGCGCCCCGCAGGCGGACGACCTGGCCCTCATGGCGGTCCGGCGGATCGGATAGGCGCTGACCGGAGCGCACACCGGTGAGTGCCGTCCGGGTCTCCTGTGCGATACAATCCCCCGCCCCCTGCTTCGACCCTGGGAGGAACGAGGCCTTTCATCCGCCGGTGAAGGGAGAGACCATGGCCCGTCGTACGTTCCGTGTCGCCGTCGTCCTGTCGTCCGCCGTGCTCGCGGCGAGCCTCGCCGCATGGTCCGCCGAGGAGCCCGAGAAGCCGTCGAAAGGGCCGGAGGAGTTCAAGGGCCTGAAGTTCAGGCTGGTCGGCCCCGCCGTCGGCGGGAGGGTGTCGCGCGTAGCCGGCGTGCCGGGAGATCCGCTGATCTATTACGCCGCGTCGGCCTCGGGCGGCGTCTGGAAATCGGCGAACGGCGGTTTGGAGTGGAAGCCGATCTTCGACGATCAGCCCGACTCGTCGATCGGCTCGATCGCCGTGGCGCCGTCCAACCCGAGCGTCGTCTACGTGGGGGCCGGCGAGGGGAACATCCGGGGCAACGTGGCCGCCGGCCATGGCATCTACAAGTCGACGGACGCTGGGAAGACGTGGACCCGCGTCTGGACGCAGGAGGGACAGATCGGCGCGCTGGTCGTCCACCCCGCCGACCCCGACATCGCCTTCGCGGCGGTGCTCGGGCACGCCTTCGGCCCGAACCCCGAGCGGGGGGTCTACAGGACGAAGGACGGGGGCAGGACCTGGCAGCAGGTCCTGAAGAAGGACGCCGACACGGGCGCCTCGGACGTCTGCTTCGACCCGTCGAACCCGAACGTCCTGTTCGCCGGTCTGTGGCAGGCGCGCCGGCGTCCGTGGGAGATGACGAGCGGCGGCCCCGGCAGCGGCCTGTACATGTCGCGCGACGGGGGCGACACCTGGAAGCAGCTCACGGAGCATGGCCTGCCCGAGGGGATCTGGGGGAAGGTCGGCGTGGCCGTGGCGCCGTCGGACGGACGGCGCGTCTATGCGCTGATCGAAGCGGAGAAGGGCGGTCTGTTCCGCTCCGACGACGGCGGCGACTCGTGGGCGCTGGCGAGCGACCACCACGCCCTGCGGCAGCGCCCGTGGTACTACTCGACGATGACCGTCGATCCGGCCCGGGCCGACGTCGTGTGGTTCCCGCAGGTGCCGATGCTGCGCACCCTGGACGGGGGCAGGACGATCAAGAAGGTGAAGGGCGCGCACCACGGCGACCACCACGACATCTGGATCGATCCGAAGAATCCCCGCCGTCTGATCGGCGGCAACGACGGGGGCGTCGACCTGTCCTGGGACGGCGGCGAGACCTGGTACGCGCCGCCCCTGCCCCTCGGCCAGTTCTACCACGTGGTCGCGGACAGCTCCGTGCCGTACCGCGTCTCGGGCGCCATGCAGGATCTCGGCACCGCCTCCTGCCCGAGCAACAGCCTGTCCTCGGGCGGCATCGCCAACGGCGACTGCCACGACGTGGGCGGCGGCGAGGCCGGCTTCACCGCGCCCGATCCGTCCGACCCGGACGTCGTGTACGCCGGCGAGTACTTCGGCATCATCACGCGGTTCGACCAGCGCACCGGGATGGCGCGCAATGTGTCGATTTATCCCGAGAACTGGTCCGGGCACGGCGCCGGGGACAACCGCTACCGCTTCCAGTGGACGGCGCCCATCCTGGTGTCGTCGCACGATCCGAAAGTCGTCTATCACGGCGCCAACGTGCTGTTCCGGACCGGGGACGGCGGGCAGACCTGGAAGGCGATCAGCCCCGATCTGACGCGCAACGACAAGGCGAAGCAGACATGGTCGGGCGGGCCGATCACCGGCGACAACACCGGCGTGGAGTGGTACGGCACGATCTTCGCCATCGCCGAATCGCCGCGTCAGAAGGGGCTGATCTGGGTGGGGAGCGACGACGGCCTGGTGCACGTCACGCGCGACGGCGGCGAGCGCTGGACCGACGTCACGCCGAGCATCAAGGGGATTCCGGAGTGGGGCACGATCAGTCTGATCGAGCCGTCGCCGTTCGACGCCGGCACGGCCTACGTCGTGGTGGACGCCCACCGGCTGGACGATGCGCGGCCCTACCTCTGGAAGACGACCGACTACGGCAGGACCTGGAAGAGCCTCGCGGGCGGGCTCCCCAGGGACGTCTACCTGCACGCGGTCCGGGAGGACCCGCAGCGGCGCGGCCTGCTCTACCTGGGGACGGAGCGGGGCGTGTCGTTCTCGGCGGACGACGGCGCCACCTGGCGGGTGCTCGGCCTGAACCTGCCGACGGTCGCCGTGCACGATCTCGTCGTCAAGAACAACGACCTGGTGCTCGGCACGCACGGCCGCTCGATGTGGATCCTCGACGACCTGACGCCGATCCGGCAGTGGTCGAAGGAGATCGCCGGCGAGCCGGCGCACATCTTCCCGCCGCAGCCGGCGGTGCGCTGGGAGTATCGCGGCTCGTTCCACGGCGACGGGGCGGGAGAGAACCCGCCGCAGGGCGCCGTCCTCAACTACTCCTTGAAGAAGAAGGTCGAGGGGGACATCAAGCTCGAGATCCTGGACGCGGGCGGGGGGGTCGTGAGGATCCTGACGAACAAGAAGGAGACCCCGGAGGAGGAAGAGGACGCCCCGGACGCTCCCGACAGGGAGCACAAGAAGCCCGTGCTCTCCACCGAGGCCGGCGTGCAGCGGATCGCCTGGGACCTGTCCTATGAGAGCGCCGCCAAGATCAGGAAGGCGAAGAACGAGGGGAACGCCGAGGCCGCGCCGCGGGCCAACCCCGGCACTCAGCGGGAACGCGCGCGCCGCCGACTGGACGAAGGCGGCGCAGGATCTGGCGGGCAAGTGCGATGCGCTGGAGGAGAAGCTCCACAACCCCAAGGCCCAGGTCGAGTACGACGTCCTGGCCAAGGGGGCGCGTCTCTACTCGCGCATGAGCCCGCTCCTGTCGTTCGTCACGGACGGCACCGGCGCCCCGACGCAGGGGATGCGCGAGGTGTTCGCCGGCCAGGTCAAGGAGCTCGACGGGCTCGAGACCGAGTGGCAGGCGATCGTCGGCGGTGATCTCGCCGCTCTCGGCCGCAAGGCCCGCGAGCTGAGCCTGGACGGCGTCGTCGTGCCGCAGACCGAGGCGACGGCCCGGTGAAGAAGAGGAAGGCTTGACGCCCAGGGTCCTTGAAAGTAGACTTCGGCGCACTCTCCAAAATCGAGGCCATTGCCCGTGAGAAGCGGGTCGTCAATCACCCGAGGGGAAGGAGCTTCATGATGACGAAGAGATCCGTCTTTGTGCTGTGGATCGGCGCAGTCCTGTCTGCGAGCGTGCTCGCCGCCACGAGCGGGGTCCAGAAACCGGCGGTCACCGTGGGCGATTTCGCGGTGAAGCTGTCGAAAGCGCTGGGCAAACCCGCGACGGACCAGCGTGCCGCCGTGGAAGCGCTGAAGGCGGTCGGCGTCCAGGTCGGGAACGACCTGGGCGCGGGCCTGACCGAGGGAGTCGCCGCGAGAATCCTCGGGGAGCTGGGACTGCGCACGACGGCGAGTCGGCCGGACAGCCCCGTCTCGGCGAAGAAGGCCGACCAGTTCGCCGCCCTCGTGGGCCTGAGCGCCGGTGCTGCGCCGGGTCTGCCGACGGGCACTCCGCTGCCCACCCAGTGTCTGGAAGAACGCGATCGCGGGCAGTGCATCAACTGCTGCCACGATGCGCTCGCCGCCCAGGGCGTGGTGGACAACAACGGCTGCACCGTCTTCTGCCACGCGGTGCTGCCTCCCGGGAAGTCCAGCCCGGATGAGCCCCAACCCTAAAAACCCGGCTCGCAGGTGGAACGTGGGTCGAGATCTTAGACCGCAAAACATGCCGGGCGAACAATAAATGGCTACCACCGCGGAAACTTCTGTCCGAGATGGACTTGACGATTGCTCTCTTTGAAAGTAAATTCCGGCAACCTCGTTTAATTTGAGGGTGACACCCGTGGGAAACGGGCCATCAAACACTTGAGGGGGAGGAGCCCCATGCTGACTAGGAAGTCTGCCCTGGGCCTGCTGGTCGGCGCCGCGCTGACCGCGACCCTTTTCGCCGCAACGACCGGTGCCCCAAAGCCCGCAATCACGGTCGGAGATTTCGCAGTCAAGGTGACCAAGGCGCTGGGAAAGCCGGCGGCGGATCAGCGCAGCGCCGTTAATTCCTTGAAGTCGCTCGGTGTCCAGGTCGGGACCAATCTGGGCGCCGCCCTGACGGAGGGGACCGCCGCGCGGATCCTGACCGACCTGGGAATCCGCACGACGACGACCCGGCCCGACAGCCCGGTATCGACGGGACGGGCCGACCAGCTCGCCTCCGTGGCCGGGATGAACGCGAGCGCCGCGTCGGCCGTGCCGGACTCCATCGGTCTGCCAACGCAGTGCCTCGAACTGCGCAACCGCGGGCAGTGCGTTGACTGCTGCGATGCGGCGATCAACTGCAACCCGGCTACGCAAAACTGCTCCCCCTGCGCCAAGTTCTGCCAGACGGTCCTGCCGCCGGGGAAAGCCAGCCCGGACGAGCCGCAACCCTAGCCAGACCTCTCGCACGCGGAGAAGACAAGGAGCGCCGCCTCCCGGCAAGGGGTGCGGCGCTCTTTTTGTGTTCCCCGGTGGCCGGCTCTCCCGCGCTCAGGATCGGAGTCTAGAGACAGGCGGGGGCCACGCGCGGCGACCCGTCGGGCCCCGTGCCCAGATTGCTCCCGCAGACGTTCTTGACCCGGATCAGGTAAGCGAAAAGCCCCGAGGGCAGGACGGTGTCCGACGCCGTCCGATCGGCGCCGTTCGACTCGACGCACGTCGCGCCGGAGAGATCCGCCGGGCTGGTGCTTCGCAGCACGTCATAGAGGGGCGCCGTGCCCCCGGGAGAGACGGGCGCGGACCAGTCGAGGAGGGATCCCGAGGGCCCCGAAAGCGTGAGCGTCGCGACCGGCGACGGCAGGGCCCAGGTGGCGGGGTCGCCGGGACTGCAGTCGTCGGCATCGGGGACCCCGTCCAGGTCGGCGTCGGCCACGTTCTGGGTCACCCGCACGAACCGATCGGCGGCCACCTGATCGAACACCGACTCGCTGCCATCGGTCCAGCGGACGCGGAGCCGATCCACGATTCCGGTGTTCCCCAGGCCGAAGTGGACCTCGGCCGGCGTGCCCGCCAGGTAGCTGTCCCCGGCGATGATGTCCCGGCGCAGCGTCACGCCGCCCGTCGTGGCGTAGACCGAGGCGCCGATCCCGAACCGGTTGGAGCCGGGCGCCTGGCGCAGCTCCACGTGCAGCCAGTGCCCCTGCGGCCCGCTCTGATTCTCCAGCAGCCGAACGGGCTGGTTGACCCCGGTGATCAGCAGGTCCTCGTCGCCGTCCCGGTCGTAGTCGAACGCGATCAGCGCGCGCGAGTCGCCGGGATCATCCAGCCCGGCCCCCGTCTGCCGGACGAACGTCCCCGCTGGCTGCTGGAGGAGCAGCACCGGCGGCGTGTGGTAAATCGGCGAGCTCGCTCCCGCCACCCGACCGACGTAGTCGTCGAACCCGGTCACCGCGACGACATCGAGGTCGCCGTCGTTGTCCACGTCGGTGAACTTCACGCCCCAGCCCCAGTAGGTGTCTTGCAGGCCGAAGGCGGACGCCTGGTCGGAGAAGTGCGTCACGCCGGTGGCGCCGGACGCATTGAGATTGAGGGCGTTGTACCGCGTCGTGCCGAACACGCCGCTCGGATCGGTGATGTTCGTGGCGTAGACGTCCAGGTCGCCGTCGTTGTCGAAGTCGCTGCACGCGAGGCCCATGTCGTTCCCGGTGTGGGTGGCTCCGACCGCGAGCGTGGCGTTCGAGAACCGCCCGGCCGTGTTCCAGTAGAACTCATCGGAGGTGTGGTCCACCGCCACGAACAGGTCGGGATACAGGTCATCGTTGAAATCGAAGAAGATCGCGGAGAAGCTGTCCCGGGCCAGGGTCCCCAGGCCGGCGGCCAGGGTCACGTCCTGGAACTTGAAGTTCCCCAGGTTGCGGTACAGGCGGTTCGAGCCCGGAAAGTTGGCTGTCCCGGTGCCCATCTCCATCCCCCAGTTGGTGACATAGACGTCGACCAGGCCGTCGCGATCGTAGTCCGCCAGCGCGGCGCCGCACCTCAGGAAGCCGACCGGGCGGAAGCCCGACCCGGCGGTGACGTCGGTGAAGGTCCCGTCGCCGTTGTTGCGGTAAATCGTGCTCGGCGGGTAGGCCCCCGACCCGTCGTCGTCGTTCACCAGGAGAAGGTCGAGCCGGCCGTCGTTGTCCAGGTCCACGAAATGGGCCACCCGGGACTCCCCGAGGTCGCCGACCCCGGCCTGGGCGGTCACGTCCGTGAACCGCTTCTGCCCCGTGTCGAGATCGTTGCGAAACAGACGGTTGGGCTGCCCCAGCTGGCCGAGGAGGTAGATGTCGAGATCGCCGTCCCCGTCGTAGTCGCCGACGGCGGCCCCGTTTCCCATGTTCTTCTGCATGAGGGCCTCCTCGAAGACCAGCGACGAGAAGGTCGGTCCGTAGGTCCCGGTGAACGCGAGGCCGCGGCTGGACGTGACGTCCACGAACCGGGGGTCGGCCCGGCAGGGTATGAAACCGATCCCGGCGAGGAAAGGCAGGATGAAGTACGTCGATTTCAAGCGCCGCCGGGCACCCAAGAGACCTCCTGGCACAGCCGTCCGCCGGGAGGTCCGCAGACAAGATTGCGTGGGCCGTGCGTGGCCGTAGGATACCACGGCTGCGTGGTATCCTCGCGAGGATGACCGACGAGCTGCAGTGCGTCGAGGTCGAGACCGGCGGGGCGGTCAGGAGCGCGGTGATCTGGCTGCACGGACTCGGCGCCGACGGCCATGATTTCGAGCCGATCGTTCCCGCGCTCGGTCTGCAGGGCTCCGGGGTGCGCTTCGTGTTTCCCCATGCGCCGCTCCGGGCCGTGACGATCAACATGGGACTCATCATGCGCGCGTGGTTCGACATCACCGATCTCGATTTCCGCGGCCGGTCGCCGCGCTCTCGACCTGCCTCGCGGGCGGGAGGGCGCTCGAGTCGGAGCCGGGCGTCGCGAACGCCGGGATCCCGGTCTTTCAGGCGCACGGAACCGACGATCCGCTCATCCCGATCGAACGCGGGGAGGAGACTCGCGACCGCCTCGAGGCGCTCGGGCACCCGGTCGTCTGGAAGGCCTACCCGATGCAGCACGAGGTCTGCCAGGAGGAAATCGCCGATCTCGGTGCCTGGCTGCGCGAGCGTCTGGCCGGCTGAATCCCTCGGGCCGGGGCGGGTCAGACGTCGGGCCGCTCGCGGAACACGACCCAGAGCGAGGCCGGCAGCGCGGTGAGGCTGGCCAGCATCGACAGCACGAAGGCGCTGGCTGCCAGGACTCCGAACTGGCGCATGGGCGGGAGGCCGGAGACGGCGAGCGCCAGAAAGCCGCCGGCGTTGATCAGGGTGGCGAACAGGATGGCCCTCCCGGCGACGAACAGGGAGTGACGCAGGGCCTGCTCGGCGCTGGCGACGTCCCGTCGCTCCTGGAAGTGGTAGAAGAAATGGATCTGATCGTTCTCGGAGGCGCCCAGGACTGTCGAGGCGATCAGGATGGTTGCCACGTTGAGCGGGATGCCGGTGAGACGCATGACCAGGAACATCGCCAGGATGGCGAAGACCGACGGGATCATCGCCAGCAGGCGCGCCGCCCCGCTGCGGAACACCAGGAGGAAGGCCAGAAAGATGATGAGCACGGTGAGCCCGAAGCTCTCGGTCAGGGTCGGCACGAGGTAGCGGGCGATCTTCGCCTGCAGCAGGCCGTCGCCGACGACGCTCATCCGGCACCCGGCCAGGGCGGGGACGCGCGCGGCGGCCCCGGCCCAGTCCGCCCTCACGAACGAACGCAGGGCCTCGATGTCCTCGAACTGCCGCCCGTGGTACACGATCGTGAGGCGTGCGTGCGCCAGCGAGCCGACATCGACGTAGGCGCGCAGCGCCGGCTCCTGCATCAGCAGCTGCTCGAGCTGCGCGGCGAGGACGGGCCACGCCGCGGGGTCGTCGGGCAGGCGGTCTCCGCGTCCGGAGAGGTAGCTCATGAACCGGAGCGTCGTGGTCGGGCCGAGGACGGAACCGACGCGCGGGTCGGTCTCGAGAGCGCGCGCGAACTGTTCCAGGCCGCGCAGCACCTCGGGCACGACGGCGCCGCCCTCCGGGGTCCTGACCCAGACCTGCACGACCGACAGGCCGGAGATCGCCTGCTCGAAGCGCCGGGTGTCCCTGAAGATGGGCAGATCGTGGTCGATGTAGTCGAGCGCGTCGGTTTCCAGGTCCATCGGCGCCAGCCGGCCGGGAATCCCGGTCAGGGCGAGGGCGCCGGCCAGCATGATGAGGGCCGTGAGGGCCAGTATGACCCGGCGCCGGCGGTAGGAGAACCCCGGCAGCGCGTCGAACAGACGCAGGAGCACCCGGCCCGCGCCGGTGCGGCGGCGCAGCACGGGCGTCTTCAGGATCGTCTGCAGGGCCGGGAACAGCGTGAAGACCACGACCCACGTCAGCAGCAGACCGCCGGCGACCCACAGCCCCATCTGGCGGATCGGCCGGATCCCCGACACCGCCAGGGCGGCGAAGCCGATCGCGGCGGCGACGATCGAGGCGGTGGTGGCGACGAACTTGTTGGCCAGGGTGAAGACCCGATGCTCGTCGATGGGCGCGTCACCGGGGTTCTCCGCGAACCGCGACTGGATGTAGACCAGGGCCGCGGTGCAGGTGATCAGGACCGTCAGGGGGACGATCGACGAGACGATGGTGAAGGGGAACCCGACGGCGCGTCCGAACGCCACCGTGAGCGCGACCGAGACCGCCAGGGTCAGCAGGAACGCGGCGAGCGTCCGCGCCGAGCGGTACAGGACGAGAACGATTCCGATCACGAACAGACCGAACAGCGGGAAGCATCTGAGGCTGGCGCGGGCCGTCTCGGCCTCCAGCCAGGCGTCGACGTAGGGGCCGCCGACTCGGCCGATGCCCCGGAGGGGCGCCGGCGCGGCCTCGATCGGCGCGAGCGCCCGGTCGATCGCGGCCAGCGTCTCGTCGCGCTGGCGCGCGCCGCGGACCTTCAGATCGAGCGGCAGGCCGAGGAAGTCCGCCCCGACCAGCCCCTGTCTGCGGAGCAGATCGGTTCCGGAAGCGAAGCGGCGGAAATCGTCCGCCCCCTCCCGCGTCTCCGGACCGCCCGGATGGACGCGGCCGTACAGATCCAGGGCGGAGAAGACCTCCACGCGCGGCACCTCGCGCAGGCGGCGCTCGATCTCCGTCACCTTCGCGAGGACGCCGGGGGCGAACGGGTCGGGCGCCTCGGCCAGCAGCACCACCTGCTCCCCCTCGGGGAACAGACGCTGGAACGCCCGGTTGTCCTGGAAATCGGGGTCGCTCTCGACGATCAGGCGCGCGATCGAGTTGTCGGTCTCGATACGCAGCGCCTGGCCGATCGCGACGGGGAACAGGAGCGCGTACACGGCGACCGACCACCACCGCCTGGCCACGATGAAGCGGAAGAGGGCCTGCAACCGCGGAGACGTGCTCCGGTCCATGAAGCGGACAGACTACAACAATCCCGGGACCACCGGACGAGAAGGGCGGGCGGGATCATCCCCCGGCAGGAGAGACGGCGAACGCGGCGGGCCCGATCAGGCGCGGAGGCGGAGCTCCAGGGGCGGCGTGGCTGCTGTGCGCGTGCGGTCGAGCAACTCGACGATCTCCCGGTCCCACCAGCCCCTGGAGACCTCCTCGCGCAGGATCGTCATGCAGGTGTCGTGGGGCAGGGCCTTGCGGTACGGCCGGGTGGTGGCCAGGGCGTCATAGACGTCGGCGGCCGTGATGATGCGAACCAGGAGGGGGATCT
>WNGL01036494.1_pt1 | contig 11870 bp, 12 predicted proteins | sample 5400591 | NCBI WGS metagenome assembly WNGL01 (sample SAMN13153377, study PRJNA577476) | soil metagenome | isolation source: 80 cm soil or saprolite under Garry oak tree replicate 1 | place: USA:California | collected 2016-06-15
AAAGTGGCTAAAGCTGCGTTTGACTTTCAACTAGAAAACAAAAGATCCTTCGACTTCCAAAAGTACTATTGCAAACGGTCTCGAATCGCGATGCCTTTTGTCCAGCTGTGATTTCTTTCGTATCTTCAAGCAGAGGTACGCCCTCCAGGGTATAGACGGCAACTATCTTGATCGGCTTGAGCGAGACAAAGAGCGGCTCTTGTGTCTAATTGATGAGGGCAATTTGCATAAAGCTTTTCTTGATTTCCCGCTCAACCCGGAGGCCAGTGCATCGGCCTGCCGCCTAGCAGATGCACGTGCAGATGAAACACCGATTGCCCGGCGCCGGCTCCAGTGTTGATTACTGCGCGATAGCCGCCCTCCGCAAGTCCTTCATCGTTCGCAGTGCGAGCGGCAACGCGCAAGAGATGCCCGAGTAAGGGTTCATCGCGGTGCGAAGCATCGTCCAGCGACTCCATGTGCTCCCGCGGAATAATCAGCACATGCGTCGGTGCTTGCGGATTGAGGTCGCGAATGACGATGCAACTCTCGTCCTGATGGACAAGGTCGGCGGGAATTTCACCGGCGATGATGCGGCAGAATAAGCAATCGTTTTCGGGCATGTCGGCTACTTTACACTAACGTTTAATGGGCGGGCTAGCCATTTCGATTTAGGACGGTCTTTTAGGCCACTTCGGATGCGACATCCGCTTCAGAATTCTGTGACAGCGGCGCAGTCACCGAATCTCTTATCCTTTCGATATCGGCGCCGACTGATTGCAATTTGGCTTCAATCCTTTCGTAGCCCCGGTCGATGTGGTAGACGCGATGGATCATCGTCTCTCCTTCCGCGACCAGACCGGCGAGCACGAGCGATGCGGAGGCCCGCAGATCGGAAGCCAGCACGGGGGCGCCGGTCAATCGCGCCGCGCCTTCGACGGTAGCAGTGCGGCCATCGATGTGAATGCGCGCGCCCATGCGCTGCAACTCTGATGTGTGCATGAAACGGTTCTCGAAAACGGTTTCGGTTACGGCTGCGCGGCCTTCGGCCTGCGTCATGAGGGTCATGTATTGCGCCTGCATGTCGGTCGGAAAACCGGGATGCGGTTCGGTCGTCACATCACTACCGGCAAGCTTCCCGGCACCTGCAACGCCACGATGAATGTTCCGGTTTCGATGCGATCGGGAATGATTGTGTGCTCGGCGCCGCCAAGAGCTTCGACCCCTTCGATCTGAATTGTGGGCGTGCCCGCGCCGCGAATGCGTGCGCCCATCTTGTTCAGCAACTCAGCAAGATCGGCGATCTCCGGCTCCCGGGCCGCGTTGTAAAGCGTTGTCCGGCCGCGCGCGAGCGATGCAGCCATGATCAAGTTTTCGGTTCCCGTAACAGTGGACTTCTCGAAGTGGACCTCCGCGCCGCGCAGGCCCCCATCTTTTGGTGCGCGGGCGACAACGTTGCCGGCTTCGAGTTTTACTTCCGCGCCGAGCTGCTGAAACCCGGCGAGATGAAGATCGATCGGGCGCGTGCCGATCGCGCAGCCACCGGGCAGCGAAACTTTCGCTTTGCCAAATCGAGCCAGCAGCGGACCCAGCGCCAGCACTGAAGCGCGCATCGTCTTCACCAGTTCGTACGGCGCTTCAAACAGTTCGATATGCGACGCAGAGATCTTATGCGTGCGCAATTCCGGGGTTAGCACGGTCGCGCCGATGTCTTCGAGCAAGCGACGTTGCGTGATGATGTCGCGAACGTAAGGGATGTTGTGAAGAGTTACTGTTTCCGGCGTCAGCAGCGCCGCGGCCATACACGGCAGCGCGGAATTCTTTGCGCCGCTAATCGAAATCCGTCCTTTGAGCGAACGCCCGCCGGTAATCCGGAATTTATCCACGACTCCGACAGATTAGATTAAAAACCGGAAAGGTTAAAGTCGCGGGTAGGGTGATAGAACTTAAGGAATACAACGTTGCGCATTCCAACGTCCAAAGCCGGTGCCGCACACCAAACTTTGGACGTTGGATCATTCATCGGCTTAGACGTTATTCGTTTGTGCCTGTACGCCTGAGTCGCACGCCGCCGTTAGTGGTCATCGCGCGCACGGTCGCGCCGCCGGAACCAAGATTGACGGAGAGCTCTCTGGTGATCCGCCCTTGCACCGTGACCGGAAAATCGACACTGACGTTGCCGTTGACGGTGCCCGTTTCGAGATGCGCTGAGTAGTTTTCGGGCACGGACATGATGACTCCCCCATTGGTTGTCCTGACATCCAGCTCTTCCCCATCCCAGTGATCACCGGCGAGCTCGACGACGAGTCCGCCGTTAGTCGTGCCACCGTGCACCCTGCCACCGACGCGCCGTAAGACCACGCCGCCATTGACGCAATTGAATTCGATCCGGCCGTTTACCTCCGCGATCGCGATGCCGCCGTTGTGTGCCTCGAGCGAAAGATCGGATCGGCGCGGCACAAGGATCTCGAAACTTACCGACCAATTAAGATCGCGACGCTGTTCTGGTCCAGCGGCGTGAATCCGGAGGCCGCCCGTTTCGATAAGGATCTGCTTTGCCAGTTCGTCAGCTTCGCTCTGTGACCGCGCGGCAGTCTGGATGCGAGAGCGCACCAGGATGTCACCGCGGTCCGAGCCTTTTACCGAGATGCCGCCGTTTTGTCCGGCGTCAACAGTAATCGTTCCACCTGCGGCCAGGGTTTGCTCTCTGACCTCACAGTGATTCTCCAATCTGCCGCCATCCCACCAACTGTCGCGACAGTCAAGCGAGCTTTTGGAATCCTTCTGAGCCATTGCGGCGCCGTTCGCCAGCGCGATCAAGGCGACGACCAACAGAGTGTGTCCAAGCCATCTTTTCATAGCTGCCTCTCCTGAACTTGAAAATTGTTTCGGATTACACGGGCAACGCACAGTTTCCTGGTTCTAAGGAGGTAAACACCGCTGGCCCGAACCTTGTGGCAGAAAGTTTTTCGCTGGCTTCGGCCGGCTCAGTTAGGAGCCAGATGTTAATGGGGTGGGCACTGACAAAGTCGACTTCTGCAACACGATCGTTCGCGGTATGCCCTGGAGGTCCTGCCGCACATCGATCACGTTCCATATACCGGGGTCGATCAATCGCTCGACCGCTGCTCGCTGGTCGAAACCAATCTCAATCACCAGATGGCCGCCGTCGACCAAAAACGCGGCAGCATCCACCAGCAAGCATCGAATCACGGAAAGTCCGTCATCTCCCGGCGTCAGGGCCACGCGCGGTTCATGCTCGCGCACTTCCCTCTGCAGGCCGGACAGATCCTTATCCGCAACATAGGGCGGGTTGGAAAGCACGAGATCGAAACAAGATTTTTTTTCAAGCGCGGCAAAGCAGTCTGACGTTACAAAAGTAATTCGTTCGATAACATTGTGTCGCGCTGCGTTGCGCGTGGCGACACTCAGTGCCGTCTCAGAAATATCGACTGCAATGGCGCGTGCCTTTGCCCGCTCGTGAAGCAGTGTGATGGCAATGCAGCCTGAACCTGTGCCGACATCACAGATGAACGGAGTCGCGTCATTGTTGCCGATCAATTCAAGAGCGATCTCGACCAGTATTTCCGTTTCTGGCCGTGGTATCAGTACATCGCGGCTAACTTCGAAGTCGAGACCGAAGAACTCCTGGTGACCGGTGATGTACTGCACCGGCTCGCCCTGCGCGCGCCGCTCGACGTAATGACGAAAGGTTTCCAGTTCCTCGGACCTCAGCGTGTCTTCCGCATGCGTGATTAGAAATGTTCGATCTCTGGCGATAGCATGTGCCAGCAGCAACCCCGCTTCTCTCCTTGCCTCGGGGACACCTACCCTACGAAAGACTTGCGTAGCTTCGAGGATAGCTTCTGCAATGGAAATCGACATGCTTTGACCTGTGGTTTTTGACCTGGTCTTTCGGTAGTCGGCGATCCGCTCTAGCCGCTTTTCCGCAGTGGCCCTATAATACGCCGCACCGCGCCGGTATAGAGAATCGCAGTGTTGTAATCTCAGATCTGAGATCGCAGATTAGCGGCCACTTTTGGGAACCGTAGTTCGATTGGAAGTTTCTTTTAGACAACGGTAACGAGTCTCGTTTCCTCCCGTGGCGACAGAACCTCCGGACCAATGCGGTTCGGGGGTTCTGGCGTAATAGGGAACCATAGTTCAACAGAGTTTGACACGTTAAGGAGCCCCAAAGCGTGAATGCAATCTCCAAAAGCCTTCTCCTATTCGTCATGAATTGGCTCGATGCGCAATTGACAATTCTCTGGATACGCTTGCATATCGCGAGCGAAGGCAATGGAGCGATGGCCCGACTGTTGAATCTCGGTGAGGCTCCCTTTCTTGCCGCCAAGCTAACCATCGGCGCCTTTGCAGCGTACACTCTTTATCGCTGTGCTCACATGACACTGGCCAGACGCGGCATGAAGCTGGTGCTTGGAATCTACTGCGCCTTGATGTGCATCCACGCGGCCACGGGCTTTTCAGCTCTGGGCTGGCGCGCGCCAGGGACGCTGCTTGCATATTTCCTTAGCTTCCCAAAGGCGGTCTTCGCCCTCTTCTCCTAAACACCTGAGTTCCAAGATCGTTCCAGAGTCGCGCGGTTGGTATCCGCTATCTCGTTCCACCCTCATTAATCATTCAAGGGAACCCTTCATCGATCTCCAGCGTTCAAGGGTTTTGTCTGGCGGGGAAAAGGCGGATCTGCGCTTGCAGAGAAAACCCGTGAAGGCCTAAATTAGTTAATCGGAATCCGAGGCTTTGGCGGTTCGTTCAGCAGTTCACCGAGGGCGTGCGGCGCGCAACCGTCATCATTCCCTTCGCATCTGACAAACGGCTCGTTTTTACGAGTTTAAATTCATAAGGTAGGAAAAAGCTATGTATAAAATCTCAGCACGTCAAATCCTGATTATCGCTTTGGTCTCTGGCATTTTCGCGGCCACAACGGTTGCGATCCTTGACCGTATCTCCAGTCGTTTTCAACCCTCAGGCTCTGCCTTTTCGGAAAAGGCGCCGCCGGGAATCACTGATCCTGCGGTAGCCACGGACGAACAGAACAACATCGAGATCTACCGCGCCATTGCGCCGGGGGTAGTTAATATTAATTCCACCTCCTATGCGCGCGACTTTTTTGGGTTCGTCGAGCCGCAAGAAGGCTCAGGGTCCGGATCGATCATCGATCAGGAGGGCGACATTTTGACTAACTATCACGTCGTCGAAGGCTCCCAGAAACTTACCGTGAGCTTGGGCGGTGGAAAGACTTACGCAGCCAAAAAGATCGGGGAAGATCCAGATACAGATCTCGCCGTCATTCGCCTGGTCGAGAAACCGCGAGAACCCCTGACGATCGTACCGCTTGGCGATTCCGACAAGTTGGAAGTCGGCCAGAAAGTTCTGGCGATTGGCAATCCGTTCAGACTCGATCGCACCTTAACGACGGGCGTTATCAGCGCTTTGCAGCGCCCGATTCGCGCGCCTAACAATCGTTTGATCGAGGGCGCGATTCAAACTGACGCCGCTATCAATCGCGGAAACTCAGGTGGGCCATTGCTCGACTCCCACGGTCGAATGATTGGTATTAATTCACAGATTCTTTCGCCGACCGGTACTTCGTCTGGCCTGGGCTTTGCTATCCCGGTGAACATCGCAAAGCGGATCGTGCCGCAATTAGTGCAACACGGAGGCGTACGCCGGCCAAGACTCGGAATCACCAGCCGCGATGTTGAATCGATCAAGAACCAGGTTGAGCTGCCGGTCTCGGACGGCGTGCTAATCTGGAACGTCCTCCAGGGAGGCGCGGCTGCCAGTGCGGGCCTGCGCGGCCTGACGCAAACTGAAGAAGGCAACATTGAACTTGGCGACATCATAGTTGGTATTGACGGCGAAAAGATCGGCAGCACGGACGATCTGTCGCGCATACTCGACAAGCATCAGGTCGGCGACACGATCAGTGTAGAAGTTATGCGCAATGGCAGGCGTGCAAGAGTGCCGGTGCGCTTGACGGAAGCTCCGGATTCAAGACGCGTGGTCCGGTAACGACGAACGTAAGTCCGACAAGCTTTAGCTTGTAGCGGCCGAGGCACCCAGTAACCCGCGACAACCTGAAGGAAGATCTGATCAAGTTCAAGATTCTTCGGGCCGCAACAACCGCAAAGCGGTTAAGCAATCCAGCCTAGGGTTGACGCGCCGCGCGGCTACCCTGGGATCCGGTAATCAAGCATACTCCGCGCGATCACTTCTGCAGCTTCCGTTCGATCGTAAACATGCGGGATCTCCACGCGTCGCGGCGCCTCGCCGGGAAACTGTTTGTAACTGAGAAAGTAATGCTTCAAGCGATCGACCAGCCCACGCGGGCACTCGCTGATGTCTTTGATCTGGCCGTAGGCCACATCCGATTCGAGCACGGCAATGATCTTGTCGTCGGCCTGTTCACCGTCAATCATTCGTAGTCCGCCAATCGGCTGCGCGCGCACGAAGAGGCTGCCGTGCGCAAACGACTTTTCCGTCAGCACGCAGATGTCCATCGGATCGCCGTCGCCCTGAATGGCTGTTGCGCCTGTTCGTTGCGCGCAAAGCGCCGCGACTTCTTCGCCGCAAACAGTCTGCGGAATGAAACCGTAGAGCGTCGGGCACATCGAAGAAAATCTCTGCGGTCGGTCAACGCGCAGGTGGCCCGACGCTTTGTCGAGTTCATACTTCACTGCATCCGTCGGCACGATCTCGATGTAGGCGCTAACAATCGCGGGCGCGTCTTCCCCCGGCGACACGCCATGCCACGGATGCGCCTGAAAAAGCAGATGCAATAGATCTCGAAGCGCAGTATCTTCAGCTGACATCGGTCGGGCTCCTCCCTGGCGCGACTCTTTTCCGCGCGACCTGCCGTCGATGATAGAATCCTAATGCTCGCAGAGATCCTTTTCAACGCGGACACTTTCAAACCAGGTGTTTAGAGGCGGGCGTTGCCCGCCGGTTCAAGCTGGAGGAAATGGATAGAGTAATTGACGTTCAGCGTTGAAACGGCGGGCAACGCCCGCCTCTAAACGGAGGAAATGAAGAACGATTGATGGCTGCAACCGCAAACGTAATCGCTGAAGCCCGCCCACGCGCAGTCTCGCTACGCTGGATCATCTCTGCGCAAGACGATCTCGTCTGGTTTATCGGCTCAGTTGCGTCGAGCTAAGCGCTACTCGCGCTTTACGTCAGCGGCGTCGTGCCGCTGGTGCCAATGGTCGCCGCCTGGGCCATTCTGATCGACGCGCCGCATGTCTTTGGCACTTTCTCGCGCACCTATTTCGATCGCACCGAACGTCACAACCGCGCGCGTTTGCTGTGGGGCTCGCTGCTTTTCTTCGTCGTTGGACCATTGATGGTCTGGGCGGGGGCGGGGTTTGTCTTCTTCTTTATCGCCGCGCTCTGGGCTTACTACCATCTCGTCAAGCAGCATTACGGCTTCATGGTGCTTTACAAAAAGAAAAACGGCGATTTGGCACCCGTGGACAACGCGCTCGATCGCCTGCTGCTGCTGTTTGCTTTCAACTACCCGTTCGTTGCCTTCATCGCGCAGGATCCACAGGCAATGGCCCGGGTCTCGACGTGCCGAAATATTTGCTGCTGGCTGCGGCAATTCCGATGCACTGGATCGTTTTGCTGACGCCGATGCCCAACAAGCCGATTGCGATCGTCGCAATTTTGACCATCTATCACAACCTGCAATACCACCGCCTAATCTGGTTTCACAATAAGAAATATGACACTGCGAGCTCGATCGTACGGGATAGTAGCCCGACCCCGGGGTCCCCAGCCGGGCAGCCAGGCGGGGGTGGGACGGTGAGGGAGGGCTCCTCGGGAGATGTAGACGCATCACTCAGTGTCCGCAGCAAATACGGCGCAGCGGAGATGATCAGTCGTCGCCTGCTCTACTACATCGCGTTCGGAATTCTCTTCGGATTGATCTATCAGGGCCCGCGTCAGTATCTCGGCTATCTCACTCTCAAGAACCACCAAACCCTTGGCGGCGCAAACGAACAATCATTTGCCGTGCAACTGGGCATCTCGTTCCTCTGGGGCTACGCCTTCATCCACTACTATCTCGATTCAAAGATCTGGCGCATTCGCCGCGATCCATCCGTGGGCAAAGCGCTTAAGATGGATTGATCAATTCGCATCGCAAAACCCGGCAATCAATTCTGTGAATCCCAGCGGATACTCTTCATGCGGCAGGTGGCCGCAGTTGCGAAACACGATCAAACGCGAGTTCTTGATCCGCTGGTTGAGATATTCGCCGTTTCTAAGCGGCACTTCCCGATCGCCCTCGCCCCACACAAGCAACGTAGGCTGCTTAATCAGATGCGCGTCGCGTTCAATTCGATCCGCGTCCCACTGCCGCACCGTCCGGATGATCGCGCGATGGGTGTTTGCCGCCCGCAGAGGTAAATGGCGCGCTTCCACTCGCCTCTCGTCGAGCACGCAAGAGTGCCGATCGTAAACTCGCTTCATTCGCATTCGCAGCAAACTACGCGACCCAATCAGCAGCGGCGAAACGATGTCGCCAATCACTGGCGACCCGAATACCCGTAACAACAGATACCTCGTTGGCTCGTTGTTGGTGACCGCGCCAACCAGGATTAAGTTCTCAACTCGGTCTGGATAATCCAGCGCGCAGGTAGCCGCGACTGCCCCACCATAAGAGCTGCCCACAAGGTTTGCGCGTTCGATTCCCAGCGAGTCCAACAGACCGACAATCATGCGGGCTTGCGCGGCAATCGTGTACTTGCCCTTGCGCGGCTTGGCCGAATAACCATAACCAAGCAGATCCAGCGCAATCACATGAAACCCTTGGCCGGCTATCTTCAGGAGCACACTACTCCACACCAGAGTGGACGAGGCGAAACCGTGAACGAGAACTACTACAGGTGCATCTTGGTCACCGGCTTCCTGATAATGCACGCGCACGCCATCGACTTCAGCGAAGCGTGAGTGATCGGAATGAAATACGACGCCACGGTTTTTCTCCCAGTCAACATCGCGCGGCCGCGCGAGTAACTTAGTAGCCACAGCCGCGGTAACCAAACCCGATGCGCCGGCAATCCAGTAACGCTTCTTCATTCAACGAGTCTCGCCTCCAGAGTCACAACATCTATTCTACTCCCGCAACAACCACTCGCGGATGTAACAATCGCTTGGTCGCGTCAAAAAAACCGACGGCGATCAGGCTGCCATCTGCATCGCGCATTCTCACTTGCTCGCCTTCGGCCCATTTCGCTCCAACCTCAACGCTGACGGAAACGTCCATCCCGTTCCGTGTCCGGCGCGCGACGGCAACATCCAGATCCAGGAAAGGCATGCGCGAGAGCGCTGTGTCAGGAGTAAGTAGGACGAGAGCGAGCGTGCCTGCTTTCGCTCGCTTTTGCAAATCGTCCAGCGTCACCGCGTTGTCAATGCGGAACTCGCCCGCCCGCGTGCGGCGGAGCGCGACCAGATGCGCTCCCGTGCCCAGTTGTTTGCCAAAGTCTTCGGCCAACGTGCGAACGTAAGTGCCGGCAGAACACACAACTCGCACGGCAAGATCGCTGGTGGCGTCGGTGTTTTGCGTCAGTAGCGGGCCGTTGCGCTTTAGAGCTTCGAATTGCTGGATCGTAACGCTCGCTGGTGCTCTTTCAATCGTTTCGCCGCGTCGCGCCAATTCATAAAGTCTTTGGCCCTCGTGTTTCTTGGCCGAATACATCGGCGGCACCTGATCGATCTCGCCACGCAAGCTGGCGAGCGCTGATTCAATATCTTCTCTGCTCAGACTTTGCGTGCTTTGCGCCTTTGCGTGAAATTCGCTTGCCTTATTCACGCGCTCGCCCGTCGCGTCTCCGGTATCGGTTGCGAAACCGAGTCGAATCACCGCTTCATATTCTTTATCTGCAGCACTGAGAAATTGAGCCAAACGTGTCGCGCGACCCACCAGCACAACGAGCACTCCCGTCGCAAACGGATCGAGCGTGCCTGTATGCCCGACTCGTTTTTCTCCGAGAATTCGCCGCACGCGCGCTATGACATCATGCGACGTCAGTCCCGCGGGCTTATCGACAATTAAGATGCCGTCCATGAAAGTATTTTAGATTTTTGCTTGCCGATTGGCGATCTTTCTCTGTTTAATCTCTGTGGTCCTCCGTGTCCTCTGTGGTTAAATGCCGTTTCATGCAAAGACGGCGTGCCAGGAAACCAGAAGACGAAAAGGCTGCGAGTTCTGTCAGCCCGGAACAGATGCGCGAGCGCACCTTCCAACGCGCGGTGAAACTACTCGCCGCAAAACCGCGTTCGATTGCTGAGTTGCGCGAACGCCTGATGCAAGGACGGGGCTCGAACCAAGCCGTAGTGGAAATCGTCATTGCGCGACTGCGCGAGTACGGCTATCTCGGCGACGAGCGCTTCGCCTATGGTTACGCCTCATTGAAAGTACGCCAAAGACCCGTCGGCAAGCGGCGCTTGCAGCGCGATCTTCAGCTCAAGAAAGTTGATCGCGCGGTTGCCGATGAAGCACTTGAGGCCGTGTTTGCTGAAACTTCCGAAGAGGAACTGATCGACCGCGCGATTGAAAAGCGCATCCGCCTGCGCGGCCGTCCAAACAGCCGTGCGGACGCGAAGAAACTTTTCGATCATTTGCTGCGCCAGGGATTTTCGTTTGACTTGGTGGCCGATAAGGTTCGCGCGTTAACGAAGAGCGACATCGAGAACGGGGTGCAGTAGCCCGACCGTAAGGGAGGGCTTCGATTATATGAGCCCTTGCTGACGCGCGGGCTAAGGCCCCGACCTAACGACGTGCTAAACTTTCGAGAAGGTTATGAAAGGTTCCGAGATTCGCGAAAAGTTTTTGGAGTACTTCGAGCGGCGCGGCCATACGCGTGTGCGTTCCAGCCCACTCCTGCCCGCCAACGATCCAACCCTGCTGTTTGCCAACGCCGGCATGAACCAGTTCAAGGATACGTTTCTCGGTCTCGAGAAGCGCGATTATGTGCGGGCGTGTTCCTCGCAGAAATGCCTGCGCGCCGGCGGCAAGCACAACGACCTCGACGAAGTGGGAAAGACCGCGCGGCATCAGACTTTTTTCGAGATGCTCGGGAATTTCAGTTTCGGCGATTACTTCAAAGAGGATGCAATCAAGTTCGCATGGGATTTTCTCACCGGCAAGCAGGAGGAAGGCAAGCTGGGTCTCGACCCTGCACGTCTCTGGTTTACAGTCTTTGGCGGCGATGAAGAGGTTCCGGGCGATGAGGAAGCCGCAGCGCTGTGGGTGGAAGTCGGCGCAAAACCCGAGCGGATTCTTCGCTTCGGCCGCGACGATAATTTCTGGCAGATGGCTGAGACGGGACCGTGTGGACCAAACTCCGAGATCAATTATTACCTTGGTGAGCATCCGGAAGATCCCAACTTCAATCGCGCCGATCTGGTCAATGGGCCCGGCGACACGACGATGGAGATTTGGAATCTGGTCTTCATGCAATACAACCGCATCGAAGTCGAGCCCGGCAAATACAAGCTCGAGCCTTTGCCAAAGCCTTCGGTTGACACCGGCATGGGCCTGGAGCGCACGGCCGTTATCCTGCAGGGCAAGTTCTCGAATTACGATACCGATCTAATTCGTCCAATCGTCAATTTCACCGCAAAGCTCGCCAACCGCCCTTATGAACCTGAATTCCAGGAAGGTTTTGCCATGCGCGTGATTGCAGACCATGCCCGCGCCACTGCTTTTTCGATTGCTGATGGAATTTTGCCTGCTAACGAAGGGCGAAACTACGTGCTTCGAAAGATTATGCGTCGCGCAATTTATCACGGACGCCAAACGCTCGGGTTTCAAGATCCATTCTTCTACAAGGTAACTGACTTCGTGGTCGATCAAATGCACG
>WNGL01008646.1_pt1 | contig 11869 bp, 10 predicted proteins | sample 5400591 | NCBI WGS metagenome assembly WNGL01 (sample SAMN13153377, study PRJNA577476) | soil metagenome | isolation source: 80 cm soil or saprolite under Garry oak tree replicate 1 | place: USA:California | collected 2016-06-15
CGGCGGGCGATCGAGGCCGCGGCCGCGGCCGTCGGCTGCGCCGGGCCGGCTCTGCTGCGCCGCGCCAAGGACGGCCACGCTTTCGTCACGGACGGCGGGCACTGGATTCTCGATGCCGCATTCGAGCGGATCGCCGATCCGAAATCGCTGGCGGAGCGTCTCGACGGTATTGCAGGCGTGGTCGAGCACGGCTTGTTCATTGGGCTCGCGCACGCGGCCGTGGTTGCCGGCTCGAGCGGCGTGCGCGTCGTCGAACGGCGTTGAGCCTGTACCATCCGAAGAGGAGGTCTTGATGTTTGCTTCCCCAATCCCCAGGCCGTCCTGGGCCATGATGCTTGCGCTGGGGCTCGCTTTCGCCCTGAGCATCGGCGCCGCCGATGCACAACAACCCTCGGCAAGCGCGGTCGCGACCGCCAAGGAAGTGATCGCTGCCAAAGGCGCCGCCGCGCTCTACAGCCCCTTGGTTTCGGGCGTCATCGAGAGGACCAAGAGCATCTTTCTGCAAACCAATCCGATGCTCGGCAAGGATTTGAATGAAGTCGCAACCAAATTACACGCGGAATACGCCGCCCGCAGCGCGGAGATCGTGAATGACGTTGCCAAGCTCTATGCCTCGCGGTTCACGGAGCAGGAGCTCAAGGACATACTCGCTTTCTACAAGTCGCCGCTCGGCCGCAAGTTGATCGTAGAGGAGCCCGCCATCCTCGATCAAAGCATGAAAAATGCGCAGACTTGGGCCGAAAACCTGTCGCAAGAGGTCATCGCGAAAATGCGCGCCGAAATGAAAAAACGAGGTCACGACATCTAGATGCGGCGCCCGCCGACAGCTTGGACCCGACGATATGGCTGAGCATGACGTCGATCTCCTCGTCGTCGGAGCAGGCTCGGGCGGCGTGCGCGCGGCGCGGATCGCCGCCGGCTACGGCGCGAGCGTCATGGTGGCCGAGGAGTACCGTGTCGGCGGCACCTGCGTGATCCGCGGCTGCGTTCCCAAAAAGCTGCTCGTCTACGCCTCGCGCTTTGCGGACGAGTTCGAGGACGCGGCGGGTTACGGTTGGACGCTGGCAGAACCGGTGTTCAACTGGTCGAGCCTCATCGCCAACAAGGACCGGGAAATCGCGCGGCTCGAGCTCGCCTACACCACGACGCTCGAACGCGCGCGCGTGAAGCTAGTCAAGAGCCGCGCGGTGTTGGAAGACGCACATACGGTGCGTCTCGTCGCCACGGGCGAGAAAATCCGGCCGCGGCACATCCTCGTCGCCACCGGCGCTGCGCCATGGTTTGGTCCCGCGATCCCGGGGATCGAACACGTCATCTCCTCGAACGAGGCGTTTCATCTGGAAGAATTGCCGGCGCGCATCCTGATCCAGGGCGGCAGCTATATCGCCGTCGAGTTCGCCAGCATTTTCAACGGGCTTGGGTCCGAGGTGACGCTGGTCTACCGCGGCGAGAATATTCTGCGCGGTTTCGACGATGATCTGCGCGCCCATCTGCACGCAGAGATGACGAAGCGGGGAGTGCGGATCCTTTGCGGCACGACGGTGAGGGTCGTGCAATGCACGCAAGACACCTTCACCGCCAAGCTATCCGACGACAGCTCGGTCGAAGTCGACAAAGTGATGTTCGCGCTCGGGCGCTGGCCGAATGTCGCCGGCCTCGGTCTCGAGGCGGCGGGCGTGCGGTTCAGCGACCGTCACGGTATCGCGGTCGATCCGCTGTCGCAGACCTCGGTGCCGCACATCTACGCGATCGGCGACGTCACCAACCGCGTCAACCTGACGCCGGTCGCGATCCGCGAGGGCCATGCTTTCGCCGATACCGTGTTCGGGGGCAAGCAGACCGCGGTCGACCACGCAAACGTGCCGACCGCCGTTTTCTCCGAGCCCGAGGTCGGCGCGATCGGCCTGACCGAGGCGCAGGCCTGCGAGCGGTTGGCGAAGGTCGACGTCTACAAGACGTCGTTCCGCCCGCTGAAGATGACGCTTGCGGGCCGCGATACGCGCGCCTTCTTCAAGCTCGTCGTCGACGGCGAAAGCGACCGTCTCGTCGGCTGCCACATCGTGGGGCCCGACGCGAGCGAGATGATTCAGCTCGTCGGGATCGCGCTGAAGATGAAGGCGACCAAGGCCGACATCGACGCCGTCATCGCGGTGCATCCGACCGCCGCCGAGGAACTGGTGACGCTACGGGAGAAGGCGCTGAGCCGTCGCCGCGAGGCGGCCGAATAACGCCGCGTTTCGTCTGCGCTGCGGGCCTCATGCTCGCAATTCCATCTGGCTTGCGGCGCCGGCCCTCGTGTATAAGGTCCCCGAGTTAGAAAATCTCGCCCGTACCGGGGCTTAAGCGTGGTGGAGGGCCGTCATGCCCGAGCGTTGGACGCGCGACAGTTGGCGCAGCAAGCCGATCGTCCAGGTCCCCGAATATCCGGATAAGGCGGCGCTCGCCGCGGTCGAGCGCCGGCTTTCGACGTTTCCGCCCCTCGTGTTTGCAGGCGAAGCCCGCAGCCTGAAAAAGGCGCTCGGCCGCGTTGCGGCGGGGGAGGGCTTTCTGCTGCAGGGTGGAGATTGCGCCGAAGCCTTCACCGAGCACAGCGCCAACAACGTCAGCGCCAACAACATCCGCGACTTCCTGCGCGTGTTTTTGCAGATGGCGGTGGTGCTGACTTATGCCGCCGCCTTGCCGGTGGTGAAGGTCGGCCGCATCGCCGGCCAATTCGCGAAGCCGCGTACGTCGCCGATGGAGAAAAGGGACGGCAAGGAACTGCCGAGCTACCGCGGCGATATCATCAACGGTGTGGACTTCGATGAAGCGTCGCGGCGTCCGGACCCCGAGCGCCAAATCGAGGCCTTTCGCCACTCGGCCGCCACGCTCAATCTGTTGCGTGCTTTCGTGCAGGGCGGCTATGCCAATCTCGCGAATGTGCGGCAGTGGACGCTCGGCTTCGTCAAGGACTCGCCGCAGTCCCACCACTACGAGGAGCTCGCGGACCGCATCTCCGAGGCGCTCGGTTTCATGCAGGCTTGCGGGCTCGATCTCGAAAGCCATCCCGAGCTCAAGAGCACCGACTTCTACACCAGCCACGAGGCGCTGCTGCTCGGCTACGAGCAGGCGATGACGCGCGAGGACTCGACGCACCCCGGCACCTTCTGCTGTACCTCGGCTCACATGTTGTGGATCGGCGACCGCACCCGACAGCCCGATCACGCGCATGTCGAGTTCTGCCGCGGCATCATCAATCCGCTGGGGCTCAAATGCGGCCCGTCGAGCAAGGTCGATGAGATATTGCGGTTGATCGATATCCTCAATCCGGAAAACGAGCCGGGCCGGCTGACGCTGATCGTGCGGCTCGGCTCGGACAAGGTCGGCGATCAGCTTCCGGCCATGATCCGCGCGATTAAGCGCGAGGGAAAGGTCGTGCTGTGGTCGTGCGATCCCATGCACGGCAATACCATCACCTCGGAAACCGGCTATAAGACGCGGCCGTTCGACCGCATCCTGTCGGAGGTGAAAACCTTTTTTGCCGTTCACCGCGCCGAAGGAACGCATGGCGGCGGCGTGCATCTGGAGATGACCGGCCAGAACGTCGCCGAGTGTACCGGCGGTGCCCGCATGATCACCGACGCGGACTTCAAGGATCGCTACCACACGGTCTGCGACCCGCGGCTCAATGCCGAGCAATCGATCGACCTTGCGTTCCTGCTGGCCGACCTGCTCAAGGCGGAGCGCACCGCCAGGGCGCGGCCGCTGCCGGCCGCCGCCGGGCTCTGATCGCAACCGTGATCCGCCGAACTTGGACTGGGCAGGGAAGGTTTTCGCCTATTTGTTTGCTATGATGGTCGGAATGCGGGCGGGTGCGCGGCGCGTTCGCAAGGCCGTAACGATCCGCGCAACGGGAGGAGGTTCTCATGCATCGCCATATGGGTGGGGTGGGCGCGCTTTCGCTCGCCGCGTTGATGTCGCTGTCGTCTGGAGCCAGCGGCGAGCTTGCGCTTTCCGCCAATGACGGGAAAGCCGTTCTCATCGACGGCGTAAATGCGGTGCCGGCCAGTCCGCCGGCGGATTCCGTCACGGTCATCGATCTCAATGCGACGCCGCCCAAGGTCGTCGCCGAGATTCCGGCTCCGACCAGCGTTGTCGGTCCGCCTTCGAGCGTAGCGATCGCGCGCGACGAGAGTTTCGCGCTCGTCACCGGGGCATCCAAGATCGATCCGGCCGATCCGAAGAAGACGGTGCCCGACGACAAGCTCACGGTGATCGATCTCAAGGCCTCGCCGCCCAAGGTCGCGGCGCAGTTGCAGGCGGGGCAGGGTGCCGCGGGCGTGTCCATCAATCGCGCCGGGACCCTCGCGCTGGTCGCCAACCGGTCGGAGGGAACGGTCTCCGTCTTTTCCGTCGCCGGCAATGCGCTCACGCCGGTCGGCAAGGTCAATTTGGGCGATGACAAATCGGGCCCGAGCCATGTCGCCATTACGCCGGATGGCAAGACGGCGCTGGTCACGCGCGACGGCGACAACAAGATTTCGGTGCTGTCGATCGACGGCAACAAGGTCGAGCACACCAAACGCGATATTTCGGCGGGGCTGCGGCCCTACGGACTCGTTATCCATCCCAACGGCAAGGTCGCGGCCGTGGCGAACATCGGGACGGGCAGTGGCGATGCCGATACCGTGAGCTTGATCGATATCGACGCGAAACCGGCGCGGGTCGTTCAAACCGTTACCGTTGGTCAAACGCCGGAGGGGATTGCGCTGTCTCCCGACGGTGCCTTTCTCGCCGTGGGCGTGGCGAATGGATCCAACAAGGCGAAGAACAACCCGTTCTTCAACGATTACGGATTGGTGAAGGTGCTGAGCGTCAAAGGCAACGAGTTGGTCCCGCTGACCGAGGCCAAGGTGGGCCACTGGTGTCAGGGTCTCGCCTGGAGCAAGGGCAACCGCACGCTTTTGGTCCAGTGCATGGTCGAGAAGGAGATCATGGTGTTGAGCTTCGACGGCAAAGAACTCAAGCCCGCCGGATCGATCAAGCTCAACGCGGGCCCTGCTGGCATTCGGACCGCAGAGCCGTGAGCGGCAAGCAAGAGCCCGGCCAAGCACATCCTGCTCGCGCCGCGCCATCGCGCCGCGGCGCGAGCAAGCTGGATTTAGCTCAGGACGGCGATAGATTGCGGGAGGACACCATCGTTGCGCCAAGTCGCTATTCATCGCACTCCATGGAACGGTTGCTGCGCGCCGCCATCAACACCTGGCACGGCCTCCTCGCCGCGGCGCGTAGCGAGGAGGCTTTTCGCCAGGAACTGATTGCCCTCATTGTGGCGGTACCGGTTGCCTTCCTGGTTGCCGAAGAGTCTTGGAAGCGCCTTGCGCTCATCGCCGTCGTGGCTTTCGTCCTTGTCGTCGAGCTGTTGAACACGGCGATCGAAAAACTGGCCGATCGGGTCAACCTAGCGATCGATCCCCAAATCGGCCGGGTCAAGGACATGGGCTCCGCTGCGGTCGGCCTTGCGCTGCTCATCGCCGGGCTGACCTGGCTGTTGGCGCTGGCCGAGCGATTTGGGCTGATCTGACCAGACCTCGGCGCGATTGCCGGGCGCGGGCCCGACGCGCTAGACCTAAGCCATGAATGCGCGGCCCACCGACCGTTTGGCCATCGCGATCGGACAGCTCAATCCGACCGTCGGCGACATCGCCGGCAATGCCGACAAGGCGCGCCGCGCGCGTGCCGAGGCGGCCCGTTCCGGCGCCGACGTTGTGGCGCTTCCGGAGCTTTTCCTGTCCGGGTACCCGCCGGAGGATCTCGTGCTCAAGCCAGCGTTCCAAGCGGCCTGCCGAGCGAAGGTCGAGGAGCTTGCGCGTGAAACTGCGAGCGGCGGGCCGGCGCTGCTGATCGGCACGCCTTGGTTCGCGGAGGGCAAGGTCTACAACGCGTATTGTCTGCTCGACCGCGGCGTCATCGCCGCTGTGCGCCTGAAGGTGAACCTGCCGAACTATGGCGTGTTCGACGAACGGCGCGTCTTCGCGCCGGGGCCGCCGCCCGGTCCCGTCAATTTCCGCGGCGTGCGCATCGGCATCCCGATCTGCGAAGACATCTGGACCGAATGGGGCGACTACGAGGACGTGGTCGAATGTCTCGCCGAAACCGGCGCCGAGCTGATGATCGTGCCCAATGGCTCGCCGTATTCGCGAGACAAGGACGACGTGCGCCTCAACCTTGCCGTCGCCCGCGTGACCGAAAGCGGCGTGCCGCTGATCTACATCAACCAGGTCGGCGGCCAGGACGAGCTCGTGTTCGACGGCGCCTCTTTCGGCCTGCAGGCCGATCGCGCGCTCGCCTTCCAGCTCCCGGCCTTTCACGAAGTGGTCCAGACGCTGCGCTGGGAGCGCAGCGGCAATGGTTGGCGTTGCATCGATGATTTCATCGTCGCGGTCGAGGCGGGCGACAAAGCGGACTATTTCGCCTGCATGCTGGGGCTGCGCGATTACGTCAGCAAGAATGGTTTTAAGGGGGTGGTGCTCGGCCTTTCGGGTGGCGTCGATTCCGCTCTCGTGGCGGCGTTGGCGGTCGATGCTCTGGGAGCGGATCTTGTGCATTGCGTGATGCTCCCCTATCGCTACACCTCGCGGCAATCGCTCGATGATGCGGCGCAGGTCGCCAAGGCGCTTGGCGTCCAATACGACACGGTGCCGATCGAGAGCGCGGTTCTGGGATTCGAGAAGGCCCTCGCGCCGGTCTTCGCAGGCCAGCCGCGCGACGTCACCGAGGAAAATCTGCAAGCGCGGGCGCGCGGCACCATCCTGATGGCGATCTCCAACAAGTTCGGCCTGATGGTGGTGACCACCGGCAATAAATCGGAGATGTCGGTGGGCTATGCCACGCTCTATGGCGACATGAACGGCGGCTTCAACCCGATCAAGGATCTCTACAAGACCGAGGTCTATCGGTTGGCGCGGGTGCGCAACGGCTGGAAGCCCGACGGCGCGCTCGGGCCCAGCGCGCAGGTGATTCCCGACAATATTTTGACCCGTGCGCCCTCCGCCGAATTGCGCGAGAACCAGACCGACCAGGACACGCTGCCGCCCTACGACGTGCTCGATCAGATCCTCGAAAAGCTGGTCGAACGCGAAGAGCCGATCGCCAAGATCGTCGAGGACGGCTTCGACCGCGAGACGGTCATGAAGGTCGAGCGCATGCTCAATCTCGCCGAGTATAAGCGCCGGCAAGCGGCGCCCGGCGTCAAGGTGACGTTGAAGAATTTCGGCCGCGACCGCCGCTACCCCATCGTCAACCGCTTCCGCGATTCCGGCGCGCCGCTGCCGAAGCCCGATGAGGCTTTGGTGAAGAACGCAGCGGCGAAGAGCGAAGCGTACGATTTGTGAAACGCTCCCTCTTTCCTCCGCAGCGGGTAAGGCGATGGATGGCGCAGCAGGCGAGGAACACGATGTACAAAGCGTCCGCGGGTATCGCTCTGCCAACCTCGATCATTGGCTCGCTGCCGCGGCCGGCCTGGTACACCGCGGTGCTGGGAGCGAAGAGCTTCCTCGAAGCCATGGTCAATTCGCGCTACCGCGAGCAGTACGAGGATGCGGTCTCGTGCTTTCTGCGGGCGCAGGAACTCGCCGGCCTCGATATCTTGACCGACGGCGACGCGCACTATGACGAGGAGGTCGGCGGCATGAGTTGGCAGGGCTATCCGCTGACCCACATGGACGGTTTTGCCGAATTGCCGCAGCCCATGGTCTACAAGATCGGTGCTGTCGCCTATCCGCGCGGGCATATCCTCCACGACTTCCTCGAAGCGCGCGTGTTTCCCAGGATCGTGGGGCCGGTCGGGCCCGGCAGGTTGCAGTACACGGCGATGTGGAAGACGGCGCAGCGCATGACCAAGAAGCCGATCAAGTTCGGGACCATCCTGCCCGAACTGATCGCGGCTTCCGTCGAGGATGACTACTACAAAGATCCGGTCGAGCGCACGTGGGCGATCAGCAATGCACTCAACGAGGAAGTCCACGAGCTCGCCGATGCCGGCTGCCCGGTCATACAGATGGAGGAGCCGCAGATTCACATGGTGCCGGCGCGCGGCAAGACGTTCGGCAAGCTCGACGCGGCCGACCTGGTGAAGATATTCAACAACACCGTGAAGGGTCTGCGCGGCAAGACCGAAGTGTGGTGCCACACCTGCTGGGGCAACCCGTCCCAGCAGCGCATTTTCCGCGACGTGCAGAGTTACCAACCGACGCTCGAGGCGCTCAACCAAGTCGAGGCCGACGCGCTGACGTTCGAGACCTGTTCATCCGGCACCGGCGATTTGAAGGCAATCGGCGAGGTGATCAAGGACAAGAAGGTCGTCATCGGCGTGATCGACCATCACACTCTGCAGGTCGAGCGGCCGGACGAGATCGCCGCCATCATCCGGGAGGCGCTCGAGCATATTCCGCCGGAGCGGCTGATCATTTCATCCGACTGCGGCATGGGCCGCGAGGGCATGGGTCGCCGGCATGCCACTTACAAGATGGTGGCGATGGTGCTCGGTACCAACATCGTGCGCAAGGAACTGGGGCTGCCGCAAGCGGATTGCCTGGCTGCGGAGCAGCGCTATTCGCTCACGGCAACCAAGAGCGTGTAGCGCCCGCGGTCGCTGCCGAGAGCCACGCCCATGGATCGATCACGATCGATCCGTCACCGCACCGGATAGACGTTCGGTCCGACCGCGCGCACCTTGCGCTTGCCCGATGGTTGCTCGGCCTGTTCCTCGGCGGCCGGCGCGGCGGGTTGATCGGCGCTGGCGGGCGGCAGCGGCGCGCTGTTGACGGCATCGGTGCCTTTCGGCGCCTGCCGGCCGGGATTGGCGCCGAGATTGACCGGCTTGCCCTGCGCGTCGAAGCGCGGCTGCGACAATTGCTTCGCCCGCTCCTCCGTAACCACGATATCTCCGCGTTCGACGGTCTGGTCATCCCCTTGCCGCAGGGCGTCGGCCCAGGACTGGCCGGGTAACCGACAGCTGCAGGCGGCATTGTACTGCTTGCGATAGCTGAATGCGGTGGGCAGGTCGGAGTAGACCCGGCCGCTCATGGACACCGCGCGGGACATGTCCTCGCCGGGGTTGCGGTGGCTGTAGAGGGTCACCTCGGTGGCCGGGCACAGCCGCCGGCAAAGCTGTTCGTCGTCCGCGAACTTGCCCGGCACCGTGGAGTAGGAAATCGGGAAGTAATAGCCGTCGCAGCTTCTCACGCACACCGTTCGATAGGTGCCCGCGAGCGGGGCATTCGGGGCGGGCGCGACGCCGCCAAACAGGCTGTCGAAAAACCCGCCCGGCCCGCCGGTGACGTATTGGCGGTATTGCGGGCCGCAATCGTTCTGTCCGAGCGCCACCAGGATGCCGCGACGCTGTCCTTCGCGCTCGCCGCTATTGCCCTGCAGCCGCTGGATGTCGGTCAGCGAGCGGTCGAGGTTCGCGCGCATTTGCTGGATCTGGTTGTTGAGCGGGCCGCATTGCGGCGACTGTCCGCTGAACAGGGCGAAAAAGCCGCCGCCCTGGCAACCCAGGCGCTGGGATTGCTGGCCGAGGCGGTCGAGCTCGGCCTGTTGCTTTGCCGCGGCGTCTTCATAGCGCTTGATCTGCTCCGCCTTTGCGGGGTCGACCTCGGCGCCGCGATCGATCGCGGCGAGCTGGCTTTCGAGCCGCAGACAGGCTTGGCTGCGCGCGGCCGCATTGGGAGCAGGGGACGTACTGGGAGCGGGGACCGGGTTGGGAGGAGGGGGGGAGAAGGGAAACGAGAACTGCGCCGCTGCGGGCGCGGCGCAAAGAACGAGAACGGACAGGGCGGCGCCCAGTCCGCGCAAGACTTTCGTGATCGCTGTGCCAATCATGGAGCCCGACCCGACGCCCACAGTCGACGATGGAAGCGCCGGAATGGTGACCAAAGTGTGAAACCCCTGTGCCCAGCCGCAAAGACCCCTTGTAGCGCCTAGGGCGGGTCGGGGTGAGCCGCCTTTGCAACCGGCTTTTCCATGTCGATCGGTGGCCCAATTGCCCGCGCGGCTTCGCTGCGCAAATTCCATAGAATGCCCGTGATGATCAGGCCGGCGCCAGTAAAAACGAAGACATCGAGCGATTCGCCATACATCCACCAGCCGACCACCGCGATGAGGGGAATGCGTAGGAAGTCGAGTGGTACCACCACACTCGCATCTCCGGCCCGAAACGCGTTGGCCAAGCAATAGTGCGAGGCCAGCCCCGAAATCCCGACCGCGACCACCGCGGGAAGCTGGCCGAGGGTGAGCTTGGTCACGAACAATGGGTGCGAGCCGAGCAAGGCGAGCGGCAGCTGGATGAGGTTCATCCAGAAGATGATCGCGAAATTGGTGTCGGTGCGCGTCAGCTTCTTCGTTGTGATGAGAGCAATGGCGAATCCGAGCGCGGCCAGCAGCACGAGAAGCGCGGCTGGCTGAAACGTCTGCAAGCCCGGACGCAGGATGACCAGCATGCCCATGAGGCCGAGCACGATGGCGCCGATCCGGCTCGCGGTCATGCGTTCGCCCAGCACCGGCAGCGCGAGCAGGAGTGCCCATGCCGGCGCGGTGAATTCCAGCGCGAACACGGTCGCGAGCGGGAGGAGCAGAAGGCTCGTTGCCCAGAGATACTGCGCTCCAAGATGAACGGTGTTGCGAAAGAAGTGCAGCGGCAGGTGTTGGCTGAAGATCGTCGATCGCAGGTCGGCGCGCAGGACCGCCAGGGTGGCCATCACCACCAAGCCCAGGCCGGCGCGCGCGGCGAGGATCTCCATGACGCTCAACGTCTCGGCCAGCACCCGCACGGAGACGGCCATCGCCGAGAACGAGAGCAATGCGCCGCTCATCCAGAGGACGACGCGAACGAGATGTCTCTGTGCCACGATTTGGGCGGCGCCGCTCAAGAATGAACTACGCGTGGATGGCGATCGATGACGAGATCACTCCGCGTCCGGCTGGTTCTCCGGCCGGGCCTGCTCAAAAGCGGCGAGTTGCGCGCATGCCCCATCGACCGCGACGATTTTGGGAAATCGATCGAGCGGCACCTTCAGACGCCGCGCGTTGTAGACCTGCGGCACCAAGCAGACATCGGCGACCGTAACCTCGCTGCCGAAGGCATAGGGCGCCAGACGGATCATGGTTTCCATCGCAGCGAAGCCCTCGAGAATCCAATGGTGGTACCAGGCGTCGATCTTGGTTTGGTCCTGACCAAGCTCGTTCTTGAGATAGCGCAGCGGTCCCACGTTGTTGAGCGGATGGATGTCGCAGGCGATCACCTGCGCGAACGCGCGCACCTTTGCCCGCTCGATCGGATCGCGCGGCAGCAGAGGCGGCTTGGGATGGACTTCGTCGAGATACTCGATGATCGCGAGCGATTGAATGAGCACCTCGCCGGAATCGAGCTGGAAGGCCGGCAAGCGCATTTGCGGGTTGACCGCGCGGTATTCCGGTTTCCTGTTGAGGCCGCCTTGCTTCTGCAGGTGGATCGGAATCATCTCGCTGCTCAGGCCCTTGAGGTTGAGCGCGATGCGCACCCGATAGGCCGCAGACGAGCGAAAATAGGTATAAAGCTTCACGTCTTCTCCTTGCAGGGCGATCGTTGGGCGCGCCGCAACGTCAGATCTTGCCGCTTTCGATTTCAGCGACGAGCTCGGCCGAGCGTTTGGTCAATTGCTTCATGGCGCGATCGAAGGCGGGACGATCGGCGGGTGCGACCACTTCGCCGAGCCGGTTCATGAATTCGAGCGCGCTCGGGGCAAGCTCTTCGTAGATTGCGCGGCCGGCCGGCGTCAGCGACAGAAAGGATTCTCGCAGATCCGCGCGATTGGCACGCCGGCTGAGAAATTTGCGTTGCTCGAGCTGC